>OGEU01002733.1_pt1 | contig 12174 bp, 13 predicted proteins | sample 1570651 | NCBI WGS metagenome assembly OGEU01 (sample SAMEA2582129, study PRJEB24529) | metagenome | biome: Human gut stool | place: China | collected 2011 | reverse complement strand
GGTAATCATTTTCCAGAAGCACGCCTTTGTGCCAAAAGAAAAGACGGCTGATCTCATTTGTAGCTGTCTCTACATCAAATACAACCCCGACGCACTGACTCTGCCGGCTTTCCGTTTCTGTAAATTCCAGCACGATCGTACTGGAGAAATTTTTATTTCTCAAATACTGGGACTCATTGTTCTCACCAATGTTCACCATTCCCCGCAGATACTCGATCAGTGACCGGTCTGAATCATCCGCAGCCGCCTTATTAAAAAATCCTCTTCCGTCTGTATTCGCATACAGAACAAGCTGCATCGCATCGATCACGGTTGACTTTCCACTTCCTGAATGCCCTGTAAAGAAATTGATTCCTTCGTGAAAGCTTAATATTTTTCTGTCTATATAATGCCAGTTATTCAGGCATATCTTCGATAGTGCCTTGAACTGCTGTCTCGTCTCCACTGTATTCCTCCTCACTGAACGTACCTAAAAGTTCCCTTACATCATCACCCACAAGAACGGTATTGATACACGGATAAATGACCATCCTCGAATTTTCATCCAGCTCTTCCATGACATCCAACGGCTCTAAAATCTGATACTTTTTCAGCAGTTCGATCGTCTTACGCATTTCCGTCGGAGACGGCATCCCGGTCAGAATATGAAAATCTCCTGCCTTTCCATTGATCATCCCGAGTGTCACCACCACATGATTGCTCGATGATACACTTGCCATCTGCTCATCATAAAGGATCTTCAGAATCAGAATATAGATCGTTGCAAGCCTTGAAAGCTTCTCTCCCCATAATGCTTCTTCCTGAATATAGATCAGCCCCATATGCACATTCTGTCGGAGTGTGATCCCCGCAATCCGGAAATATTCTTTCAGGAAATCCAGATGCCGGTCTGCAAACCGGTACTCCCTCACCGGAACCATCCTTCCTGCCCGGCGGTCATATTTCCTTTCCAGCAGAAATGTCTGACGCAGCAATAACCGGATCAGGTCTCTCATATCATCCTGCTCTTCCTCATTTAGTAAATCATAATATTCTATCATCAGGGCCTCCTCTGTATAAATTTCAGATCCGGATAACGATACCTGCCGTTCTCCACCATCCTGTCTTCTTCATTCAACGCAGCATATTTGCTGTTCCGACGTGTACTGTAATCATACGCAAGGATCAGTTTTTCAAAATCCTCATCCGTCATATCCTTCATTGCCCCTGCATCCATGATATCCCCGGTCATATGAGCCTGGATAAATTCTTCGATCTCCGCCCGGCTGTATCGCATCTGAATCCGGTTCATCTTCAGTACCTCTTCACGGTTCAGATCTTCCGTCTCCTCTTCCGTTTCCATCTTACTGATGAAATCCGTCCGACTCTTTCTTCTCTTATACAAAGATTTCTCTGACAGGATCTCCAGATAAGAAAGATTCATCCGTTCCGCTGTCTTCCGCAGCTTCTCCTCCTTCTTTACACCGTTCTCCTCTGCCGAAATCCGATTCAGAAGCTGTACCACCAGCCCCTTTGTATCCGTCTCACCGCTGAGCAGATAGTTCAGACGTGTCACCGTGGCACGCACGTATTTTGTATGCTCTTTATCCATATTGGCAATCCGGTGTTCAATATCATCAAATCCACGCTCAATCTGATCCAGGATCTCCAGCACATCTTCTTTCTCATCCCCTGCAGCTTTCGCTCTTGCACGCACGCTTTCGATCCATTCATCATTCTCCCGCATTTCCCGGAGACATTTCTTAATATCCATCTTGTAAATATAAAAATTATCCGAAGTCTTAAGAATATGATATTTCTTCCGCACAACCTCTTCCACGTATCCGTCCAAATGCTCCCGAAGCAGTTCACCATACGTCTTCTTATCCAGCAGCCGCTCAAAAAACTTATCCATATTATGAAGCATATCCTGCAGGGCTTTGTTCAACTTCTTTGTATTCACCAGGGCAGTCCGCAGCATATTCAGGTTGACTTTCGGATTATTCTGAAATGAATACAACGTAGCATAGACATTCTGAATATAAAGATCCGTCTCTTCCAGCTCCTGCGAAGACAGCTTCTCAAATGCCTCAATAAAAATCGCCGCATAATCCGGGATCACGATATTCGTTGTCAGTGAAGTATAATCTTCAATTTTTTTTAACCAGCCCGTCTTCACCAGCCAGTTCAGAATCCGGGAAGAAGTAGTCTCCAGCAGATCCAGCTCCGTCTCTGACTCCTCACGCTCCAGCCTGATCCTCTTCTGCGTATTCATATCATTTAAGATCTGCAGGCAGACTTCTCTCGTCAGGAAATAATTGCTGTACTCATATTCCTGATTAATGCACAGCAGTGATTCTATATAAATTTCTCTATTCACCGAGCGGAATAAGCTCCAAAATGTATCCGGGATTTCATAATGTGACTGCATACTGACTCCTTACTGTCTTTTTCTTTACCGCCTTTTCTCACGTCGTTCTGTTTTTTTATTATACCACAGATTCAGCCCGCCTGCCTGACTACTTTCTCTTTCCCCATCTCTGCATCACAAGCACATACACGACTGCCGCCCCGGTACTCGCCATGGTTGCCAGTATCCCTCCGCCTATGATCCCTGCCGGATCAGCACTTCCATACTGACTCCTGTAAGCAATAACATTGACCGGGATCAGTTGCAGCGAAGAAATATTCAGGATCAGAAAGATACACATTTCATCTCCTGCCACCCCTCTTTTTCTCACTGGACCAAAAGCTCTGCCAAGTCTTCTGTCCTCCTCCAGCTCTCCCAGTGCTTCCATGGCTTTCAGTCCTGCAGGAGTTGCCGCCCAGCCAAGTCCAAGAATATTTGCAATGAAATTGATTGCGATCTGTTCATTTGCTTTATTTCCCACCGGAAGCTGCGGGAAAAGGAACCGGATCACCGGACGCAGCTTTTCCGCAGCCTTTTTTACAAGTCCCGCTTTCTCCGCAATCTCCATGATCCCACACCAAAATGCCATCACTCCCAGCATCGTAATGCACAATGACACTGCATCTTTTGACGAATCCAGTGCCGCATTTGTCAGCTCCGGCATTTTCCCGTTCCATGCCCCGAAAATAATTCCGATCAGGATCATCCCCGCCCACAGACCATTTAACAACTTTACGCCCCCTTTTTCTTACGCTCTTGTGTCATTATTGTGCATAGTTCCACATATACGTTTCAACCACATCGAACGGTGCAGGTCCTACACTCAGCACTGCCCGGTGAAACTCTTTCTGACTGAAATCCTCTCCCATTTTTTCCGCCCAGCATTTCTTCAATTCCAGAAATTTGACATATCCAATATAATATTTCAGATAATTGCCCGGTGAACCAAGGATCAGATCGTAGATTTTCTGTATCGTTTCTGCATCTGAAATTCCGTATTTTGCAAAAAAGGCTGTCGTATCTATCCTGCTCCAGCCATCATAATGGATTCCCATATCTGCCAGTGCATATAATGCAAGGATCACGGAACCATTTTTCTGCAGGATCGTAGCCTGTTCTTTCGGAAGTGGTGTCAGATAATAACTACACATTTCCGCATAAGTTGCCCATCCCTCCACATAACCGCCAAAATTGAAAATACTTCTGACTGGATCAGGATCTGTACTTTCATAAAAGATTGTCTGATATAAATGCCCCGGATACCCTTCATGGGCAAGCGTTGTGAAGAGCGACAGATCATCCCGCATCTGCCCCTGATTGATATAGATCACATTTTCCCTGCTGTTGTCGATTGCAGGAATCATATAAAAAGCCGGACTTAAATGTTCTTCCATTTCCTTCGGAACATACTTGACTTCCAATGTAGTGTCCGGTGTCTCCGGGAATGCTTTTTCTATCCCATCCGACAATTTTTTCAGGATCAGTTCCGCTGTCCCCTGCTTCATATCTGCCGCAGATTCTTTCGCTTCTTCCACCTTTGCCCCCAGTACGCCCTCCATGGCAGTAATGTCATCTTCCATCTGTCTGCGTGTCAGTTCTTCCAACTGCACGATCGATTCCTTCGTTCCCACGGACTGGTCCACCAACACCTGATAATATTCCTGCCCCTGTGGCAGCCCGCACAGACCTTCCTCATTTTTTCCTGTTCCTTTCAGTTCACGTACTGCTGCCATCAGCCTTTCATAAGCAGGACAGACCACTTCTTCTATAACCTGTGCATTTTTTTTCGTATACTCGCCCATCTCCTCTTCCGTAAATTTTCCGCTTTCCCGCATCCGCTCCACAAAAGTAGAATAGAGATAATTTCCGTTTCCCATATCCAGAAATGCCTGACATTGTTCTATCACTGCATCTGCCAGTTTCTCTGACATAAAAAGTCCTTTCTCCGATTTTCCCCGCTCAAATGCAATTACTTCATCAAAATAATTTCCTGTTGATCTCATCAGATCCAGGTATGTATCAGCATCCTCTTTTTCATAAAACCGGTATTCCGAAAGCACTACCGGAAGCTGGGTCTGCACACCGCTGACTGTACCAAGAGGTTCATCATACCACAAATACTCTGCACTTCTTTCTGCACTGTCCAAATAAGATTGCAGAACATCATAAGTGATCTGGTTTTCCACACTTAATTTATTTTTTTCAAAAGTTATCAACGCTTTCTCCATATTTTCCACACCGGCTTTCACCGCCTGTTCATCCGTAACCACTGTTCCGTAAACTGCAGGAGCGGATTCGATCCCATATTCCTGCGGATACTTTAATGTATAATGCAGACTGACTGCATTTGCCGATACTTCACTACAGAACACTTCCCTCGTATATGCTTCAAATCGTTCATCCTCACTGACTGAACTCCCTGCCTTCCCATTTTCATCTGCTATTTCTGCACAGCCGCCAAATCCCAGCACAACTAAAAAAAGCCCTGCCACACAGATCTTTCTCATCCTCTGCATGGTACAGCTCCTTTGTTCCTCTTTCTTTTCCCAGAATCTCATAGAACACTTCCGAACCATTTTCTTTCATTTTATGTATCGCCCTGGCCTCTTATTCCATCAGTCTTTGCATTGGTATATTACATATCTTCAAAAGAAATACATATATATCTACTAATTGCCCCATAATAGAAAGAGGACACCCCTTGCACATTCTTCTCTACATCTCCAACTACTTTATCCCATTTCTGATCCTTTCCATCATCATCTGTGGACTGACTGCAAAAATTGATGTCTATGAAACCTTTATCACCGGTGCAAAAAATGGCTGCCGTACCGTCATCCGGCTTGTCCCGACTCTGATCGGACTGATGACTGCAACGGGAATCCTCCGGGCATCCGGGTTTCTCGACGTGATTTCCTCTTTCATCGGAAAATTCACGAATTTGATCGGATTTCCCGGAGAACTTGTCCCTCTTTCCATTGTAAAAATGTTCTCGTCCTCTGCTGCCTCCGGTCTGCTTGTTGATCTCTATAAAACTTACGGAACTGATTCCCGGATCGGACTCATCGCCTCACTGTCCATGTCCTGTACCGAAACCATTTTTTACACTATGAGTGTCTACTTTATGACTGCCAGGATCCGCCATACCCGTTATACGCTTCCCGGAGCTGTTTTTGCAACCTTTGCCGGACTCGCCGCCAGCGTCCTGCTCGCAGGTTACTATTCCTGATTTTCATGATTCATAACTCCCAACACCGGTCAATCAACAACACATCCATTCAAAACCATTGTTTACATATTCCCTTTGTGCTAAAATTATGCTAACAAGATTTCTATGGATGGAGGCATGATGATGTCTGATATAATGTTTGAACACCTGACCAAAACTTATCCCAACGGATTCATCTCCGTTGATGATGTTACTTTAAAAATTCAGGACGGAGAATTTGTCGTATTTCATGGACCGAGCGGCTGTGGCAAGTCCACGATTCTTCGGATGATCGGCGGACTGGAAGATATCACATCAGGAAAGATTTATCTTGGCGATGAACTGCTCAACGATATCCTTCCCCGCGACAGAAAACTGGCAATGGCATTCCAGAATTATCTGCTTTACAAATATCTGAATGTCTATGAGAATATGGCTCTTGGTCTCCGGCTGAGAGATTTTCCGAGAAATGTCATCGACAGCCGTGTCAACACTGCGGCACAATTCCTCGGAATCTCTGATATTCTTCATGAAAAGATCAAAAATATTTCTGATGCAGAGAAGCAGCGGGTCGCACTTGGACGTGCAATCGTCTGCCACCCGAAAGTACTCCTTGTTGATGAGGATTTTGCACATCAGAACGATGATCGACGTCATGAGATGCTCAGCGACATCTTACGCATCAACAAAGAACTCGGTATAACCGTCCTGTATGTGACAAATGACCCTGAAGAAGCTCTCTCCCTGGATTCCCGCATTATTTTCATGAGAGATGGAAAGATTGAAGAAGACCGCAGAGTATAATAAAGCTGCATCCGCAGGAACATTCAGCCGGCTGATTATTCCAGCTCCTGAATCTTTCCTGCGGATGCAGCTTTTTACTCTTTTATCTTTTCAAGATAATTATAAACTTCCCGCTTCTGCATTCCCCGGTCTTTTGCGGTCTGCTTCATGGCATCTTTCCGGTTCATCCCCTGTGCGAGATAATGTTCCATATGCTCCTCAATGCTCATCTCTTCCCAACGTGCCTGTTCCTCCTGCCGCATCTCTTCTCTGCTGCGTCCCTCGATCACCAGCACACATTCCCCTTTCGGATCATTTGCTTCGTAATAAGCCACCGCTTCAGGGATGGTTGTCAGAAATGCAGTTTCATGCTTCTTCGTCAGCTCTCGGCAAACCGTGATCCGCCGCTCTCCCAGACGTTCAGCCAGCAGTTTTAATGTCTTCACCAGCCGGTGCGGAGCTTCATACATAACAATCGTTCTCGTCTCCGTCTCCAGCTCTGTCAGCACTGCCTCCCGCTCTTTTTTATCTGGCGGAAGAAACGCCTCAAATGCAAAACGTCTTGTCCCAAGTCCCGACATCGTCAACGCTGTCACGCATGCAGCCGGCCCCGGTACTGAACTGACTCTTACTCCTGCCTCATAGCACATCTTCACCAGCTCTTCCCCCGGGTCTGAAATTCCCGGAGTTCCTGCATCCGTGATCACAGCGATATTCATACCATCCAGCAGCTTCTCAACCAGCTTTTTTCCCTTTTCATACTTATTAAACTCATGATAACTCGTCATGGGAGTCTGTATCTCAAAATGGTTCAGCAGCTTGATACTATTCCGTGTATCTTCTGCTGCGATCAGATCAACTTCTTTCAGAACCCGGACTGCCCGGAACGTCATATCCTCCAGATTTCCAATCGGTGTCGCCACCAGGTATAAGATTCCTGCCATTTCAACCTCCTGTATGCCCATATCCATTCTCCATCCGCAGACCTCCATCCCTGGAGTACATGATCAGAGGCGGTTCGATCTTCACTCTCGGCTTCGCTCCCCGCATTCCTTCCACAAGCACCATCGTTGGCTCTTTATCAAGATACGGATGAACAAACTGAATCCTCTTTGGCTCAATCTTGTACTGACTCATCTTCGTCAGGATCTCCGTCAGCCGGAACGGTCGGTGGATCATATAAAATCTGCCCTTATCCTGCAAAAGACGCATACTCTCCCGCAAAATATCATCCAATGTACACAAGACTTCATGCCTTGCGATCGCCTTTCTGTCATCTGGATTCCTGAGTCCATGCTCTGCCAGCATATAAGGTGGATTCGTCGTGATCACATCAAAAAAAGCCGGTTTGAAAATTGTTGCGGCCTCCTTTATATCTCCGGTCACAATCTCCACTCTGTCCTCCAAGTGATTATAACGGACACTTCTCTGTGCCATCTCAGCCGTATCTGCCTGAATCTCCAGTCCGGTAAAATGCTTTCCCTCTGTCTTTCCAGCCAAAAGAACAGGGATAATTCCATTCCCTGTTCCCATATCAAGTACCGTTTCTCCCTGACGCACCTTTGCAAAGTCTGAAAGAAGAACCGCATCCACACCAAAGCAGAACTTGTCCGGATCCTGGATCAGTCCCAGACCACCAAGCTGAAGATCATCTAACCTCTCGCCCTGCTTTAACAGATTACTTTCCATTTTCTTTTGAATCTCCATCTTTCTTAGGATTTTTCTTTTTCCTGCGAGGACGGAACTTCAGATCTGTCGCTTTATACTCCCGGATCTCTTTCTCATCATCCTCCAGATTTACGACCACTTTCACCAGTCCACGCAGAACACTTAAGGACTGCACAACTCCCGTAAGTCCATCTGAAGTTGTCACCATATCTCCCACAGACGGAAGCTGGCTGTTCAAAACCTCATACGTTTCCTCCTCGTTCGTCAGACAGCACATCAAACGGCCACAGACACCTGATATCTTTGTCGGATTCAGAGAAAGATTCTGTTCCTTTGCCATTTTGATAGAAACCGCTGCAAATTCAGTCAGATAGGTGCTGCAACAAAGCGGACGACCACAGATTCCCAGTCCACCACGGATCTTCGTCTCATCACGCACGCCAATCTGCCTCAGTTCAATCCTTGTCCTGAATACAGCCGCCAGATCTTTCACCAGCTCACGGAAATCAATCCTTCCGTCTGCCGTAAAATAAAAAAGTACTTTATTATTATCAAATGTATACTCTGCATCGATCAGCTTCATGTCCAGATTATGCTTCCGAATCTTTTCCTGACAGATCTTAAATGCCTCTTTTTCTTTCTGATGATTCTCTTCGACAGTCCGCTTATCCTCGTCCGTTGCAATTCGGATTACCGACTTCAATGGCTGAACAACCGAATCGTCACTTACCTCCTTCGGACCGCTCACAACCCGCCCGTACTCCACACCCCGGGCAGTTTCTACAATGACATGGTCACCCTGCTTCACAGCAAACTGTCCCGGTGAAAAGAAATAAATCTTTCCCGCAGTACGAAACCTAACGCCTATTACATTTATCATACTAATTAATTCTCCTTTATTGTCAGTAACAGCAGCTCGATCACCAGCTCGAAGTTTACATTTGCTTTCATTCGTGCCTTCGCCGTCTCAAGTGCCTCAAGTATTTTTTCAATTCCCTCATAAGAGCTCTTGCTGGCACGGGCTTTGATATAACGAAGCTGATCCGAAAATACGACCCGGTCCACATTCTTCGTCGCTTTATAAATCAGTACATCTCTGTACCATATCGCCATCATATCAAGATAATCATTGATCTCCAGCTTATAAGTCATGCACTTTTTCACTGCATCCATCAATTCAGGGACATCCATCTCGTCAATATTTCTCAGTAAATGAACGACCTCTTCTTTGATCTCATTAAAATAATCTGAATTGGCAAGCATGATTGCTTTTCCCATATTTCCCTGTGCAAATGCCACACATACATCCGCTTTATAATCTGGGATCTCCATCTGCTCCATCAGATACTTCTTCACAAGCTGATCCTTGATATTTCTCAGCTTCATCATAACACATCTCGAACGGATCGTTGGCAGCAGCACCTCTGCATTTTCTGTCAGCAGCATGATAACCGCATACTCCGGTGGCTCTTCAATCGTCTTCAAAAGAGCATTCTGTGCCTGTACGCTCATCAGATCCGCTTCTGGGATGATATAAATTTTATACTTACTGCTATAAGGCTTGATTACAATATCATTATTAACCTGCTGTCTGATATCATCAACACTGATCGTGGTTGGCTTCTCATGTGACACACGGACAATATCCGGCTGATTTCCATGCAATGCCTGCTTACAGGACTGGCATTTTCCACATGCCTCTCCGTTCTCATCACGATCCTGACTGCAGACTCATAGCAAAAAGATTCGCCAGAAGCTTCTTTCCCGAACCACGTTCACCATTCAATATATACGCATGGGAAACCGCATCCGCCTGGACCGCACTCTCAATATACTTGATTATATTCTTATGTCCTACTACATCTTTAAAACTACTCATTTCTATCACCTGCCACACATAAAATTATACACTTTCAGTATACCACAATCTTATAGGAAGTCACACCCCCTAATTTCCCTTTCAATGGCTTCGATGCACTCCTCCAGATCCACATTCTGAAATCTTTTTTCTATCCCTGCTGCTCTCAGATTTTCCTCAGAAAAATCTTTTGAATCCGCCAGAAACCGTCGGCACAATTCATCATACCTGGGCTGACTCTGTCTCTTTTCCCGCTCTAATGCCCTTGTCAACCGCAGTCCGTCTTCTACTTCAATATAAAGAGGAACCAGACTTTCTGCTCCAAAATACTCTTTCATTGCCCGATAGGATTCAAGCGTCCCAATCACCAGATAATCCTCCTGTCTCAGATTGATCTGTCCGTCGTCCGCTGTAAAATAACTCCATACCCCATACTGCGTATGGTAAGATCTTTCCTCGATCAACTGCCCCTGCTTCCTGAATTGCTGCAATTTTTCTTCATCTGTAAAAAAATATTCTACACCATCACATTCTCCTTCTCTTCTCGGACGTGTTGTATACAATACAATCCTTTTCATTTTGGGAAATCCTTGAAGCAGTTCTTTATAAATCGTATCTTTTCCGGAAGAACTCTTACCCATCAGGTAAAATATCTTACCCATTTTTCAAAACCTCCAGTCTGTCCTTTTTCTTCGTTCCTTCAATGGTAAAACCATTCTTCTCATAATCCAGAATCTGCTGCACAGCTTCTTCCGAAACTCTCTCTCCCGGTACAACAATCGGAATACCCGGTGGATATAAATAAACAAATTCCAATGAAACCTTCCCCGCAGCTTCCTGCCATGGAACAGCCAGTCCTTTTCGTCCTTTCACCTTTGCACTTTCCACTACTCTTTCTGCCGGAATAAGCGGATGCCTGCAAAATCCCGGATCTTTTTTCATCGTAGCTGCATCCATTTTTCTATTTCCTGATAGTACTTCATCCAGGTTCTTATCCTGTTTCCTGTTCCCCTGCAGTACTTCATCCAATCTCTTATCTAAATTCCTTAGTGCATTGAGCAACCGGTTCATTCCTTCCTGCGTATCTCCCGGTCCGGTCATTGCAATCACATAAGAACCCGCTGCCATCTCCATCTGTAAATGATCGTTTTCCAAAAGGATTTCCTGCAATTCTTTGCCACTCATTCTTCCCCTCGCAGAAATCACAATCTTAGAAGCATCATACTGCATCGTTTCCAGTAATTGAAGATTCTTCAGTTTTCCAATTTCCTTTCTTAACTGGCAGAGCATTTCCACATAAGGTTTAAAAACCTTTTCCCTTTCCTCGTCGACCAGTCGGATACATTCATCAATCGAAGCCATTAAAATATAAGAAGGGCTGCTGCTCTGAAGCATATGAAGATATCGTCTCACACTATCTCGATCTACAAGCTTTCCATTCATGTGCAGCAGTGCCGTCTGCGTCAGTGACGGAAGTGTCTTGTGAAGACTGTGGATCACTATATCGGCTCCTCTTACATTTGCATTTTGGGGAAAATACTCATGAAATCCGAAATGAGCCCCATGTGCTTCATCCACAATCAGCGGAATCCCATACTTATGAACCACTTCACTGATCCGCTCAATATCCGATACCACACCATCATAAGTCGGTGAAGTGATCACTACCGCCTTTATTCCGGCTTCCCGGTTCATCCCCCTGTCCTTTTCCAGGATCTGTTCTATTTTTTCTACCCGGATCTCTCCATTAAGATCTGTAGTTTCGTCAAATTCAGGATAAACATACTCCGGAATCAACCCATTTAAGTCTACTGCATTGTAAACAGATTTATGACAATTTCTCGCCATCAAAATCCTGTCTCCGTATCCGGTACATCCAAGTACTGCACTCAAAAGTCCCACAGTACTTCCATTTACCAGATAATGCGTTTCCTCTGCGTGAAAAACTTCTGCCGCATACTCCTGCAAGTTTATAAAAAGATCTTCTGCATGATGCAGATCATCAAATCCTTCAATTTCCGTAATATCAATTTCATAAGGAAGTTTCTCTGCTCCAGTGATCTGTTGTCGCTTATGTCCGGGCATATGAAATCCATAATAATCTGATACACTGTACTTTACTAATTTATCATATAAATGTTCCATATAAACCTCTTACTTTCCTAATAAAAAAACCAGCAAACTCAACAGTTTACTGGTCCTAAGTGAGCGTGCGGGGATTCGAACCCCGGACAACTTGATTAAAAGTCAAGTGCTCTACCACCTGAG
>OGEU01002729.1_pt1 | contig 12191 bp, 9 predicted proteins | sample 1570651 | NCBI WGS metagenome assembly OGEU01 (sample SAMEA2582129, study PRJEB24529) | metagenome | biome: Human gut stool | place: China | collected 2011 | reverse complement strand
CACCAAAAAGACTGCAACAATTGTTGCAGTCTTTTTCTGCGTAATCTACCTCATGGATTTTGCGTAAATTCACATTCTTCTGAAAGTGGAAGATTGGGGCGGAGAAATCAGCGAGCAGAATGTGCCGGTGCTGATTCACATGGAAGGGCTGACCATGTATCTGAACGCACCTCTGCGAGGGAGGTGCCCCGAAGGGGCGGAGGGAGAGAACCTTGCCATAGCCCGAAATATTTCGGGCAGCCGTACAGTTCTCTCCCCCACCGCCTGCGGGCGGAGCCCCCTCGCAGAGGGGGCCAAGGGGTGAGCACACCTTTTTCGACAGGCTGGCCTTCCCCCGTGGGGGAAGGTGTCTGCGGCCCCGCCCGCAGACGGATGAGGGGGGAGTTTGCCGCGATTGCCCGTGAACGGGGTGCCAGCGGAAGGTTTGCCCTCATCCGACCTTCGCGTTCGCTCGGCCACCTTCCCCCGGAGGGGAAGGCTTCATACTCTACAAACAAGGGAGGTTCCCATCTTGCCGTCTCCACAGAAAAAATATACGACGCTGGTCAGCAATACGCTGCTGTTTGCCATCTCCAACTTCAGCTCCAAGCTGCTCAGCTTCTTCATCCGCCCGTATCTGAGCTACGCGCTCGACTCGCCGGATGTTATGGGCGTGTCCAGCCTTTTGCAGCAGGCCACAAACCTGCTGATCCCGGTGGTCAGCCTTGGCGTGGCCTATGCGGTCATCCGGTTCGGGCTGGACAAAGCGACCAACAAATCCAGCGTCTTTGTCAACGGCGCGGCGACTATCGGGCTGGGCTTTGTGGTGCTGCTGCTGGCCATGCCGCTGGTGCGGCTCATCCCCAACGCAGCGGAGTACCTGGGCTTTTTGTACCTCTGCGTGCTGGCCAGCTGTATGAGAACGCTTTGTACCCAGTTCATCCGCTCGCGGATGCTGAACCGGCTGGTCGCCATAGACGGTGTGCTGACCACGCTGAGCCTGCTGCTCTACTACCTGCTGTTCCTGAGCGTCTTAAAAATGGGCGCTACAGGTTTTTTGCTGGCAAATGCGCTGGCAGATTTGACATCCATGGTGTTTGTGTTCATTGCGGGCGGGTGCTGGCGGTACTTCAAGCCCAAGGCATTTGACAAGACGCTGTGGAAGGAGATGCTGCGCTACTGCCTGCCGATGATCCCGGCGTCCATCAGCTTTTGGATCATCAACGCCAGCGACATGTTCTTTGTGCAGGGCATGTGCGAGGGCTACGCGGGCCGCAGCGGCAACCACTGGGTCGGGCTGCTGTCGGCGGGGTATTTCCTGCCGCAGATCATCACGATTTTGGGCAGCATCTTCTACGAGGCGTGGCAGCTCTCCGCCGTGACCGAGGAGACGAACCGCGAGGCGTTCTTCTCCAAAATATTCCGCGTGTATGCCAGCGTGCTGTTCTGCTGTGTGGCGGGCATCATCATGCTGTGCCAGCTGCTCATGCGGGTGTTCAAGGCCGAATATTTTGACGCCTGGACGTTTGTTCCGTTCCTGACGCTCTGCTCGATGCTGACCTGCCTGAACCAGTTCCTGAACAGCGTCTACGTCGTGTATAAAAGGTCTGCCGGCTCGCTGTTCACAATGCTGGCCGGTGCGGTGCTGAACCTGATTCTGAACTACCTGTTCATTTTGCAGTGGGGCCCGTGGGGCGTAACCCCGGCCAGCTTCCTGAGCCTGATGCTGGTGTTTTTGCTGCGCGCCTACTCGACCCGCGGTCTGCTGGAAATCGACTTCCACCCGGCGTGGCTTGTGCTGAATCTGGCGCTGGTGCTGGCGGAGATCTGGTGCATGATGAACCTGACCCATTGGGCGCTGCCCGTCGTGGGCATCACCGCGGTGGTCTGCGTGCTGAACATCCGCGAGGTGCTGAGCATGCTGGATACGCTGATCGGGAAGTTTTTGAAGAAACGGAAAAGTTAAATAAAACGGCAAAAGGCCCCCTTGTCAAAGGGGGCTGTCCGCGGAGCGGACTGGGGGATTCCGACGGGCGTCGCGGAAGCGGTTTGCTCCCGGAAAGCCCGCCGGAATCCCTCCGGCCGCCTACGGCGTCCACCTCCCTTTGACAAGGGAGGCTTTTGCTATACAAAGGAGCTTATTATGGAAAACAACGCTATCCTCTCCGCCCTCTCCGCCCGCAAAAGCGTGCGGGTATTCACCCCCGACCCCGTCACGCCGGACGAGCGGGCGGCCATCCTGAACGCGGCGTTCCAGGCACCGACGGCGGGCAACCAGCAGCTGTACACGATCCTGGACATCACCGACCCGGCGCTGAAGGCCACGCTGGCCGACCTGTGCGACCACCAGCCGTTCATTGCCGGGGCGCCGCTGGTGCTGGTGTTCCTGGCCGACTGCCGCCGCTGGCTCAACGTCTACCACGCCGCGGGCATCACGGACGCCCGCAAGCCCGGGGCAGGGGACTTGATGCTGGCCGTGGCCGACACCTGCATTGCCGCCCAGAACGCCGTGGTCGCCGCCGAGTCTCTGGGCATCGGCAGCTGCTACATAGGCGACGTCCTCGAGAATGCTGAGGCCATGCGCGACGCCCTGCACCTGCCGCAGTACGTAGTGCCCGCCTGTATGCTGGTGTTTGGCCGCCCCACGGAGCAGCAGCAGCGCCGCCCCAAGCCCGCCCGCTTTGCCGAGCAGGCCGTCGTCTGCGAGAATGTGTACACGGACCGCACGCCCGACGAGCTGCGCGCCGACTTTGCGGCGAAAGCCGCCGCCAACGGCCAGCTCGACTATGACTTTGACAAAGCCGTGCAGGCATTTTGCAAGCGCAAGTACGCGAGCGACTTTTCCCGGGAGATGACGAGAAGCGCAGAGATTTACTGGAAAGAGTTTTTGTGATTGGCAGAGAACGCAGGGGCTGATCCCATATCCGCCCGGGAGTGTTGCCGCTGCCGCCGCGCCCCTGCAATCTCTACAAATAAACCACCCCCACCCAACCGTAGATGTTCTGCGGCTGGGTGGGGGCTTTCTTATTGATTGAGGGTGAAATTATATAGCAGACCGTCAATAAATCGCATTCCTGCCTTATTGCGTGCGTAGGGGCGAGCATGGGTCGCCCGCCAACTTACCGCAGCAACGCATTTTCCGGGACAGTTTTCTTGCAAGGCAAACGGGCACGGGCGAGCAATGCTCGCCCCTACAAGCGTTTTTCGACAGTCTGCTATATTTTGGTTGTATCCTGTAATTTATGCTCTGGCGTAACAAAGCTGCCGGTATTGTCAGCTTTTAGATTGGCGTTGGATACAGGATTTCCGGCGTTATCAATTTTACGGATATAGACAGTGCAGAGTTAACGTTTGTTGTGTGTGACATGAAAAGTATCCTGATCACCAACAGTCTTTTCCAGACTATAACTAACCCCTTCTCCCTGATTGAAGTTAAAAGCATCAATACGGAACCAGGTTGTATAATGGGGAGTCGGAGTAGAGGGATATTCCTTATAATATAAATGAAACGAACATGTGAAGTCTCCCTTATATCCGGCAGGAGGAGTTTCCTTTATAACATAAGTTTGGTTATTTTGGTCTCCGGTAGTTAGGAAAGCAGCAGAATACCCGATGTTATCTCCCTCATGCAGTTTGACAGGAATGGAGCATTCTCCTTTACTATCACTGGTGAGTTTGGCAACAGTGTCTGAGCCGTTCGTAATAGCAAAAGTAGCACCGGACAGCGCATTTCCATTAGGGTCAGTGACGCGCAGCTTCAATTTGGCAATGGGAAAGCGCATAAGGGTAAGCTGCCTTTTAGCCATATCGATAGCAAATGGATTGTTATTTCCGCCATCCTGTATGGAATTGAGATAATAGTCGTCCCCATCATTGACAACATTGATATAGATTTTTGTACTGCTGGGAATGACTTGGTAGTCATTAGGAACTTCAACTTCGGTGATAGTAGTCGGCGTATCCCCGATAACAGTGTTGGGACGAGAGCGTTCCTTAGGAGAAATATTCAACAGAATATCGCCGTTTTCATCAGAGGTCACATCAAAGGAGTTATCGCCGCTCTGAATGTGATATTTTCTGTTTGCAAAAGGCGCAGAGTTTGCAGTTTTAATATCCTGCAAGTGGATAATGAACTGCTTTTCATTTGCTGTAACAGTGCCGCCGGTCGTACCGCCCCCGCCGGAACCGCCGCCCCCGGTGCTGCCCCCGCCGGAGTGGTCATTCTTCTTCGGCGTCGGCACAACAACAGCCTCATCACTGCCGATATTTACACTCGCGGTGGTTCCCGCGTTCGTGTATACGACCTGTATCCCATCGGCGCTGGTATACACTAAGTATAAAACCTGCCCGCTGGCATTGCAGGTCATCCCCTGCACGGTACCCTTGACCCCGGCATCCGAAGAAATCCCAACAGGCTTAATACTGCCCGCAGGCGGGTCGTTCACATGCAGCAGATACTGCCCGCTGCCCTCGGTAAGTGCTACATCTCCGCCGGTCACGGTGGGGGCCTCGTTTGTCAACGTGCCTGCCCAGTTGGTCAAGGCGGCTGCATTTTCGGCGTTCCCGGCTACAGATGCGTTCTGCACCAAGGCGTAGTTCTGCGCACCCAACCGGGTCGCCGTCATTACACACGCCTGCGCCTCACTGACGGCCTGCTTTTCCTTGGCGCTGTCAATGTACCCGGTCAGTGCCGGGACGGCAAAGGCCGCCAGCACACCCAGAATCACCAATACCACGATCAGCTCCACCAGCGTAAAGCCGCCGCGGCTGCGCGGGGTTCGTTTCAGACCTGTCATAGGGATGCCTCCTCTTTATTCGGCGGGGTCAAAAATGCTCTGGTCGCGATTGGCGTGCGCGCCGATGTTGTTGTATTCCAGCATCAGATACCCCTTGGCCCACTCGTCCAGCGCGGGGTCTGCGCCGTACTCGGCTGTGGTGCCGTCCACCTTCATGTAGTCGTTGGCGGCGGTCACAACGGGGGTGTTGTGCTTCATTTCCAACAAGTACTCGTAGTAGTCGCTCAGGGGCAGACCCGCCTGCTGCAGCAGGGTGGGGGCCAGCATGACCATGTCCATGCGGTTCAGCGGGTCGGTGGTGCTGGTGGCGGCTGCCGTGTGCTCCAGCGGGTAGTTGGCCCAGATGAAAAACGGCGTGCTGCGCTCCAAAATCAGCAGCTCGTTGTCGGTTTCGGCAAAGCTGGGGTCGGCCACATGGGCCACAAAGCTGGGCGCGTGGTCACCGGCCATGGCCACAATGACCTTGCGGCCCGTCTTTTCGTACTGCGCGGTAAAGTAATCGCACAGCTCCTGCACGGCGGCGTCGGTCATTTTGATGCAGCTCAGGTACTCGTCCATCAGCGCATCGTAGTCGCCGTAGTCGGTGGCGGCGTGGACAATATCCAGCGACGCATCGTTCATATCGTAGTCGCCGTGGCTCTGGATGGAGACCAGGAAGCTGAACCGCGGCCGGTCCTCCGGCATGGCCTCGTACATCGTTTCCCAGTCGCGGTAGGTGGCCGAGTCGGTCTGGTACGGGCGGTCCCCGTAGGTCTCCTGCGTGGTAAAATCGCTCTGGAAATGGGTCTCGTCAAAGCCCAGCGCCAGCCAGGCGGAGTCGCGGCGGTAGTTGGAGTTCGTGTAGGGGTGGGCGGCCATCGTGGAGTAGCCCAGACCCTTGAGGTAGCTGACAACGCTGTTGGCGTTGTACAGGTTCAGCCAGTTGAACGGCGTGATGCTGGGCATCAGGATCAGCGAGTTGGAGGTCAGCATCTCGTACTCGGTGGAGTTCGTGCCGCCGCCCACATGGGGGCTGATCGTGTGGCCGTAGACCGAGTTGGGCAGGTTCTTGGTGACCGGCATGATGTCGGTGTCGGCCTGCAGGTCGGTGACAAGGTCAAAGTCGTAGAAGCTCTCGGACAGGATCAGCACAATGTCGGGGTAGTCCTCGGCGCTCTCGGGGCTGGCAGGGGCGATGTAGTCGTCGGCCTTGCGGGCGGTGTTCACCGCCGCGGCATCGTTGTAGTTCTCCGGCTCAATGACAGGGTCGGCCATCAGGCTGGTGGCCTCAATCGTCCCGGCCAGATAGCCGTAGGTGTAGTAGGTGTTCTGCCACGCCCAGCCGTAGGTCGTCTTGGGCTTGATGGTCACGGGGCCGAAGTAGCCGAAGAACATGACCAGAAACACGCCCAGTGCGCTGCCCGCCGCCCGCACGCCGCGGGCCTTCCAGCTTGCGCGCTTAGGCGCACCCTTGACCAGCCGCGCCTGTACGAACACAATCGCCAGAATCGGCAGGTAGAGCAGCGCAATCTTCACAACGTCCTGCGTGATTTTCAGGGTGTAGCTGCCCATGACCTCGGCGGCGGTGCCGAGGTTCAAAATGTCCTGGGGCATCAGCGCCGAGCCGTGCAGGTCGCGGGTGTAGTAGTTGATGAGTGCAATGATGGTGAACACCGCACCCGAAATGCCCGTTGCGCGGCTCCACTTGCCGAGCAGCGCAAACAAAATCAGCGTCAGGCAAAAGGCGGTCAGCGCGTTGAGCGGCGCGTAGAGCGGCCATTGAAGCTGCAAAAAGCTCTCGGTCACGCCGTCGGACAGCTCCAGCTGATAGCGGGAGATGAACCCCACCGCCACCGCCAGCAGGCAGGGGAGCACCCCCTGCAAGAGGAATTTCTTCCAGTTAAAGTTTTTCAAATGCTGCATAGGTGATGAATAAATACCTTTCTCTGTAAAATTTGTACATAACTATACATAATATATTATAACACGACACCACAAAAAAAGAAAGAGGTGCAAGCAGCACCTCTTTGGATATAGAATGATGTTTGTCCGGAATACGGATATTACAATACGCCTGCCCGTAGGGAGCGGCATATATGCCGCCCGCACCTCCCGGCCAGCACCCGCCAACCATCCACCACCCCGTAGGGGCCGGGCATGCCCGGCCCGCTGCCCTCCCGCAAAAGCCCGTCCATCTTCCCGCCGCGGGCCGCAGCTATGCGGCTCCTGCGTACTCTATCAATTCAAGGAGGTGCCGCCCTTGGCACAAAATAAATCCCGCCGCCTGCTGTGGGCGGTCTGCCTTGCGGCGCTGGCGGCATTTGCTGCGGCCATGGTCTGGCTGCACTACCAGCAGCTTTGCTCCCCCGGCGGCGGCAGCGACCCCTATACCTCCGACCTTGGTATGCACCTGGCCTTCGCACAGCGCGGCATGATCTACTCCACCGTGTCGCTGCTCATCGGCCCGGCGTATGCACTGGCCGGGCGCGTCGGCATTGCCGTGCTGCTGGCGGCGTTCCATCTGGCCGCCGTTGCCGTGTTCGCCTGCGGCCTGCGCACTGCCCTGCCCGATGCCCCGCGCCCGGCGCGGCTGCTGGTCAGTCTGGTGGTCAACCTTGCCACGGCGGTCTGGATGCCCCGCGGCGGCTACTGGTACCAGGGCACTGTCGGCGGCACGATTTATCACAACACAACGTATATTATGCTAGCGCCCTTTGCACTGCTGGCGATGCTGGCCTTTTACCGTGTTTGGCCGACGATGCGCGATGACCTGGATCTGCGTGCCTACGCGGTCTACACGGTGCTGCTGACCGTGGCGACCAGCTTCAAGGCCAGCCTGATCTTTGCATTCGCCCCGGCGCTGCTCGTGCTGCTGATTGCCGATTTTGTGCGCACCCGCGCCAAAAATCTGAAAAATGAGATCATCATGGGGTGCAGCGTTTTCCCCGGTGTAGCGCTCTGCTTTATCCAGGCCAATGTCCTGTTTGCCGAGGAAGGCTCCGGCATACGCCTGATTTTCACCGTCCCGTTTGACCACCACCGTATGCTGTGGGGACCGTTCAACGAGGCCGGTGTGCTGGGGCTGGCGCGGTCCTTTGTCTTTGTGGCGGTAGTGGGGCTGCTGCTGGGCCGCGCGGCGTGGCAGCGCTTCCGCTACCGGTTCAGCCTTTTCACCTTCGCCGTCTCGCTGGCCGAGGCGCTGCTGCTGGTCGAAAGCGGTGAGCGGCTCTATCACGCCAACCTCTGGTGGGGGCCGTTCATCTGCTTCTGGGTGTTCTGGCTCGAGTCCGTCAGCGTCTTTTTGCAGCAGACGCGCACCAGGGCCGTGCCCCGCTGGCGGCTGGCCGTCTGCGCCGCCGCACTGGCGTGGCACATCGTCAGCGGTGTCTGCTTCTTAGTCATGCTTTTGCAGGGCGTAAGCTATAACGTGCCGATCCTGACGTATAATTTGTGGTAAAAAAATAAGCCGCAGGTGCAAAAACGCATCTGCGGCTTTTGTATGTTGTCAGCTTCAACCCGTAGGGGCGCATTCTATATGCGCCCGTGGCTGTGTGCGGCAATGAGTAACGCCCGCGGGCGGATATGGAATCCGCCCCTACGATGGAGGGGGCGATGCTCGTCATCGACCCGGCCAGACAACGGCAGCGGTAGGCTGCCTGCGGGCGAGCACTGCTCGCCCCTACGATTTGCGCTTTCCCTCATGCCCGCTCGGCAGCGGCAGACTGCACACCAGCGCAATGCCCAGCGCCAGGGCCAGCGCGACCTTGAAGGTCTCGCCGCCTTTGCTGGCGAAAAGCTCCTGCTCGCCCTGCAAAAAGTAGTAGGCCGTGTAGTAGATGCCCGCGCCCGGCACAAGCGGAAAGATGCCCGGCAGCAGAAAAATCGTCACCGGGGCCTTGTGGCGGATGGCAAAGAACCGCGCGCAGCCGGTCAGCGGCAGCGTGGCGACCAGCGTCGCAATCGCCGGGCTTAACGCGAACAGCTCCACGCCGAAGATGTAGACCATCCAGCCCACCGCGCCGGTCAGGCCGCAGGCCAGGTAGTGCCGCCGCGGCATCTGGAATGTGATGCCAAAGCTGATCGTTGCAATGACGGCCACCACAAAATGGGCAAAATAATGTGTCCAGACCGGCATCACGCCACCCCCAATCCACGGGCCATGATCCAGCCCAGCACCACGCCGCCCGCAATGCTGCCCGCAATCAGCAGGGCATCCAGCAGGCGGATGGAGCCGGACAGGTAGTCGCCGTTCAGAATATCCCGCACGCCCATCGTCAGGGCAACGCCGGGGGTCAGCACCATCAGCGCACCGATGATCGCCGCGTTGGCGTTGACGGCGGGCACGACGGTCTGCACCGCAATGGCCCAGATCGTGCCGCAAAACGCCGCCACAATGTCGGTGAATATCCGGTTGATGCCGTGCCTCGCAAACTGCTGGCAGACGAGCGCCTCCAGCAGGCCCGCCACCGCGGCCACCGGCATGTCTGCCAGTGTGCCGCCGAACAGGTACGCGAACCCCGCTGCCCCGACAACGCAGGCCAGAATTTCCAGCTGCGGTGTGCTGCGCGGCAGCGTGCGGGCCGTGTTCAGCCGTGCTTCGGCCTCGACGACGCCCAGCCTGCCGGCGGCCAGCTCACGGGAAAGCTCGTTCACGGCCTCGACGCGGCCCAGATGGACCGACACGGTGGGCACGTGCCGTACCAGCGAGACGGCATCCCGCCCCGGCAGGTGCGCCGACGCAAAGATGCCGTTGGTCAGAACATAGACATGGAAGTCCCGCACGCCGAGGCTGGCGGCCATGATCTCCATGGTCTGCTGCGCGCGGAACACCTCGCCGCCGTTTTCCAGCAGCGTCTGGCCCGCGTCCATGACCAGCTCCAGCGCACGGTCAAACAGTGCATCAGCCACGGATATTCTCCCGCACAGCGTTGAATTCCGGGTAATGGGCGTACAGATGCTGCGCGATGGCCTCCATGAGCAGGTAGTCATGCTCGGAGTCGATGTCGATGATGCCGGTGTCCATCATAACGCTGACGCCGAACTTGGAGTGCCACAAAATCGGGTCGGGGTTGTCCACAAGGAACGCGCGGCGGATGACGTAAATCGACGCATTGACGTCGTATACCTCGGGTGCCTGCTGACGGCCCGTGAACTGGCTCTCGATGACCATCTCGGCGTGGTCGCCCACGATCTTGAACATATTGAACCACGGATTGCGGCGGGCCTCGCAGACGCTGAAAATGATTTGCAGGTCCTCGCGCTCCTGCGCTTTGGCAAAGGCGTTCTCAATGTCCTGCTCGGTGCGCAGGGGGCTGGTGATGTCCAGATCGATCATAGCATCGTACTGTTTTCCGGTGCGGGCCTCCATGCGGGCAAAGCTGTCCTTGTAGACCTCGACCTTCGGCACGCGGTCTCCGCCCAGCTCGGCCCCGCGGGGCAGGTAGATGACCTCCGGGTACTCGGCGGCCACCAGTCTGGCCAGGTCCTCGCTGTCGGTGTTCAGCGCAACGTCGATTTCCAGCTCCGGGTGCTTTTTAATGAACAGCTCCGCGGCGCTCAGCGAGTAATACACCAGCGGTTTGCCGCAGAAATTTTTCAGATTCTTGTTTTTAAAGCCCTTGCTGCCGGCACGGCCGCAAATTGTAATGAGCAGTCTTTTCATTGTACGTTCTCCCCCAAGGTAAGTTTCAGCACGTTCAGTGCCAGCGCGGGCGGGTTGCAGCTCTCGCCGCTGCCTGTCAGCGCGTAGTCCACAAAATATTCCATCTCCCGCTCATAGCGGCGGTTGACGTCCTCCTCATAGTGCTGCACGGTGCCGTCCGGCAGGGTCAGCGTGCCCGCGCCAAAGTCGGCCAGATAGCTGCCGTCATGGCAGAAAAGCTCGATGCTGCGCCGGTATCCGCGGCCAAAGTAATCAAGATGCACCTCGGCCAGCAATGTGGGGTATCTGGCGATATACACCGACAAATCGTCGGAGTCGATTTCGAGGTCGGAGTAGGTGCCCTTGAAATTGTACAGCTTTTCAGGCACGCCGAACAGCTCGACGAGATAGTCCCATTCATGGATGAGGTCAATCGTCACGCCGCCGCCCATCGCCTTGTGGGCGCTGTAGACCGTGCGGTAGTCCACGCCGGGCCGCCAGTCGGGCAGATAGCTTGAGCAGATGACCCGCGCGCAGTAGGGGTGCAGACCGGGCAGCCGGTCCTTGAGCGCCAGCATGACGCCGCACCACCGCATGGGCGCGGCCACATAGGCCTTTTGCCCCGCGGGCAGGCAGTCGGCCAAATCCAGTCCGGTCTGGTCGGCGGAAAAAATCGGTTTTTCGATGAAAAGTGCCCCGCCGCGGCCCCTGACCCGGGTCAGGGCGTCGGCGTGCAGGCTTGTGGGGTTCGTGATGAACACCATGTCATAGTGTGCGGGCGCGTCGGCCAGATCGGTGTACTGGGCGTGCAGCAGCGCGGCCACGCCGTCCCGCAGCGGGCGGGACAGGTCGCTGCGCAGCGCGTCGGCCTGTAAAGTCCAGCCCCGGTCCGCACAGAGGTTGGTCAGATTTTTTAAATGGCGCGTCCCGATGGAGCCCAGCCCCACGAACAGCGCGGTGATGGTACGCATAGGAGATCCCCTTTGCTTTGATTTAGATGCAATATAGGAGCCGGGCGTGTCCGGCCCTCAGCCTTGCCCATAGCAGGACGGTATATTTTATGTTGCGGGCCGGACATGTCCGGCCCCTACAGGCTTACGACTTTTCCACAAAGTCCATCAGCTCAATTGCCTTCAGGTCCTTTTCAAAGCTCCACTTCGGCTGCTCGTCGCCCTTCAGCACGCCAAAAAAGTTCGTCAGCTCGTCCACATAGGCGTTTTCTACAACGTTGTCGCTGTAGCGGCTGTCGTGCTCAAAGCTGGCGTAGGTGTTGACAAACCGCTTGTCGCCGTCCTTGAACTCGTACAGCGCTTTGGGGTTGCCCTCCCAGAACAGGTGGATGCCGTCCCCGAAGCACTCAAAGCTGCGCACGGCCTTGCGGCTGACGACGTCGGCGGCCAGCACACCCTGCACGCCGCCCTTGTGGCGCAGCAGCAGCGTCACGCAGTCGGGGTAGGGGAGCCCTAAGTCGCTGATCGTGTCCTTCTGCACGGTCACGCTTTCCACGTCGCCGAAGGCGTCCAGCAGCCACGGCAGGTCGATGCCGAAGATCTCGCGCACGCCGCCGGTGCGGGCGTTGCCAACGAAAAAGTTTTTATAATTCTCCCACGGGTGCCAGTCGGGCAGATACTGCCCGATGTGGTAGATGTAGTGTACGGGCTTTCCAAATTCCGCGACCTGCTGTTTAATATACTGCGTCTCGCGGCGGTACAGCATCGTGGAGGACAAAAACAACGGCAGTTTTTTGGCCGCAGCCTTGGCCATATTCTCCCGGTAGCCGTCGCTGACCAGATTCA
>OGEU01002725.1_pt1 | contig 12197 bp, 9 predicted proteins | sample 1570651 | NCBI WGS metagenome assembly OGEU01 (sample SAMEA2582129, study PRJEB24529) | metagenome | biome: Human gut stool | place: China | collected 2011 | reverse complement strand
AAAGAAGTATCAGGGCATTGGGAAAGCGATGATCGCATTTGGCATCCAACTTTCAATCGATGCAAACTGTAACGGAGTGGTTGTTTTTGAAGCGAAAACGGACGAATTGGAGCAGCATTATATCCGGGATTTTGGCGCGCGTCCGGTAGCATCTCTGTATCCAGATGGACCCAAGACTTTTATGATTGCCGATCAGGCGGCCAAAGATATTTTTTCTTCGTATCTTTTTTGAGAAAGGAGAAAGATCACATGAAAGAGTACAATAAAGATTTTGACATTGATTTTTCTCCCATGTCGGATGAAACCATGTCGTGGCTGGACGAACTACTCATGACCTGTAAGCGTTTTCATGTGGATTACTATAATGCGTCCGAAAAAGACCGTGCTTTTGTGGAAGCCGTGGCGCGGAAAAACTATGGCTTGAAGCAAGCACGCAACAGCGGAAAGCCCGCATCTACCGTTGCGCCGTTCTTTGGCATTCATCGTGCCGGCTGAACACATCGGGTTCAACTGCCGCTGACAATGCTCCACCACATCCCCAGACCATTCGGTCTGGGGATTTTTTGTGGTTGGCAGTAGCAGAACGTCTGCCTGTCAATTCCGGCATCTTGGGGTGTATTTTTTTGACGGGTGTGGTATACTTGGATTTGACTCAGAAGAGCAATAAATTTCAGAAGGAATGGAATCATGTCAAAGGATGAATATCTGATCACCGATGCGCCCCTGAAAGCGCTGACGGTTTTTGCAATGCCGATGATCCTCGGCAGCTTTTTCCAGCAGGTCTACAACATGGCCGACTCCATCATCGTCGGTCAGTTTGTTGGTTCCTCTGCGCTTGCGGCTGTCGGTGCCTGTGCTGCGCTGACCAACGTTTTTATTTGTGTGGCGCTTGGTGCAGGTGTGGGTGCAGGCGTGCTTGTAAGCCGCTATTTTGGTGCCAAAGACTATGGCAAAATGAAGACCATCGTGTCAACATCCCTGCTCAGCTTTTTGATCCTGAGCATCGTCCTTGGCGTTTTTGGCTTTTGCTTTTCCCATTCGATGATGAGCGGCTTGCAGACCCCTGCCGACATTCTGGAAGATGCAGTGCTGTACCTGCGGGTCTATTTTGCAGGCTTCCCGTTCCTGTTCATGTACAACATTCTTTCCACCATGTTCACCTCTATCGGGGAATCCAAGATCCCGCTGGGGCTGCTGATCTTCTCGTCCATCCTGAATATCTTTATGGATCTGTGGATGGTAGCCGGTCTTGATCTCGGCGTGTTCGGCGCAGCCCTTGCGACCCTGATCGCACAGGGCATTTCTGCTGTGTTCTCGCTTTTGATCTTCTTTGCGCGGATGCGGCGGTACAAAAGCCCCTTTCACTGGTTCGACGGGCAGGAGCTGCAGTCCATGCTCCGCCTTGCCGTCCCGTCGATTTTACAGCAGTCCACCGTGTCCATCGGTATGATGATCGTGCAGGCCGTGGTAAATCCCTTTGGCACACAGGCACTTGCAGGGTATTCGGCAACGATGCGGGTAGAGAATGTTTTCTCCCTGATCTTTGTATCCATCGGCAATGCCGTTTCGCCCTACGTTTCCCAGAATCTCGGCGCAAAGAAAACCGGTCGTCTCAAAAAAGGCTACCACGCCGCACTGATTCTGGATCTCTGCTTTGCCGTTCTTGCATTCGTGGTCATCGAGACCCTGCATACCCAGATCTCCTCGCTGTTCTTGGGCAAGGACGGAACAGCGTTGGCTTATCAGGTGTCCGGTGATTACATGAGATGGCTCGGCTATTTCTTCATCTTCATGGGCATCAAGATGGCGACCGACGGCGTCCTGCGCGGGCTTGGCGTCATGCGCCCGTTTCTTATTGCCAACATGGTAAACCTTGCGATCCGTCTGTCCGTTGCCCTGATCTGCGCACCGCGTTTCGGCATCGCCTTTGTCTGGCTTGCCGTCCCGGCGGGCTGGCTGGCAAACTTCCTTGTCTCCTATGCGGCGCTCAGAAGATCGTGGCCCGCAGACAATGCGGCTTCCACCCGATAACCTCTGTTTCTGGCAAAGTTTGGAACTTCGCACCCCTTGATCAAAGCCTCTGACCTCGGTCAGGGGCTTTTTTGCTGCGTCATCCACCCGTCCATGCTGGAGCGGAACGGCACAAAATACCCCCGGCAGGCTATCGCTCTTGCGGCGGCAGCCTGCCGGGGGTATCGCGTTATCCTGTCAGAAGTTTTCTGCCTTACACCTCGTGCTCCGCCCAGTCCTGACTGCGGCCCACGGCCTTGTGCCAGCCCTTGACCAGTTTTTCCCGCTGGGCAGCGTCCATTTTGGGCTCAAACAGCTGGTTGCAGCTCCACAGATGGCTGATCTCCTCCCGGCTCTTCCACACGCCGGTGGCAAGACCGGCCAGATACGCCGCGCCAAGGGCGGTGGTCTCCCGGATGGCGGGGCGCAGCACCTCCTTGTTCAGGATATCGGACTGGAACTGCATCAGGAAGTGGTCGCGGCTGGCACCGCCGTCCACCTTCAGGGTGCTGATGGTGATATCGGTGTCCTTTTCCATCGCCCACATCAGGTCGGCGCTCTGGTAGGCGATGGATTCCTCTGCCGCGCGGATGATGTGGTTCTGGGTGGTGCCGCGGGTAATGCCCAGAATGGCACCCCGGGCATACATATCCCAGTAGGGCGCGCCCAGACCGGTAAAGGCTGGCACGATGTACACGCCGCCGTTGTCCGGCACCTTCTGGGCATAGTATTCGGAATCGCAGCTGTCTTGAATGAGGTGCATCCCGTCCCGGATCCACTGGATGACTGCGCCACCCACAAAGACAGAGCCTTCCAGCGCATACTCCACCTCGCCGTCAAGGCTGATGGCGATGGTGGTGACCAGACCGTTCTTGCTCTGGTAGATCTTGTTGCCGGTGTTCATCAACAGGAAACAGCCGGTGCCGTAGGTGTTTTTCACGTCGCCGGGCTTAAAGCAGCCCTGCCCGAACAGCGCAGCCTGCTGGTCGCCCGCAATACCGGCTACCGGCACATCCACGCCCTGAATGTTGGTGTAGCCGTATACCTCGCTGGAGTCTTTCACACTGGGCAGGATGCAGCGGGGGATGTCCAGTGCCTTGAGCAGGGTGTCATCCCAATCCAGCGTGCGGATGTTGTACAGCATGGTACGGCTGGCGTTGGTGCGGTCGGTAACGTGCACCTTGCCGCCGGTCAGCTTCCAGACCAGCCAAGTGTCCACCGTGCCGAACAAAAGCTCCCCTGCTTCGGCCTTTTCCCGTGCACCGGGGACGTTCTCTAAGATCCACTTGATCTTGGTGGCAGAGAAATAGGCGTCCGGCACAAGGCCGGTGTTTTCCCGGATATAGTCCGCCATGCCGGGGGTCCGGAGCAGCTCGTCCACAAGGGGTGCGGTGCGGCGGCACTGCCAGACGATGGCGTTATACACCGGGCGTCCGGTGTTCTTGTCCCACAGGATCGTAGTCTCGCGCTGGTTGGTGATACCGATGCCCGCAATGTCCCTGGGGTCTACGCCGCTCTGGGCAATGACCTCGTTCATTACGCCGTACTGGCTGGACCAGATCTCCATAGGGTTGTGCTCCACCCAGCCCTGATGGGGGTAGATCTGCTCAAATTCCCGCTGCTGCACGCAGACAATGTTCTGCTCGTTGTCAAACAGGATCGCCCGGCTGCTGGTAGTGCCCTGATCCAACGAGAGGATATATTTGGTCTGGCTCATAATGCTCTCTCCTTGCTCTGAAGCTGGGCGCAAAACAAAAAAGAGCGCACCAAACAAAGCCATCTGCTCTGTCTGTCGCTCTCCTGCTCTGCGCAAACATATTCTGTGCTTATTGTACACGCTCCGCAAGCAAAATACAAGCATCCGCGCAATTTTTGGATATTCCGTACAACACCGCCGCCCCGCTGTTGAACACTCTGCCGAAAGACATTTAAAATGCGCTCCGCTTCGCTCTGCGCATAAATAGCGGAACAATTCTTTATATTTCGCGTTTGGAGCGACCGCGTTTGCGGAGCGCAGCGTAGCAATGAAAGCCCCAGTGGGGCTTTTAAGCGGCAGAGCGGTCTGCGTTAGCAGATGGAGGGGCTTTGCCCCGACAAGCTCCGCAGATTTTCCAGAATTGCGAAATAAAAATAATCCTTCCGCTGAACATGGTCAGAGCGTCAGCGGAGGCCATTTTAAATCGTCCCGGTTGCAATTCCGCTGCAAAAGTTCTACAATAGAGTCACATTATAGAATATGGAGGGAAAACCTATGGCTTGCACTACCATTCTGGTCGGCAAGGCAGCATCGTACGATGGCTCTACCATGATCGCCCGCAACGATGACTCCGGCTCCGGCCATTTCACCGCTAAAAAATTCACCGTGATCCACCCGGAGGAGCTTCCCAAGACCTACCGCAGCGTCCTCTCCCATGTGGAGATCCCCCTGCCGGAGGGCGCACTGCGGTTTACCGCCATGCCCAATGCCGTGGAGGGCAAGGGCATCTGGGCAGCTTCCGGCGTCAATGCCGCCAACGTGGGCATGACCGCCACCGAGACCATCACCTCCAACCCCCGCGTGCTGGGCGCAGACCCGCTGGTGGAGTATCAGCCCGCCAAGGGCGAAAAGCCTGAGGTGCCCGGCGGCATCGGCGAGGAAGATATCGTCTATCTGGTGCTGCCCTATATCCACTCTGCCCGTGAGGGTGTGCTGCGTCTGGGCAGCCTGCTGGAGCAGTACGGTACTTACGAGATGAACGGCATCGCTTTTCAGGACGTAAACGAGATCTGGTGGCTGGAGACCATCGGCGGTCACCACTGGATCGCACGCCGCGTGCCGGACGATGTGTATGTGGTCATGCCCAACCAGCTGGGCATCGACACCTTTGATCTGGAAGATGCCTTCGGCGCACAGGAAAATTACCTCTGCTCTGCCGACCTGCGGGAGTTTATTGCCAAAAACCACCTCGACCTCTCGCTGGACGGCGCACTGAACCCCCGGGATGCCTTTGGCAGCCACGATGACGCCGACCACGTTTACAACACCCCCCGCGCATGGTATATGCTGCGCTACCTCAACCCCCGCACATGGGTGTGGGAGGGCGCTGACGCCGACTACACTCCCATGTCCGACGACCTGCCGTGGTGCATGGTGCCGGAGTGCAAGGTGACCCCGGAGGACATCAAGTATATGCTGTCCAGCCACTATCAGGGCACCCCCTACGACCCCTACCTGAGCTACGGCGACAAGTCCGCAAAGGGTGCGTACCGTTCCATCGGCATCAACCGCAACGACTTTATGGCGCTTTTGCAGATGCGTCCCGACCAGCCGGAGGAATCCCGCGCAGTGGAGTGGGTGGCCTATGCCTCCAATGCCTTCAACAGCATGGTGCCCTTCTACGCCAACGTGGAGCGCACCCCGGAGTATCTGGCAAACACCACCGGCACTGTGTCCACCGATAACTTCTACTGGACCAGCCGCCTGATTGCCGCCATGGCAGATGCTTCCTATAACAAGTCCCTGTTCCACCTCGAGCGCTACGAGGAAGCCGTGCTCTCTGCCGGCCGCGCACTGGTGAACCAGTACGATGCAAAGCTTGCCGCCGAGCCGGACGCTGCCCGCCGCGCCGCCCTGCGGGAGGAAGCCAACACCGCCATCGCCGCCATGCTGCAGGAGAAGGCCGCCGACACGCTGGACAAGGTCCTGTTTGAGCTGAGCAGCCAGATGAAGAACGCCTACTCCCGTTCGGACGCCTGATTGAAACCAGCCTGAGCACCAAAACCGGTCAGAACCGGTCACATAAACGCAAAAAAGACCACCGCATACACAAGTGCGGTGGTCTTTTTTTGCGTAAAGACACTCTTGTATCCTAGATGTTAGCAACCGTGCACAAAAATCGAGGACATTTTTTGTGAGCGAAAACGACTAAGAATGATTGATTTTGACTGATTTTTTGCTATAATAAAGCTACAGACAACCAAAACACGCCAAGACCGTGCAAAACCGGTCAGACGTGGGAAGGAAAGAAGGGAAAAGACACCATGCTGGCAGAGGAACGTTTTGCACTAATCTTAGAACAGCTGAACGAAAAGCGCACCGTGACGGTGCAGCAGCTGTGCGAAGCGCTGCACACCAGCGAATCCACCATCCGGCGCGATTTGACCGAGCTGGATCGGCAGGGCAGGCTGACCAAGGTGCACGGAGGGGCTACCCTGCCGGACAGCCGCTTTCTGGCAGACGAGCCCACCATGGAAGCCAAGGAGACGCTGGCTGTGGCAGAAAAGCGCAGCATTGCGGCCACCGCAGCAGCGCTCATCACCGCCGAGGATTTTGTGTTCATCGATGCAGGCACCACCACGCTGGAGCTGGTGCGGGCGCTGACGGGTGCGGCGCTCAAGGCTACCTATGTGACCAACGGCGTGGCGCACGCCCGGCTGCTGGCACAAAAGGGCTGCCGGGTGTATCTGCCCGGCGGGCTGCTGCGCCCCCAGACCGAAGCCATCGTAGGCGCACCGGCAGTCAGCAGCATCCAGCAATATAACTTTACCAAAGCATTCATGGGTGCCAACGGCGTGGCGCTGGAGGCGGGCTTTACCACCCCGGACCCCGAGGAAGCAGCCGTAAAGGCCGCAGCCGTCCGCCGCGCAAGGGAAAGCTGGTTCCTTGTGGACGATGCCAAGTTTTCAAAAATTTATCCGGCGGTCATCACGGACCTGCACAGCGGTGCCATCCTGACTAACCGCTGCCCGAACCCCAAGTATAAGCAGCAAACATTTGTAAAGGAGGCAGAAGTATGATCTATACCGTTACCTTTAACCCGGCCATTGACTACGTTGTGCGCTTGGACGCACCGCTGGAGGTGGGCGAAGTGAACCGCGCCAAAGGCGAGGACTGCGTGCTGGGCGGCAAGGGCATCAACGTGTCCGGCGTGCTGGCGCAGCTGGGCTGCGAGAGCGTGGCACTGGGCTTTGTGGCCGGCGAGACCGGCGCATGGCTGGAGCGCGGTCTGGCGGCGCAGGGACTGAAAACCGACTTTGTGCATCTGGAAAACGGCATGACCCGCATCAACGTCAAGATCAAGGCCGGGCAGGAGACAGAGCTGAACGGCGCAGGCCCTGCCATCCCGGAAAGTGCATTGCAGCAGCTGGAAGCCCAGCTGGACAAGCTGGCCGAGGGCGATATCCTCATTCTGGCAGGCAGCATCCCGGCAAGCCTGCCGCAAAGCGTCTACGAGCGGCTGCTGGCGCGGCTGCAGGGCAGGGGCGTGCGCGCCGTGGTGGATGCCACCCGCGACCTGTTGGTGAACGTGCTGCCCTACCACCCCTTCCTCATCAAGCCCAACAACCATGAGCTGGGCGAGATCGTGGGCAAGGTGCTGACCACTGATGCCGAGATCGTGGCCGCTGCCCGCACTCTGCAGGAAAAGGGTGCCCGAAACGTGCTGGTGAGCATGGCAGGGGACGGCGCGCTGCTGCTGGATGAACAGGGACAGGTGCACCGCATTGGCTGCCCCAAGGGCAAGGTGGTCAACAGCGTGGGCGCGGGCGACAGCATGGTGGCCGGTTTTGTGGCCGGATATCTGCAAAGCTGCAGCTACGCGCAGGCGCTGCGTCTGGGCACCGCCTGCGGCAGCGCAACGGCTTTCAGCCTTGGGCTTGCCACAAAGGAAAAGATCGACGAGCTGCTGGCGCAGCTTTGATACACCCTAAGATAAAAGGAACAAAGGAGGAAGTTTTATGCGCATTACTGAGTTATTTACCGCACAGTCCATTGCGCTGGACGAAGCGCTGCAGACGCAGGAGCAGATCCTGAGCCGTCTGGTGGAACTGCAGGCTACCCACGGCAACATCACCGACAAGGAGGCCTACAAAAAGGCACTCTACGCCCGCGAGGCCGAGGGCTCTACCTATGTGGACAATGGCATCACCGTGCCCCACGCCAAGACCAATGTGGTCACCCGTCCCAGTCTGGCCGCTCTGCGGCTGAGCACCCCGGTGCAGTATAACGCCGAGGATGACGGCACCACCGACCTGCTGTTTGCCATTGCCGCCCCGGAAAACGGCAGCCTGCACGTGGATATGCTGGCACGCATGATGCAGATGCTGATGAACGAGGACTTTGTGGAAAAGCTTAAAGCTGCAAAGAGCCCCAAGGAGTTCTTGGAGTGCATCGATGCACAGGAGGAAGCGCAGTTCGGTACAGAAAGCTTTACCCAGCAGGCCATCCCGCAGGACGGCTACCGCATTCTGGCTGTGACCGCCTGTGTCAACGGCATTGCCCATACCTACATGGCGGCAGAAGCACTGACCAAGGCCGGAGACAAGCTGGGCCTGCCCACCAAGGTGGAGACCAATGGTTCGGACGGCGCAAAGAATATCCTGACCCGCGCCGAGATCGCCGCCTGTGACGGTATTATCGTAGCAGCGGAGAAAAAGGTGGATACTGCCCGCTTTGACGGCAAGCCGGTGCTGTTCACCCGCGTAGATGACGGCATCCACAAGCCGGAGGAACTCATTAAGAAGATCGCCCACGGCGAGGTGCCTGTGTTCCACGCTGAGGGCGGCGCAGCAGCCGAGGATGACGCTTCCGGCAAGGACAGCTTCGGCCGCAGCCTGTACAAGAACCTGATGAACGGCGTTTCCCATATGCTGCCCTTCGTGGTGGGCGGCGGCATTATGATCGCGCTGGCCTTCCTGCTGGATGATTACAGCATCAACCCTGCAAACTTCGGCATGAACACCCCCGTTGCCGCCTTCTTCAAGACGGTGGGCGGCGCAGCCTTCGGCTATATGCTGCCCATTCTGGCAGGTTTCATCGCCATGTCCATCGCTGACCGTCCGGGTCTTGCCGTGGGTTTTGCCGGCGGCGTGCTGGCTATGAACGGCACCAACTTCACCGACCTTGCCGCAGGCAACACCACCGGCATCTCCGGCGGCTTCCTTGCAGCGCTGCTGGCCGGTTTTGCAGCGGGCTACATCGTGCAGTTCCTCAAAAAGATCACCGAAAAGCTGCCCGCCAGCCTGAACGGTATCCGCCCGATGCTCATCTACCCGCTGGGCGGCATTCTTATCGTAGGTGCGATGATGTGCGCCGTGAACCCGGTGATGGGTATGATCAACACCGCCATGACCGACTGGCTGAACGCACTGGGCGGCAGCTCCAAGGTGCTGCTGGGCGCTATCGTGGCCGGTATGATGAGCGTGGATATGGGCGGCCCGGTCAACAAGGCAGCCTACGTCTTTGGCACTGCAGCCCTTGCTTCCGGCAACTACGAGGTGATGGCTGCCGTCATGGTGGGCGGCATGGTTCCTCCCATCGCCATCGCCCTGTCCACTACCTTCTGCCCCCGCAAGTGGACGCCGGACGAGCGCCGCAACGGCATCGTGAACTACGTCATGGGTCTGTGCTTCGTGTCTGAGGGTGCCATCCCCTATGCGGCAGCCGACCCGCTGCGCGTTCTGCCCAGCTGTGTTATCGGCTCTGCAGTCGCCGGTGCACTCTCCATGACCTTTGGCTGCGCACTGCGCGCACCCCACGGCGGCATCTTCGTGTTCCCGGTGGTGGATCACGCCGTGCTGTACTGCGTGGCGCTGGCTGTGGGCAGCGTGCTGGGCGCAGTGATCCTGAGCCTTATCAAAAAGACCCAGTCTGCCGAGGTAAAGTAACAAGCCATTCTCTTCTCCATACGGATAAGTTCTCCATAAACGCAAAAGGGACTGCCGCACACCGCGGCGGCCCCTTTTGCGTTTGCACAAGCGAATGCTTTCCACTACGACTCTCTCGCGAAAAAACTGTTGTAACAAGGTCAGCATCCTCGCCCTCTCCGTCTTTGCTTCGCAAATCCACCTCTCCCAAAGGGAGAGGCTTTGGCAAAGAGATGAAGCTTGCGTGGATTGCCAAGGGCTCTCCCTTTGAGGAAGGACTTCCCCCGCTCCGGGGGAAGATGTCGCGCAGCGACAAAAGGGGGAATCTGGCGCGTTAGAGACTGAGAGGGCGAGGATGCTGCCCTTAAAAGCATCCGCCCACCAACAAATTTTCAATTCTAAAACATGCTTTAAGTATATCCCGCCTCGCATTTTCTGTCAACAAAAGCGGCCGGAGAAAAAGAAAAAAGCGATGGAAAACTTCCATCGCTTTGCTGGCGCCTCTTGCCTGACTCGAACAGGCGACACCCTGATTAACAGTCAGGTGCTCTAACCGACTGAGCTAAAGAGGCATCTATATAAAACGGCGTAGAGCCGTTTTACTACTATAAAATGGTGACCCGTACCGGAATCGAACCGATGTTAAAGGCGTGAGAGGCCTCTGTCTTAACCGCTTGACCAACGGGCCATACGTCCATTCTGCATCGGGTGTTCGCTCCCGACTTGGCTATTTTAGCATAGCACACCTGCTTTGTCAACACAAAAAATCAATTTTTTCAAAAAATCTCTCGCACCCGGGCTGCGCCGGTGTGGAACAGCCCCAGCGCCAGCCCCAGATATACGCCGATCACCGTATCGTTCTGGTCAAATTCCATCTGCCGGCGCTGCGGCAGACCGGCCAGTGTGCCCTTGTATATGCACCGCAGCTCTTCCAGCCGGGTGTAGTCGTTCGGGTGCATCAGGGTGCTGTGCTTGGGCAGCTCCATGGCACCGCTCTTTTCCAGCACCTCGCTGACGAACTGGGAGCAGAAATAGTGCCGGCGGCGCTTCCAGCGGATATGCATCCCGCAGAGCGCAAGACCGATAACGTTGAACTGGTAAAGTCTGCCGTGGGCCATCATGTGCTCGGCACGGCGGCGGGCACGGGTGTAGGCTTCATCGCTCACATCCAGCGCATACAGTGCGCAGGGCACGTTCTCCCGCAGACGGAACACGCCCCGGTTCAGGTATTCCCTGCTGGGCCCTGCCGGGAACATGGTATAGCCGTTTTTGCGGGTAGAACTGTACAGGCAGCTCAGGTCTTCGTCAAAAGCCAGCGAAGCGTGGGTATAATTTGCACCGGTAACGGCGTAAACGAGGTTTGAAAGCAGGGTACCCGACCGGGTGAGCAGGATGTAAATGGTCTTCATGATCTTTTTCCTTTTTATATGCAGCACACAGAACGCGCGGAGCTGTCTTTTTATCAGATCCAGTATACCACAGGCAAAGCTTCTTTGCCATGAAAATCGTCAAAATCTCGTAAATTTTGCACAAATCGGGCTGTGGAACCGGTTCTGCCCTTCCCTGCCGCGCCGTTTTGTGGGAAGGGTTGCTTTTGTGCACGGGTTTTTCATGCATCCCAGCTCGTCAAAATTTTATCAAAAAATTGTTTTTCTGCCTTTCCACCTTATTTTTTCAGGTCACGCCCCCTGCTTTTGTTTCCTGAAATTGTTTCAGGCAGTTAAATTTCTTAATGAAATTTGTTTCTTTTCTGCAAATAGCACGGTTTATTTATTGATTTTGCAAGGCTTTTATGTATAATGGTATACAGGAGAATTTGCATTTACAAACTGCAAGCCTTCTGCGCAGCGCCCGGCCCGCCGGGAAACGCTGTGCCCTATACAGGACGTATGGATCAAACGAAAGTAGAGGTATAGCGAATATGGCAAAGTTGGATCTTACCAAGTATGGCATTACCGGCACGACTGAGATCGTGTACAACCCCTCCTACGAGCAGCTGTTCGAGGAAGAGACCAAGCCCGGTCTGGAAGGCTACGAAAAGGGCCAGGTCAGCGAGCTGGGTGCTGTGAACGTTATGACCGGCATCTACACCGGCCGTTCTCCCAAGGACAAGTTCATCGTTATGGACGAGAACTCCAAGGACACCGTGTGGTGGACTTCCGACGAGTACAAGAACGACAACCACCCCGCTTCTCAGGAAGCATGGGCTGCTGTGAAGGCCATCGCTCAGAAGGAGCTGTCCAACAAGCGCCTGTACGTGGTGGATGCATTCTGCGGTGCCAACAAGGATACCCGCATGGCCATCCGCTTTGTCATGGAAGTTGCATGGCAGGCACACTTCGTCACCAACATGTTCATCAAGCCCACCGCTGAGGAGCTGGAGAACTTTGAGCCCGATTTCGTTGTCTACAACGCATCCAAGGCCAAGGTTGAGAACTACAAGGAGCTGGGCCTGAACTCTGAGACTGCTGTTGTGTTCAACATCACCAGCAAGGAGCAGGTCATCGTGAACACCTGGTACGGCGGCGAGATGAAGAAGGGCATGTTCTCCATGATGAACTACT
>OGEU01002724.1_pt1 | contig 12202 bp, 10 predicted proteins | sample 1570651 | NCBI WGS metagenome assembly OGEU01 (sample SAMEA2582129, study PRJEB24529) | metagenome | biome: Human gut stool | place: China | collected 2011 | reverse complement strand
AACTGGGGACCGTATTATGAAGAAACCATCAAACAGGTTAACAACGGTACCTGGAAATCCGGCGCTTACTGGGGTTCCATGAAAGATAAAGTAGTCGACATAGCTCCCTACGGACCCGCAGTCAGCGATGAAACAAAAAAACTGGCTGATGCTGCCAAAGCAGATATCATTGCCGGCAAACAAAAAGTTTTCACCGGCCCGCTGTATGATCAAAGCGGTGCCGAGAAAGTTCCTGCAGGCACTACTCTGACCGATAAGGAACTTTTGAGTATGGACTGGTTCGTCAAAGGCGTTGACGGTAAAATCCAGAACTGACTCGCTTGAGTGTTTTAGTAAGGAAGGTATAAAGGAATGAAAAAGACATTAATTTTAAGCTTAGCACTGGCTTTAGGAATCCCCACTGTTTGCGCTGCTTCTCCGCTCAAAAACTATAACGCGGGCAAAGTAGCTGTTGATCTGGGACTTAACGTCCCTACCAGCAATACTTATGAAGGACACAGCGTCGGCAGCAAAAAAACGTCTCCCTATGCCGGTATCACCGTAGGCCTTGGCAGCAATACCGCTGTCAACTACAAATGGAATCAATACAAAAACAGCGGCAGTAACAAGGTCGAAGCCCAGCAGCTCAACCTGATGTACAAAGTCCTGCCAGTACTTGATGTTTACGCAGGTTATGTCGACAGTGACGTCAAACTGCACGGCGACAGCCGCAGCCGCAGTTCCGGCCAAGTCGGTGTCCAGGGACGTGTCGAATTGCCTTTTCTCTGTACTTTATGGGGCAGAGCAGGCGTGGGCAACAAGCTCAACAGCTATGAAATCGGCCTGAGCCGTACTCTGGTATCCAATGTAGAGCTGAATCTGTCGTACTATGACAACAAATTCAAAGATTCTGCGCCCGGCGGCAGCGACGTCAAAACCAAAGGCGTTAATATGGGTATCACCGTCAAATTCTGACCTGCATCTATTAATCATCTAACTAAATAAACCTCAAAATAAGGCCTGGAAGCAAAAATTCCCGGCCTTATTTTTCTATAATACTAACGGATAATTATTATTGACAACTGACAAAAGCTGTGCTATTATAATTACATTGAAAACTTACATCTGCGTAAGTTCTGCTCACAAAAAAATAAATTTTATAGCACTTGGAGGAATGAAGAATGAAAAAATTCGTATGTCAAATCTGTGGTTATGTTTATGAAGGCGAAGCAGCTCCTGAGTACTGCCCGCAATGTAAAGCTCCTGCATCCAAATTCACCGAAATGTGCGGCGACCGTACCTGGGCTGCTGAACATATCGTAGGTATAGCAAAAGACGTCGCAGAAGACATTAAAATGGATCTGCGCGCTAATTTTACCGGCGAATGCACCGAAGTTGGCATGTACCTGGCAATGAGCCGTGTTGCTCATCGTGAAGGTTATCCTGAAATCGGCATGTACTGGGAAAAAGCAGCTTATGAAGAAGCTGAGCATGCAGCAAAATTCGCTGAATTACTTGGTTCTGACTTAGAATCTAACATGAAAGCATCTACAAAGGAAAACCTTGCTTGGAGAGTTGATTGTGAATTCGGTGCTACAGCAGGTAAAACAGACCTTGCAAAATGTGCTAAAAAGAATAACCTTGATGCGATCCATGATACAGTTCATGAGATGGCTAGAGATGAGGCTAGACATGGTAAAGCCCTCAAGGGATTATTAGAGAGATATTTCGGTTAATCATTTCTAACACGGAATTGCACAAAATATGATTTTAAAAAGAGGAAATCGCAGATGCGGTTTCCTCTTTTTATGCTGTTTTTTAACTTTTCTTACTCTGTGTCCCATGCTATGATTACCATTTAACATATAGAGCGTTACTGCTTGCCTTTGCCAATGGTTGTTTAGAAGAACTGTGTCAGAACCTTTGAAAGATCATTCTTCGCATTCTGTAACTCTGAAATCGCCTTAGAAACAGATGTCTGTAATGCAGATGAAAAATAATTTACTGACATATAGCGGAAGAAAATGAACATACAAAGTAATGACGCAATGCAAACTACCAATACAATAAATACTGTCTTATCTCCATCCGCTCCAACACCGGTTGGTACTACCATGCAGGAATAACAAAGTCCCACAATTGCACTAAGCATAAAAAAGAGCATTCCTAATCCAATATTGATCAGACCCAGTAATAATGCAACCAGAATAACCGGTGTCTTTGCAACACATCTGACTGCTGCCGCACTGATTGCTTCTATAAAAGTGGTCTTACCTTTAAAAGCACTTGTCATTCCCCATGCAACCAAAGCAACAATGCAAGTCAATACAACAGATGCGATAACCGTAATGAAAAAGTCTTTGAACAATGGGAACTTATATAAATCGAACATATTTAAATAATCAGAATCCCATGTAAGCACCTGAGTCTTAGCTAAACTATTGATCTTTCCAAAAAAGATTACGGCAAACAATCCCGAACAGATTGCCTGAAGTGCAATAAAAATAAATGCTGTAATGATATTCGCTTCTTTTACAAAAGCTCTTCCGACACTCTTTGGTTTTAATAAGATCTGAAGAAAATTCATCGCCATTGCCTGAATATCAAAATTCAACTTCGGCTTAGGCTTCTGATAATACATCTGCTGGTTTGGCATACCCTGATTATATGGTATCTGCTGACCCATTCCCGGCTGGTGCATCTGACTTCCCGGTATCTGCTGACCTGCTCCCGGCTGATGCATCTGACCGCCCGGTATCTGCTGACCTACTCCCGGCTGCTGCATCTGACCATTTGGTATCTGCTGTCCTGCTTTCTGTCCATTCACAGCTCCTTTTTGCTGCTGACAGATACAGATTTCTCCCGGATTTAATTTTCTACCACAATTTGTACAAAAAGCCATACTCTTTCTCCTCCTGTTGATTGTTTTTTATTTTATTCATATTGTGTCTCATGTGATGTGCTGACAGAGTATAAAGAAATCCCTCCGTCTTTTATTCCATAATAAAACTTCTGATTGATAATGGCATTTCGATCAGTCATATCACTTTGTGTATAACTGCCCTTCATATGCTCTGTAATTGTTACACAACCTACAAGTATCGTATCTTCTGCATTGATGTAATCATAGTCACCGTCTCCATTTGTACTTTCTGCCTCATAACTGACATTCACATCAGAGAGCACGGCTTTGGATACAGAAGTATCTTCATAAGAAAATGTATTAGAATTCCACCAGCTATCCTGCAGATACTCCTTAAATTCATCATAATCTGAATTTACGCCGGAGCGATCTATCGGATTCATTTTAGAAACCACATTTGTTACATTTTCCTGCTTGACCGCATCTTCAATAAACCTCTTATTATTGTCAACAGCTTCTCCTGCTATACGTTTTACAACATCTTCTGTCAACTTCAGGTCTGCCGTATAATGTGTATCGTCATCTGTAAATTCTACTTTATCTTTTACACTTTGGAATCCATCTGCCTCTACTTCAATAACATGATTCCCCGCATAAATCTTGTCAATCGTATAATGCGTCATACCATCATCACGATTCTCTGCTTTTGCTTTTTTGGTTACATCAATTCCATCTAATGTTACTTTGCTGCCCTTTGGAACGCAGATCAAACCGTCACTGACTGTCGAAAAGCTATTACTGACCGCCCATTCGTCAAAGAAAAGAAACTTCTTATTCCCGGTTTTGTTCAAAGTCAGACTCATTGTCTGATCACTGTTTCCGTTTGACTTTGTCTGATATGTCACCTGTACATTAGCACGATAACCATCATTCTGTTTTACAAAAACGCTGTAGTTTGAAACATCTCCCCGTATTGCATTGTTATCTAAATTAACTGCGGATTCGAAAGTATCTTCACAAAGGAAGTTTCCTTCTCCTGCGTCTATGTACTTATACACATCTTTTAAATCACCCTGCGTATATGTCTGAAAATATCTTTCTGCTACGCTTTCGGGACTACATTCTTTTCTTGCATTCATTTGAAAAACAAAAGCAAGAACTACGATTGCCGCGATCTCTGCCACAATGATCCAGGTACGTTTTGAAATTTTCTTTGAAGTCGTTGATGAGGTCTGTACATATCCTGTATTAAAACCGTTATAGCCATCATTTACAGGTGTTCCACCCATTCCATTTGTTCCGTTAAAGCCATTGTTTACAGGCGTTCCACCCATTCCATTTGTTCCGTTAAAACCTTTGTTTACAGGTGTTCCACCGGACGCAGTACCGTTTATATTATTATTTGCTGTACCATTAACTGTATTAGCTATTAACGCCGCACCGCAATTAGCACAAAACTTACTTCCTTCATCATTTGGTGTTCCGCATTTTGGACAAAACATTTTTCTCCCCCCTTATTTCTTCTTAGCTTCAATCTTTTTGATCAGATTTCGGTTAGCGATCTCGTATTCATTAAAATACTCTTCGTCATTAAAATCTTCACCCTCTACAGATGGTGTATACCAGCTCTTTGATTCAAAATAATTCTTTAATTCCTCATCTTCGAAAATATAACCATGTCTGGCATATAACTCATTTCGTGCATAACGCAGTTCTTTCTTTGATAATTTCTTAACTTCTGACTTCTTTAACTTTCTTGAATCGCTGTCAGGGAAAATATAGTCACCATTATTTTGGGAAGCATCCGGTGCATCCGCTGTTGCTTCCGGTTCCGGTGTTGCTGCTGCCGGGCTTTCCATTTTTTCAGAAATGTTACTTGATTTAGATACCGTAAAATTGTCTGAATCTTCTTCGTATCTGACATCCTTTCCTGCTACTGTCTTCACTTCCTGTTTTGTGATCGTCGCCTTCTTTACAGAAGATTTTGCAAATACCACAAAACAAATGTTACCAATAAGCATTGCAGCGGCAATCACACCCAGCACGATAACTGCTGCATTCTTCTTAAACTGCTCCATATTCCTCCTCCTTTATAAGCTTTTGGAAAACTTTCAATTTATTTAACCATAGAATAACTTAAGAAATAAATATTTGTCGAAAAAACACAATATTTTGTCATAATCGGACGATAAATTTATGAACGGCAAAAACTTTGGAACAACACATTTTTAATATACTACACTTGTATTTTAAAATGATCATAACATGATATCAATTGCACCCGAAGCACTGACTACATCTGTTGTTCCTTGCGTAGAAGCTTCTAATGCCTGACTTTTAATCTGCGTATCAGCAGACATTGCGATTGCATTCGAAACACCCTCTGCCGCATTTGAACCGTTATTCCCCATCATAATTGCAAAATCCCCTTTACCGGCTTTTAACAATTCGATCTTCTTCCGCAGATATTCCATATCTGAATTCATAATATCAATATTTTCATCCTTCCGGTTACCTTTTGATCTTTGCTTCTTGACGCTTTCAAGCTGATCTTCTAACAATCTGATCTGCTGCTGTACATCTTCATTATCCTGCTTTTTTGTTGTAACAGATTGTGTCATTTCTTTCTTTTTATTGCCCCAAAAAGCAACATCACTCTGATCCTGTTTTTGTTCATATTTGAGATGGTTCATTTTCTTTTTTGCTGTACGCACCATCTTTTTTGCATGTTTTAATGCAATCTCAATCTCATCCTCATCATATTTTCCGGTCATACTTTTTCTTTTTAAAGAATTCAGATTTGAAATTGCAGATGTCAGGGCACTGCTTGCCTGTGATAATGTCTTTGCACGCATAACGCTGCCCGATACTTTTTTATAACTGTAACGCAACGCCTTTTTCTTCGTATTGGTTGCCTCTTTTTTGATCTTTTTCTTTTCCTGAAGACGTTGCAGCTTTTCTTCTAAACTTTTGATCAATGCTTCTGCCTGATTCTCCTGATCATCTTTTACATCGACTTTTTCTTCCTCTACATTGATCTGCTCTTGTTCCTGTTGAGCAATTTCCTTCCATACACCGGTTTCCCGAACCATTTTTTGCAGAGTTTTTCCTTCTTTTGAAAAACTCAGATCAATCCCAGCCGAAACAGTTGTATTTTCTTTTGTTTTTTCCTGCTGATTTGCACAAGAACTGTAAAGAGATACATTCTGTTGTTCTGTTCCGTATACTGCTGTTCTTACATTTGTCATAGTTGATGTATAAGCATATCCTTTGCTGATATTATCTGTATTCATATCAGATCACTCCAATTCGCATATCCTTTGCTCTTTTACCAGTTATCTACTATATATATCGGTACGTTAGTTATATTTATTTATATGATTCAGGTGTTTTCATAATCAATAAAAACGTATCTATCAAACATCTACGAAAATAGATCAGGATCTGCAAAAAACGGAGAATATCTGAATTTTACAAAAAAAAAATATTGAACTCATCCGGATTCCGACATTGCTATCGAAGTCCATCTGAGTCAATATCCTTTTTTAAGAATAGCTGTCAAAATCGTATCGTCGATCTTAACAGCTATTCTGCTAATTCATTTTGAACACTCATCCGATAAAAGAATTCTTTATATCATATCTATTTTCAAAGCATTCTTTATCAGCAAATATTACAACTTATTATTTTCTGTCACATCTACAGAACTCTTAACAATAACTGCTGCCTGTGTATTACCTGTTACAGTAATATTTAATGTATAAACTTCTTTCTTTGTAGTAGTCTTACCTGCAGCATCTGTAGTTGTTACATAAACCTCATCGGATGTGAGCTTATATGTACCTGCCTTTAAGTTCAGTCCACCGTTATATGAGTCAAAATAATCTCCTGAAACAGAATCCTTCCATGAAAGATAACCCTGTTTTGTAACATTGGTAGTAACTGCAAATAATTTGTCTAATACGAAGTCTGCAGGAACTGTTCCCGTAGCACCTACTGTTGTATTATAAACTGTCTTTCTTGCATTATTCTCATATGCTGTAATATTATATGTTTTTGAAGCCGGTACATATAATTTGTATACACCGTTTTCATCTGTAGACGCATAGAATGATGAAGCGCTGTTTGCATATTCAGGATCATATTTTGTGAAATCTGCTGTTACATTTGCACTCTTTACAATCGTACCTGCTGCATTCTTAACAGTACCTGTGATCAATACAGAAGGAACAACCTTTGTCTGAACATTAATTGTAATAGCGTGACCAGATTTATCAGCTACTGTAACAGGTACATCATATACACCTGTAGGTGCTGTCTCAGCGAGACGAACATCACCATCTTCAGCATCTACAGTAACTAATGCATTCTGAAGAGTTGTTGTAAATGTCTTGCTGTCACTAGCCTTACCGCCTACATAAACAAGATTACTGTTCCATACAGATTTTCCTGCAGGTGCTAACTTTGGTAACGCATAACCTACCATCTGATTTTCACTACCGATATAGAAATGAGTTGTAATAGAAACTGTCTTCTTCATCTCATCTTTTGCTGTGATCACAGTCTTGAAGTCACTGCAACCACCTGTAGGAACACCGGTAATTGATACAGAATAATCATTTACTGTAGCTTTTAAACCTGCAGGAAGTGCTCCAATTGTAAATGATGAATAACCTGTTGTATAATCACCAAAGTAAACAGATGATGAGAATCTTTCATCAACAAGACCTGTCACATAATTGTCTCTTGGTGTAGTACAATATACATACTTAGCTGTCTTTGTCTTCGTTCCTGCAAGACCTGCTACAGTAACCTGAACAAAATCGCCATCATTGATGCAGTTCTTATCATTGTCATTATCATCAAGAACTTCTGAAAGTACAAGCTCATATGTCTTATTTGCTGTATTATTAACTTTTGCAATACTTAATTTCTTCTGAGCTGTACCGTTACTATCTGCTTTTCTGTAGATAGAGAACTTAGAAGCAGCTACCTTCTGTGCTTTGTTCAAAGTCACACGAACTGTCTTAGATGTCAGAACTTCTACATTAGATACGGCAACTTTTACAGGGGCTTTCTTAACTTTTACTTTAAATTTAGCTGATTTCTTACCTGACTTTACAGTAATCTTAGCTGTACCTGCTTTTTTACCTTTTACAACACCTTTACTGGTAACCGTTGCAATTTTTTTCTTGTTAGAAGACCACTTTAATTTAGCCTTTGCCGGTTTTACTTTTACCTTTGATTTTAATTTAACTGTCTTACCTACTGTTACGGATACTGACTTCTTTGTAAGCTTCAAGCTCTTTGCTTTGATTGTCTTAGCATCAGCCGGTGCAACACAAAGCATCATACTTGCAGCGAAAAGAGAAGCAGCAATACCAAGTTTCTTTCCTGCTATTTTCATTTTCTTCTTCCTTTCCTGAGATAAACTCATTCAATTCAAATTTACAGTACAAAGTGATGATAGCACTAAAAATATAAAAAAACAACCCTATTTTGTTTCTATTATATTAATATTCTTTTATATCTTGTTAATATTTTCAGTGTGCAATTTATCTAAATAATGCCATCATTTATAAGAATAGAATGCCAATCCTTTTCTGACCGGCTGATATCACCCTCTTTCTGATTTATTTTGTTCCCGGCAATCCTTATCAAAAGAAGACTCTGTCTATTCTCACTGTATAAAAAGAAGACTACTCTTTTCGTATGTCAGAAATGAGTAATCTTCTTGTCAATTCTATGTTAAATTCATCAGTCCAAATGCAATAAAAAATTGCTCTATGAAACCATTTGCAATTCCGATAGCATATTGCAAATACTTTTTGCCGTACCAGATCAGATTTGCAATCCTCTGTGTTCCACGGATGTCGAAAAGACAATCAGCGTCTTTGTACGTCCATACTCCTGTAACTCACCAATGAATTGATCCAGCTCATCGGTACTTGGAAAAAGCACTTCCAAAAGCATGGAATAATCTCCCGTCACACAGTTACACTCCACTACATTCTTACAGCTCTTTATATAAGGATAGAAATCTTTCTTATCTACCGGTGACACTTCGAGATTGATAAAAGCCTTGATATGATATCCCATCTTCTCTGTATTGATCTGTGCATGAAAGCCTTCAATATATCCGCTTTCTACCAGATTATCAATTCGTACGGATACCGCCGGAGAAGATAAAAAGACCTGTTTTGCAATATCTTTTAAAGACATTCTTGCATTCTCCTGAAGCATTTTGAGTATTTCTCTGTCAATGTGATCCAATTCGTTATTTTTCATAGTAATCCCTCATTTCTGTCTGTCCTGCCGCCAAAAAGCCCTCTGCCTTTCTTTTGGCTGTTGTTGTCTGTTACTATTTTATATTGCTTCCCCTGTATTTTTCCTCTTATAGAAACACAGAGTATTGCATTTTATTGTTTTCCGATAGTTCCTGCTGTTTTTCTTTTTACATCCGATACAGCATTCTTGTTTCTTTTTACTTTTACTGTCCATTTTTCTCTCCATTATCAAAATAGCACTTCCTTTCTGCTGTGTCAACTTAGCAAAAGATTTTAACTTAATATTATTAACTCATTTTCGTATTTACATATTATTTTTAACCATTTTCATTTAATAAAATAAATATTCTCGTTCTGTTTCAAAAACTATTGACCATTTTTCCAAAAAGAAATATGATTGCGACATGCAAAAATACATGTATACATTTTCCGGAAATGCAGTTTCTAGAAAAGCCAGCGACTTGCTTTTAAGCACTCCACTACTTTTCACATAACATTTTTTACATAATAAGGAGAGTTCTTATGGCGAAAACATATGATCCATTTAAAAACGTTCAAGACGTTATGACCAAAGCAATGGAAATCGGGCATATTGATACAACAATGTTTGAGATCATCAAAAACCCGCAAAGAGAAACAAAAGTTTACCTTCCGGTAGAAATGGACGATGGCACAGTCAAAGTATTTGAAGGCTATCGTGTACAGCATTCCAATATCAGAGGACCTTTCAAAGGTGGTATCCGCTATCACCAGGATTGTACCTTGTCTGAAGTCAAGGCTTTAGCAACCTGGATGTCACTCAAATGTGCCGTAGCAAATATTCCATATGGTGGTGCAAAAGGTGGTATCAAAGTCGATCCGTCTACTTTATCAAAAAGAGAGCTTCGCAACCTCACAAGACGTTATACGTTCGCTATCGCACCTATTATCGGTGCAGATACTGATATTCCGGCACCCGATGTCAATACCAACGCCCAAACCATGGCATGGGTACTGGATACTTACAGCCAGTTAAAAGGAAAACCTTGTCCAGGTGTCGTAACCGGCAAACCGGTTGAGCTTGGAGGCTCACGCGGAAGAAATTCCGCAACCGGCCGTGGTGTTGTGATCAGCACCAAACTCATTTTGAAAAAGAAAGACAAGACACTTGCCAACACCAGAGTAGCCATTCAGGGTATGGGTAATGTCGGAAGCAATGCCGCAAAGATTTTCTATCACAGAAATGCCTGTGTTGTAGCGATCAGCGACATTTCCGGTGGATTATATTGTGCAGACGGATTAAATATTGATGCGATCTGTGACTTTATGGAAGATACCGGAAAACTCCTGAAAGATTACAATGCAGATGGTGTTTCCCACATCTCAAATGAAGAAGTGCTTGCCTGTGACTGTGATGTTCTGGTTCCTGCCGCCCTTGAGAACCAGATCACGGCAGACAATGCCAATGATCTGAAATGTTCTATTATCGTAGAAGCTGCCAATGGACCAACTACAGAGGAAGCCGATGCGATTCTTGAAAAACGTGGCATTACCGTCGTTCCCGACATTTTTGCAAACAGTGGTGGTGTTATCGTATCTTACTTTGAATGGGTTCAGAATATTCAGGAACTGACCTGGGAACGCAATCAGGTAAATGAAATGTTAGAAAACCTGATGAAAAAGTCTTTCGAAGACATTATGGATGTCGTAGAAGAATGCAGCTGTACCTGCCGAATGGCAGCTTATATCGTGGCATTGCGAAAGTTAGTCTATGCCGAAAATATCAAAGGGATCTTCCCGTGATTCTGTGGATTCTATCATAAATACATATTTTTGCCTATGCCCACTGCCCCTGCTGCTCTTTGGTGTTGCATACCAGAGAGGAACAGGGGCAGTGGGGGTATTGGCTTTCTATGAAGGCTAATTTTTAAAAATTCTTCCAGCATTTATCCTTTAAAAAGGCACCTATAATTGAAATATCTGCGCCTTCATAATACTCAACAAGCAGTCTCTTAAACTCCGGAACTTTTTTCTCAGGAATAACAATAAAACCCTGACCATGCGCTATTAAATACTGATTAGCAAAAAGAACAGAGGCTCTCTTATTTCCATCAATAAATATCTGTGTTTTCATACAATACAAACATAACTCAATAGCTATGTCTATAGGCTCATTCCCTGATGCCACAATTCCATCTATATTCTCCTTTACAACATTTTCTACAGGAATTGGCGGAACATAACTGTTTCCACCGATTGTGACAGGTACACTACGAACCTTACCACCATCCATATAAAACCCTTCATTTACTAACTTTGCAATATGGCTTATCATATAAAAATTTGAGTCACTCTGAATGACATCCTTATCAAGAATAAATTCCCAAGCATGTTTTAAATTCAATATCTTTTGAACATCAGATGCTTTTACACCATTTACAATCCCATTATTTATTATTTCTTCTGTTTGAGGAAAAGATGTTCCAACACCTTCTAATACCGCCTGATCATAAATATTAGATTTCATATTTGCTCTGGCAAAATCAATATTCTGATATACCCTGTTAGATAAAGTTGCTTCTTCATATCCGATATTAGACAACTCTTTTTCTATCTGGCGTATTCGCTTATTTAAAGCTCTTGCATCTCTTGCATTTCGCAACAATAACTGATAAAGCTCATCGGAATAAATATCAACATATGTGGATGTCAGTTTACCGGCAATTCTCTTTCTAACATATAAATATTTTTTTCCACTTTGTTCTTTTATTTCAGGCGAACCATCATATGGTATCAAATTTAATCGTGCCTGACAATCTGCTTTCTCTTTCAATAATTCCTGCATTTGTAACAATTCACTCATAATAATCACTCCTAGGGAACTTTTTATATAATTATTATAACAAAAGTTCCCTAAATTATAAACACAATTTTAGGGAACTTTTTTACATTTTATACCATTAAAGTTCCCTAAATAATATATCTTAACAACGATATCGCAATCTGAACAATTATCCAAAGTAGTTGTTTCATAACAATACTGCCCCTGCTGCTCTTTGGTGTTGCATACCAGAGAGGAACAGGGGCAGTGGGG
>OGEU01002721.1_pt1 | contig 12222 bp, 9 predicted proteins | sample 1570651 | NCBI WGS metagenome assembly OGEU01 (sample SAMEA2582129, study PRJEB24529) | metagenome | biome: Human gut stool | place: China | collected 2011 | reverse complement strand
CCCCCCAAGACCGGCCCCGCCTGCGGCGGCAGGCTGCTCTACCGGGGCTTCGGCACCCAGAAGGCCGAGGAGGAGCTGGCCCAGCTCTTCCCGGAGGCAAGAGTGCTGCGGATGGACCAGGACTCCACCGCCGCCAAAGACGCCCACGAAAAGCTGCTGGCGAAGTTCGCCCGGCATGAGTACGACATCATGGTGGGGACGCAGATGGTGGCCAAGGGCCTCGATTTCGAGGACGTGACCCTCGTGGGCGTCCTCGGCATCGACTCGCTGCTCTTTGCGCAGGGGTTTCGGGCCTACGAGACGGTGTTCAGCCTCATCACCCAGGTGGTGGGGCGCTCCGGCCGGGCGAAAGACCCGGGCTTCGCCATCATCCAGACCACCGACCCCGACAACCCCGTCCTCAACCTCGCCGCCGCGCAGGACTACGACGCCTTCTTCGAGCAGGAGATCGCCTATCGAAAGCTGGGCCTCTACCCGCCTTTCTGCGGGCTCTGCGTCGTGGGCTTTTCCGGCCCGAAGGAAGTTGAGGTGGCCCGGGCCGCTGCCCGGTTCTCGGCCCTCTTGGGCCGTCAGGCCGCGCAGCAGCCGGACCTGCCCCTCCGGGTGCTTGGCCCCACCCCCGGCAACATCGAAAAGATCAACGAGAACTACCGCTACAAGCTCACCATCAAGTGCCGCGCCGACCGGCGCTTCCGCGACCTTGTCCGCCAGACCCTCGGCCTCTACGAGCAGGAAAAGCTGCCCGCCAAGGCCACCGTGGTGGTGGATATGCATTCTGACGGTGATATATAATAAGATTATTTGGAGGTATACTTCATGGCTATCCGCAACATTGTAAAAGAGGGCGACCCCATCCTGAACAAGGTCTGCCGCCCGGTGACCAACTTTGACGACCGTCTGGCCACCCTGCTGGACGATATGCGCGAGACGATGATCGCCGCCGATGGCGTGGGTCTCGCAGGCCCGCAGGTGGGGATGCTGCGCCGCCTCTTCGTGGTGTGGGACACCACCGACGCCCCGGAAGAAATTCCCGAAAACTACGAGTACAAGTTCATCGACTTCGTCAACCCGGAAATTCTCGCCGTGTCTGAGGACGAGGAGACCGCCTACGAGGGCTGCCTGTCCTTCCCGGGCCACAACGGCGCCGTGACCCGCCCCGTGGCCGTCAAGGTCCGCGCACAGGACCGCCACGGCGAGTGGTTCGAGCTGGAAGCCGAGGGCCTGCTGGCCCGCTGCATCCAGCACGAGAACGACCATCTGGACGGCATCACCATCATGGAGTCCAGCGAGTTCTTCTATGAGGACACCGAGGAGGGCCGCGCCGCTGCCGCCAGGAAGAAGGAGAACGACTGATGCGCATTCTGTTCATGGGGACGCCGGACATTGCGGCGGACTGCCTGAAAGCCCTGTATGAGGCGGGCCACGACATCTGCGCGGTCTACACCCGGCGCGATAAGCCCGTGGGCCGCAAGCAGGTGCTCACCGCACCCCCGGTGAAGGAAGTGGCGCTGGCCCACGGCACCCCCGTCTTTCAGCCCCGCACCCTGCGGGACGGCGGCGAGGACGAGAACATCCGCGCGCTGGCTCCGGAGCTCATCGTCGTGGTGGCCTACGGCTGCATCCTGCCCAGATCGGTGCTGGAAGCGCCGAAATACGGCTGCATCAACCTCCACGTCTCCCTGCTGCCGAAATACCGGGGCAGCGCCCCCGTGCAGTGGGCGGTGCTGAACGGCGACGCCGAGACGGGCGTCTCCATCATGCAGATGGACGAGGGCCTGGACACCGGCGACGTGCTGGCCTGCGAGAAGATCGCCATCGACCCCGAGGAGACCAGCGGCCAGCTGTTCGACCGGGTCACTGCCGTAGGCGCACGGGTTCTCTGTGAGACCCTGCCTGCCATCGCAGCCGGGACGCTGAAGGCAGAGCCTCAGGCCCACGAGAACGCCTCCGTCGCTCCCATGCTGAGCAAGGAGATGGCCCAGTTCCATCTGACCGACAGCGCCGACCACATCCACAACTGGGTGCGGGGCATGGCCCCCTGGCCCGGGGCATGGTTCGTGACGGCGGGCGGCAAGAAGGTCAAGGTGACGGAGTGCCGCGTCGCGGAAAGCCACGGCGAAGCCGCTGGCACTGTGCTGGCCACCAAGCCCCTGACCGTGGCCTGCGGCGAGGGCGCGATCCAGCTTCTGCACGTGGTGCCGGAGGGCAAGAAGCCCATGGACGGCACCTCCTTCGCCGCCGGTCTCCGCCTCAAGGCGGGGGACAGCCTGTGAGCGGCCCGAACCCCCGCGCGGCGGCGGTGGCGGCGCTGGTGCGGCAGGAGCAGGACGGTTTCTCCAACCTCATCCTCGACGCAGAGCTGCGCCGCCAGAAGCTGGAAGGCCGCGAGAAAGCATTTGCCAGCGCGATATTTTACACCGTGCTGGAACATCAGGGGACGCTGGACTATATCCTGAGCCAGTTTTTGCCCAAAGGGCTTGCCAGGCTCGACCCGCAGGTGCGGGAAATTCTCCGCGCCGCGCTGGCGCAGGCCCGCTATATGCAGGTGCCTGCTTCGGCGGCGGTCAATGAGGCCGTCAAGCTGACCCGCACCTTCAAAAAAGCCAGCGCCTCCGGCCTCGTGAACGCCGTACTGCGCCGGGCCATCGGCTATGACCTCAGCTCTGCCGTCTTCGCCGACGAGGTGGAGCGGCTGATGGTGCTGGGCTCGGCGGGCCGGGACGTGGCAGCCTTCCTCCACGAACACTACCCCGACGAGGCGCTGGACATCCTGACCCACACCGCCGACGGCGGCCTGACCAGCCTCCGGGCCAACCCCCTGAAAGGGACGCCGGAAGCCCTCTGCGAAAAGCTGCTGGCCTCGGGCGCGAAGACCGCCGCCCCGGGCCTCCTGCCGGGCAGCGTCTTAGCCCGCTTCGAGGGGAGCCCGGCGGAGAGCGGGCTTTTCCGGGACGGATATTTCCATGTGGAGGGGCAGGCCAGCCAGCTTGCCGCCCTCTGTGTGGAGGCAAAGCCCGGCGATACCGTCCTCGACCTCTGCGCTGCCCCCGGCGGCAAGAGCCTGCTCCTCATCGAGGAGATGCAGGACGAAGGGCGGCTGGTGAGCTGCGACGTCAGCGAGAACCGCGTCCAGCTCATCCGCAAGGCCGTGGAGCGGATGGGGTTTGCCCACGTGGAGCCCCGGGTCTCCGACGGTACAAAGCCTGACGCCGACCTGCCCATGGCGGACGCCATTTTGGTGGACGCCCCCTGCAGCGGCCTCGGCATCCTCGCCAAGAAGCCGGACATCCGGTACAAGACCCTCGAAAAAGCGCGTCACGATGAATTATTGGCCACCCAGTCGGCCATTCTGGATACAGCCGCCGCCCACCTGAAAGAGGGCGGGCGTCTGGTCTACTCCACCTGCACCATCGACCCTGCCGAGAACGAAGAGCAGGTGCGGGCCTTCGTGGGCCGACACCCGGAGTTCCGGGTGGTGACGCCGGACGTCCGCTTCCCGGCCGGGATGACGGTGGGGGACTGGGGGGCGCTTTCCGTCCCCACCCGCACCGGCATGGACGGCTTTTTCCTCTGCGCGATGCAGAAACGTGATTCCTGACAAAAGGAGATTTTCATGGAGACGAAACGCTGTATATCCTCCCTGACGCTGGAACAGCTGACAGCGGAGCTGAAAGCGATGGGCCAGCCCGGCTTCCGGGCGAAGCAGCTCTTCCACTGGGTCCACCAGAAGCTGGTGACCGACTTTTCGGCCATGACCGACCAGCCCAAAGCCCTGCTGGCAAAGCTCGAGGAGACATTTTACATCGCCGCGCCCATCATCGAGCGGCGGCAGGAGGCCAAGGACGGCACCGTGAAGTACCTGCTGCGGATGGCCGACGGCAACTGCATCGAGACCGTCGTCATGCGCTACCACTACGGCAACACGGTCTGCGTGTCCACCCAGGTGGGCTGCCGGATGGGCTGCCGCTTCTGCGCCTCGACCCAGGCGGGCCGGGTGCGCAACCTCGAGGCGGGGGAGATATGCTCCGAAATTTACACCGCCCAGAAGGACATCGGGGAGCGCATCTCCCACATCGTGCTGATGGGCATCGGGGAGCCGCTGGATAATTTCGACGAAGTCATGCGCTTTCTCGAGAACATCTCCTCCCCCGAGGGGGTGAACATCGGGATGCGGAACATCAGCCTCTCCACCTGCGGCCTCGTGCCGAAGATCGATATGCTGGCCGAGAAGAAGCTCCAGCTCACCCTCTCCGTCTCCCTCCACGCCCCCAACAACGACATCCGCAGCGGCATGATGCCCGTGAACGACGCCTACCCCGTGGAGGTGCTGATGCAGGCCGTGCGCCGGTATCAGGAGACGACGGGCCGGAGAGTGAGCTTCGAGTACTCCATGGTGCGGGGGGTCAACGACTCCGACGCCTGCGCCAGACAGCTGGCCGACCTTATCCGGGGGATGGGCGCTCACGTCAACCTCATCCCCATCAACCCGGTGGACGGCAGCCCTTATTCGGCTACCGACGCCGCCAACGTCCGGCGCTTCCAGCAGAAGCTGGAAAGCCTCGGCGTCAACGCCACCGTCCGCCGCCGTCTGGGCAGCGAGATCAGCGCCGCCTGCGGCCAGCTCCGCCGCGACGAGATGAACGGCAAAGCTTGAGAAGGAGAATCCTATGAAACTTGCAGGAAAAACAGACGTCGGCAGCGTCCGCCCCGAGAATCAGGACGACTACCGGGCAGGCGAGCTGAACAGCGACGCGGCCTGGGGCCTCGTGTGCGACGGCATGGGCGGTGCGCGGGGAGGCCGTGAGGCTTCCGTGAGCGCCTGCGACGTCATCGAGCACAGCTTCCACGAGCAGTACGCCCAGTGCCTGCCCGGCGACGAGGAAAGGTTTTTGAAGCGGGCGCTCATCAACGCCAACCGCTTCGTCTTCCAGAAGGCCTCCCGGGAGGAGGAGCTGGCGGGCATGGGCACCACGGCGGTCTGCGCCCTCGTGCGGGGCGGCAGCGCCTTTATCTGCCACGCAGGCGACTCCCGGGCCTACCTCGTCCGGGACGGCAGGCTCACCCAGCTCACCCACGACCACTCCTACGTGCAGGAGCTGGTGGACTGCGGCACCATCACCGCCGAGGAAGCCGAGCATCACCCCCAGAAGAACATCATCACCCGGGCGCTGGGCGTGGACTACCGCCTCGACCCCGAGTTCACCAGCGTGCCGGTGCAGAAGGGCGATATGCTCCTGCTCTGCACCGACGGCCTCACCAATGTCCTGCCCAAAGAAAAGATCGAAGAGATCTTCACCAAGGGCGGGTTCTACGACATCCCCGACCGGCTGGTGGACGCTGCCAACGCGGGCGGCGGCCCCGACAACATCACCGCGCTGCTGCTGGGCGTGGAGCCGCTGGAGGTGAAGCATGGATAATCTCATCGGCAAGACGCTGGACGGGCTCTACACCATTCAGGAGCTCATCGGCGCAGGCGGCATGGCCAACGTCTACAAGGCCGTGGTCTCTGCCCCCGGCGGGCCTGTGCCGGAAGGCACGGTGGTGGCCGTCAAGGTGCTGCGTCAGGAGTTGATGCATGACGCCGACCTCGTCCGCCGCTTCAAGAACGAGTCCAAGGCCATCTCCCTGCTCAACCACCCCAACATCGTCAAGGTCTACGACGTCTCCGTGGGCGAAAACCTACAGTATATCGTCATGGAGTGCGTGGAGGGCATGACCCTCCGGGAGTACCTCAACGAGCGGGGCGGCAAGATCACCAGCCGGGAGACCGTCCACTTCATCGCCCAGATCCTCCGCGCCCTCGACCACGCCCACCGCAACGGCGTCGTCCACCGGGACATCAAGCCCCAGAACATCATGCTGCTGGACAACGGCCAGCTGCGGATGATGGACTTTGGCATCGCCCGCATCTCCCGGGCCGAGAACCAGATCCAGAACGGCAAAAAGACCATGGGCAGCGTCCACTACATCAGCCCCGAACAGGCGAAAGGGGAGGAGACCGACCCCAAGAGCGACATCTACTCCGTGGGCGTCATGATGTACGAGATGCTTTCGGGCAGGCTGCCCTTCGACGCCGACGACATGGTGGAGGTGGCCCGCAAGCAGATCCGGGACACCCCGAAGCCGCTGGCCGAGCTTGCCCCGGAGGTGCCGCTGGGCCTCGTGCAGATCACGGAGCGCGCCATGGCAAAGCTGCCGGTCAACCGGTATTCCAGCGCCGCAGAGATGCTGGAAGCGCTGGACGCCTACGTGCAGGACCCCTCCGTCACGTTCCAGTATCAATATGTAAAGGAAGAACCTGAAAAGGTGGTGAATGACCCCATGCCGCAGAAACGCAGCATCCGCAGACCCCCGGAGAGACCGGCGGCGAACCCCGCCCGCCCCAAGGCGAAAAAGAAGAAGCGCAGCGGCTTTATGCCGGTGCTGCTGGGCATCACGACGGCCTTTGCGCTGGCCTGTGCGGCCCTGTGCTGGACCATCCTGAACGATTCCAGCAACATCATGACCAAAAGCGACGACATCGTGCTGGGCGATTTCAGCGGCATGACGCAGGACGAGGTGAACGCCTCTGAGCAGGTGGCCTCCGGTCAGGTGGTCGTCAACTGGGAAGAGGAGTACAACAACGACTACGCCGCAGGCTATGTCTACAAGCAGTCGCCGGTGGCGGGCCGCACCGTCCGCGAGGGCCAGAGCGTGACCCTCACCGTCAGCCTCGGCATCCACTACGTCACCGTCCCCGATCTGACCAACTACGTGCAGGCCGACGGTGAACAGCAGCTGAAGGACCTGGGCGTGTCGGTGCTGGTCACTCAGGCCGTGGATGAGTCGGTGGCCCCAGGCTCCATCATCCGCACCGACCCCGCCGCAGGCAGTCAGGTGGCCGCAGGCACCACGGTGGTGATCTACGTCAGCCGCCCGCAGGTGGCCACCACCACCAAGGTCCCCAGCCTCATCGGCATGAGCGTGGACGACGCCCGCACCCTGCTGGTGCAGCGGAAGCTGGGTCTGGGCAGCCAGACCGAGCAGTACAGCGACCAGCCCGTGGGCAGCATCATCAGCCAGAACCCCGGCGAGGGCGCATCGGCCAAGCTGAACACCCGGGTCAGCGTCGTGGTCAGCGCAGGCCCTGAGCCTGCACCGGAACCCGAAGCACCCAGCGAGAGCACCGGGAGCAGCGACGGCTCCGGCGGCTGGTTGGGCGGCCTCTTCGGGGGCGGCAGCTCTTCCAGCGAGAGCACCGGCGCCAGCTCGTCTTCTTCCACCGGCGGCGGTCTCAGCGACTGGTGGACGTCCTGGCTGGGCTAAAGGAGAAGGTATGACAGGTTATATCACAAAAGGCATCGGCGGATTTTATTACGTTAAAACGTCGGAAGGCATCGTGGAGTGCAAGCCCCGGGGCATCTTCCGCAAGCAGAAGATCACCCCCGTGGCGGGCGACGTGGTGACGCTGGAGACCGAGAACGGCGGGGCGGTCATCGCGGACATCGCGCCCCGGCGGAACATCTTCGTCCGCCCGCCCATGGCGAACCTCGATGTGCTGTTCCTCGTGGCAAGCACCACCCAGCCCACCCCCAGCACCCTCGTGCTGGATAAGCTCTCGGCCATCGCGGTGGACAAGGGCGTTCAGCCCGTCATCGTCTGCACCAAAGGCGACCTCGCCGAGGCGGAGTTCCTGCGCAGCGCCTACGAGAAATCGACCCTGCCCTTCATCCGCATCGATTACGCCACCGGCGAGGGTCTGGACGACATCAGGCACTGGATCAATGGCCGTCTCTGCGCCTTCTGCGGCAACTCCGGCGTGGGCAAATCCACCCTGCTGAACGCCCTCCTGCCCGACGTGGAGCGTCAGACCGCCGCCATCAGCCAGAAGCTGGGCCGTGGCCGTCACACCACCCGGGAGGTGACCATCTTTGAAGCCTTCGGGGGCCGCATCGCCGACACCCCGGGCTTCGCCAGCCTCGAGGCCAGCCGGGCGGGCTTCATCCCGAAAGAAAATCTGGAACACGCCTTCCCGGAGTTCGGGCCTTACCTCGGCGCGTGCCAGTTCACCGGCTGCTCCCACCGCTCCGAGAAGGGCTGCGCCGTCCGCGCCGCCCTCGCGGAAGGCAAGCTCTCCCAGACCCGCTACGACAGCTACTGCGCCATGTACGATGAGGTCAAGGATGTGAAGGAGTGGCAGAGGAGGGGGTTGTAATGTCCCGCTGTGTTATCATTTCCGCCTGCCCGGTCAGCGCCTCGCTGGCGTCGGCCCTGCGGCCCGGCGACACCATCATTGCCTGCGACGCGGGCTACCGCAACTGTGCGCCGCTCCACTGCCGCCCCGACATCATCGTGGGCGATTTCGACACCGCGCCCTGCCCGGCGCAGGAGGGCGGCGACACCATCATCCTGCCCCACGTCAAGGACGACACCGACACCGAGTACGCGGCAAAGCTGGCCTCCGAGAAGGGCTTCGACGAGGCGCTGCTGCTGGGTGTACTGGGCGGCAGACGCCTCGAGCATACGCTGGCCAACCTCTGCACCGGCCTCGGCCTCGAACAGCGGGGCGTCCGGGCCACGCTTCTGGACGAGCGCAGCCGCATCACCTTTGTGATGCCCGGCGAGACCCGCCGCTACCCGAAGGACGGGTACTTCTACCTCTCGGTCTTCCCGATGGAGGGCAGGGCAGAGGGGGTCTCGGAGCGGGGCTCCTTCTACGAGCTGACCGACGCCGTCCTCACCGCAGGCTACCCCCTCGGCGTCAGCAACGAGTATGCCGAGGGCTCCGACTGCATCACCATCTCCACCCAAAAGGGCGCGCTGGTGGTGGTGGAGACGGTGCCGGACGGGCCGATCCTGAGCTGAACCGGAACATTCCGGGCGCAGACCGCCTATAATGGCGTATCAAGCGACGAAAGGTGGTCGGCTCTATGCAGGTGGTCGTTCTCAAAAGCCCCAAGTGCCTGAGAGGCTTGCTCCGGAGGCTGTTCGGCATCCGGAAAGAAACGCAGGACTGAAAGAAATGCAAAGCCGCTGCGCGGCGGTTTCTGTAAACTTTTTGTGCAACGCTTGACTTTTGCGGGGAATGGCATATAATAAAAGCATAAGAGATAAGAGTACTCATGGTGCTCGCCAAAGCAAAAGAACCCCCCCTCACGGAGTTGCCGCTCCGAAAGGGGGTTTCCTTATTTAGTGCTTACGGCCCGTAGACCATCCGTCAAGCCACTTGCAAAAGAAAAGGCTCTGTCTTAGTACAACCTCTCAGTCTCACTTCGTTCGACAGCTCCCCTAGTAGGGGAGCCTCTGGCGAAACCGTTCACTTTGCGGGGACTGCCAAGGCCTCTCCTACAAGGAGAGGTGGCATCGCGTCAGCGATGACGGAGAGGTTGTACGAAGGAGAGCCTGACCTTTTCCACGCAAAAAAAGACCGCTGCATTTCTGCAGCGGCCTTTTCTCTGAGAATCAGGCGGGGTGACGATTCCCGCATCTCCTAACAATGGGCGACGGCTGCCTGTTCCGTCCTCCGATCCTCTTATCAAGTTTATTATACCAGAACTTAAAAATTTGTCAAATCCCCGTTTTGAATCAGTATTTCTTCAATGTTCCCTTTTCAATAAAGTTTTTGGCTCGATTCGTGTTCAAGCGATAGACTGACCTTGCAAATAACTGCCCTCTCGCTGAGACTCTAACTGCCACTTTAACATATACATCGTCCATCTGCACTTCTTTGACGTACTCTATCGATTCATCCTTTGTATTCAGCGCTACATAATCCGGCATTGATAAAATGAGGGGGATGTACTCTCCATAAAGTGCATAGTCTTCCGGATGGCGGCTGACCATGTGCGCAATATTGGACTCACCCAGCAAAATGCTTCGTCCTTCTGATAAAGTCAATCCCAGCAATTCAATAACACGTTGTGATAGTTTTCCCACCTGTTTGGCTCGCTCCGGCATTTTCAGCACCCTCTCCGCCCTTTTATTTATGATACTTCATCCCCGCGTTGATGGTGCAGGCGCGGTAGATCTGTTCGGTGAGGACAAGGCGGGCCAGCTGGTGGGGCATCGTGATGCGGCCCATACTGAACCGGAGCGCCGCCGCGCGCTTGACCTCGTCCGAGAGGCCGTGGGACGAGCCGATGACGAAGGCCACGTCTCCCGCGCCGCTGTTTGCGCGGTCGGCGAGGAACTGCGCCAGCTCCTCGGAGGAGATCTGTTTTCCCTCGATGCACAGGGCGACGATGGCCGCGCCCCTGCGGACGCTGCCGAGGATGGCTCTGCCCTCTTTGTCCAGCGCCTTTTTCACCACGGCGTCGGAGGCGTTCTTCTCTTCGATTTTTTCTTCCGGCAGCTCGACGATGCGGAAAGACGCAAACGCCGCCAGACGCTTCTGGTATTCGGCCACGCCCTCGGCGAAGTATTTCGCGTTGAGCTTGCCGACGCAGATCAGGTCGATGTTCTGCATGGTTATCTTCTCCTTTCTCGCGTTCCAAAGGCTCTCCCTTTGGGAGAGCTGGCGCGCAGCGCCTGAGAGGGCAAGGCCGCTGCCAAACAGCTCTTACACAGCGATCGTATCGCTCTGACAAAGAGCCTGCCTATCGCTGCGCAGCGACTCTTCCGTGCCGGGCTTGCCCTCTCTGTCATTGCTTCGCAATGCCACCTCTCCCAAAGGGAGAGGCTTTGGCAGTCCCCGCAAAGTGAACGGTTTCGCCAGAGGCTCCCCTACTAGGGGAGCTGTCGAGCGAAGCGAGACTGAGAGGTTGTACGAAGGGAAGCCTGACCGTGAGCCGCTGCTGGACTCAACCTCTCCGTCAGCGCTGACGCGCTGCCACCTCCCCTACCGAGGGGAGGCTTTGGCAGGCCGGTTCACTTCCTACTGGACGCCTGAGGTTCGACAGGACGCAAAAGGGCGGGCCTTGCTTACGGGGGCAGCGGCTTCTGGACAACGCTCCTTGTCAAGCTGTCGCTGGCCTAGACAGCGGAGCACTATCGTTTCTGAGATATTGTGCTTCGCTCGTCCAGACGAAAGCTGACCGACATGCCAATGGCTCCCCCTTTGGGGGAGCTGGCGGGCGCAAGCCCGACTGAGAGGGCAAGGCTGCTGACCGAGAATCACAGGCACCGCGATAGTATCGCTCTGACAAAGAGCCTGCCTATCGCTGCGCCTGCGGCTCTTTCGTGCCGGGCTTGCCCTCTCCGTCACCTTCGGTGCCACCTCTCCCAAAGGGAGAGGCTTTTACAGCATCGTCATCTGCTCCCCTTCATCCTCCGCGCGGACGAGCGCACCGGTCGCCGGCAGGCTGCGGACGCGGTAGCGGTGAGGGTTCGCCAGTTCCAGCGTGTCCGCCGGGACGACGGAGGCGATGGTCTGGTTCTTTTTCAGGGTCACGACCGCCACACCCTGGCTGTCGCGGGTGGTCTTTGCGGCGATCTGCGCCGTGCCGACCAGAAGCATCCGTCCCGCGCTGGTGCGGATGGCCAGCTCCGTCTCCTCGGACAGGAAGAACATGGTCGCCAGCGGCTCTTTGTCGCAGTAGGCTTTCAGCAGCTTGCGGCGGTTCTGCTTGGTGGCGTAGGAGCTGAGCGGGATCTTTGCGCACTTGCCGCTGGCAAAGAAGAAGAGCATATAGCCGCCGTAGTCGGAGGTAATGACCATGTCGAGGATGCTCTCGCCCTCGTCCATGCCCAGACGGCCCGGCAGATAAATGCCCATCTGGGCCACCTTGCCGTCTTCCAGCTCGGCCAGACGCACCTTATACACCTGCTGTTTGTCGGTGAAGAAGAGCGCTTCTACGTTGTTTCGCGTCTCCACCTGCCGGAGGATCTCGTCGCCCTCCTTGAGCTTGTGCGCACCGGCCGTGCGCAGGCTCTGGGGCGGGATCTTCTTCAGATAGCCCTCGCGGGTGAAGAACACGGTGACGGGGTAGTCCGGCACGGCCTCTTCCTCGGCGCCGCTCTCTTCCTCGGGCAGGTCGTAGAGGATCTCGCTGCGGCGGGGCTGGCCGTACTTCTTTGCCACGTCGGCCAATTCCTTCATGATGATCTTGCGGATGCGGGCAGGCTTTGCGAGGATGTCGTTCAGATCGGCGATGTCGGCTTCCAGCTGCTCGATCTCGCCGGTGCGCTTGAGGATATATTCCCGGTTGAGGTGGCGCAGCTTGATCTCGGCCACATAGTCGGCCTGCACTTCGTCGATGCCAAAGCCGATCATCAGGTTGGGGACGACTTCCGTCTCCTCCTCGG
>OGEU01002720.1_pt1 | contig 12227 bp, 9 predicted proteins | sample 1570651 | NCBI WGS metagenome assembly OGEU01 (sample SAMEA2582129, study PRJEB24529) | metagenome | biome: Human gut stool | place: China | collected 2011 | reverse complement strand
TGCGTCCCTGACCATCGGTCAGGTGGCCGTCGTCCAGCACCTGCAGCAGCGTGTTGAAGATGTCCGGATGGGCCTTCTCGATCTCGTCGAACAGCACGACGGAGAACGGCTTGCGGCGCACCTTCTCGGTGAGCTCGCCACCCTCCTCGTAACCGACGTATCCCGGAGGAGCACCGAACAGACGCGATGCCGCATACTTCTCGGAGAACTCCGACATGTCCACGCGAATCAGCGCGTCCTCATCGTCGAACAGGAACTCGGCCAGCGCCTTGGCCAGCTCGGTCTTGCCGACGCCGGTCGGGCCGGCGAAGATGAACGAGCCCGCAGGACGCTTCGGATCCTTGAGGCCCACACGAGTGCGGCGAATCGAACGGGACAGCGCGGAAACCGCTTCGTCCTGGCCGATGATGCGCTTGTGCAGCTCGGACTCCATGCCGAGCAGCTTCTTCGACTCGGCCTGGGTGAGCTTGAACACCGGAATGCCGGTGGTCGAGGAGATCACCTGGGCGATCACATCCTCGTTCACGACCATCTCGACATCGGACTCGCCTTCGCGCCAGGAGGATTCCTTCTCCTTGCGCTCCGCTTCCAGCTTCTCCTGGTTGTCGCGCAGCTCGGCGGCCTTCTCGAAGTCCTGGTCCTTGATGGCCTTGTCCTTCTCGGCGGCGACCTTCGCGACCTTCTGGTCAAGTTCCTTGAGCTCGGGCGGGGCGGTCAGGCGCTTGATGCGCAGCCGCGCGCCGGCCTCGTCGATCAGGTCGATGGCCTTGTCGGGCAGGTTGCGGTCCTGGATGTAGCGGGACGACAGCTCCGCGGCGGACTGCAGCGCACCGTCGGTGATGGTCACGTGGTGGTGGTTCTCGTAGCGCGAGCGCAGGCCCTTGAGGATTTCGATGGTCTCCGCGATTGTCGGCTCATGCACCTGAATCGGCTGGAAACGACGTTCCAGCGCCGCGTCCTTCTCGATGTACTTGCGGTACTCGTCGGTGGTGGTGGCGCCGATGGTCTGGAGCTCACCGCGAGCCAGCATGGGCTTGAGCATGTCAGACGCGCCCAAGGCGCCGTCCGCCGAACCGGCACCGACGATCGTGTGAATCTCGTCGATGAACAGCACGATGTCACCACGGGTCTTGATCTCTTTCAAGACCTTCTTCAGGCGTTCCTCGAAATCACCACGATAGCGGGAACCTGCCACCATGGAACCCAAGTCCAGGGAATAGACCTGCTTGCCTTTCAACGTCTCCGGCACATCGCCGGCGTTTATCTTCTGGGCCAAACCCTCGACCACGGCGGTCTTGCCGACGCCCGGCTCACCGATCAGCACCGGATTGTTCTTGGTACGCCGGCTCAGCACCACCATTACGCGTTCGATCTCGCTCGAACGACCGATCACCGGGTCGAGCTTACCCGAAGCGGCTTCGGCGGTCAGATTGCGACCGAACTGGTCGAGAATGGCCGAACCGCTCTGGTTCCGCCTATCCTGCACGCCACCGGCATTGGCGAGATCGCCCTTGCCTTCACCCTGGCTACCGCCTGAATTACCACGGATCAGATCGATGGTCGCACTGCGCAGCTCGCCGAGATTGACATCCATCTTGATCAGCACCTGGGTACCGACGCCTTCGCCCTCATGAATCAGGCCGAGCAGGATGTGCTCGGTACCGATATAGCTGTGCCCCAGCTGCAACGCTTCACGCAACGACAGCTCCAACACCTGCCTGGCATGCGGAGTAAAAGGAATGTGGCCGTTCGGCGACGCATTCCCCTTACCGATCATCTCTTCGACCTGCTTGCGGGTATCGTCCAACGACACACCCTTCGAGGCCAGCGCCTTTGCGGCGACGCCCTCACCCTCACGAATCAGGCCGAGCAGCAGATGCTCGGTACCGATGTAGTTGTGCTGGAGGGTACGAGCTTCTTCCTGAGCCAGCACGATCACGCGCCGGGCACGGTCTGTAAACCGTTCGAACATGCTTGTCCTTCCACTCTTATTAGTCCTTCAACACTCTACCGATTCACGATGACGTTTATTCCCACGCGCATGTGAATTTGCGCTCTCGACGCAACCAAACCGATATGCTTGGTATAGGGCAACGACCAAGGAGGTCATCATGAGTAGCGACACCACCCTACAAACCACCGAAGCCGGCGTTGACACGGACATTCGTCAACGTGACATCGTAGTCGGTGTCGACGGTTCCGACGAATCCTTCGCCGCGTTGCGCTGGGCACTGCAGGAGGCATCCCTCACCGGCCAGCGGGTCAATGCGGTATATGGCTGGACGCATTCGTGGGATATGGGTTCGGAGCCGGATTCCGAAGAGCAATGGGCGGCCATGCGTCATGGCATCGCGAAACGTCTGCGGGACTGGGTGGCGCAGGCCAGTTCCGGCATGGCCATCAATGAGGACCGTGTCAAACTCACTTCCGTAAGGGCTTCCGGCACCGCGGCCCTGTTGGAAATCGGCAAGGACGCGCAACAAATCGTGGTGGGCCGCCGGTCGCTCGGTCGCGTGGCCCGATGGTTTTTGGGCTCATTGTCGGCATCGCTGGCCGAGGAGGCGAAGGTTCCGGTCACCGTGGTGCGCATTCTCGATGATGAGGAGGCCAGCGTGCAAGATGCCATCGCCAATGCGCTGACCCCCGGCGATCGGGAGGTGCGTTTCGACATGCCCGGTTCGCCGCTGCCGAAGAACCAACGTCCGATCGTGGTCGGGGTGGACGGCTCGGAAACGTCGAAGCACGCGTTGCAGTTCGCCATTGAGCTGGCGTCCATTCATCACGCGCCGTTGCAGGTTATGTTCTGTTGGCAGTTGAAGGATCTCGGCGTGATCGAAGGATATGAAAACGCCGTCGCACCGATTTCGGTCGGCCAGGAGCGAGCCGAGCATCTGTTGGACGAGATGATCGATTCCATTGAAATTCCCGCGCGAGACATTCCCGATGATTTCGACATCGAATCGCATGCCTTCCACATTTCCGCAGCGAAAGGCCTTATCGCGGCCTCGCGCTTCGCCCGCCATCTGGTGGTTGGGTCACGTGGACTGTCCGGCATGGATGCGCATTTCCTCGGCTCGGTATCCAAGCAGATCGTGAATTTCGCAGATTGCACCGTCACCGTCGTGCACTGAACGATGCACATTCGTCATGGTGAACGATTGAAGCGTAAATGATCGAAGCGAATCAGGGAATCCAACCGACACGGGCATCAGGATTCCTTGACTCGCTTCGATTATCTACGGTAACGTGAGGAAGGCGTTACTGTTCAGTCGGTTCCGCGGACTCCGTCTCGGATGGCTTCTCCGATTCCGTCGACTCGGGGGATTCCTCCGGTCCGGCGGAATCCCCGGTTTCCCCAGCCTCTTGTTTCACGGGCTGTTCCCCGGTTTCAGCGGGCTCCTCATCATCGGAGGACTTCTCGGTCTCTTCGTCTTCACTCAGATCGAGCGTGGTCTCCACCTCAGGGCTGTCCGCAGGTTCGGCATGTTCCTGCACGTCCTCCTGTGATGCCTCGTTGTCATCGATGGTGTTGGCTTCGATGTCTTCTTCCGAAGCCTCCTCCTCATCGTTCGGATTGGGCTCCTCGCCTTCCAGTTGTTCGATCAGTTCGACGGAACCGCGTTCCTCACGCGGAGCTTGGGCGATGATGTCGATATGCAGATCGTCGAAGGCCGGCTTGGATTGCACCCACAGATGCGACGGCTCCGGCGGCTCGATTTCGGAATGCTCGCCGCATCCATGGTCGACTGACACCACGCGACCGTCATCGGGACTCCACTTGTTGGCGCACACGCCGAACAGTAGATTCAGCTCACCTTTCAGGGGAATGAAGAAACCGCAGGTGGAACAAGGATTGCCGTCAGCCGTCTTGGTGGACAGCGACTTCGGGCCACGCGGCCCCTCATACCAGCGCTTGGCGGTCTGTGCACGTCCCAAGGGCGTCAACACATGCCTGCGGGACAGTTCGAATTCCTCAACCGCATCTTCGACATCCTCCTTGGACGTCTCAGACGTTTCAGACATCTCGGGCGTCTCGGCCGGGGCGCCTTCACCGGCGTCCGTCGCACGAAAGCCCTCTTCCAGGCGAGGATCATCCGGCTCGGTGCCGATGGAATCGGTCACCGCCAGATCGGTGGGTTCGAGGCGGTCCTTCCAGGGAATCCATGCCGGCGGGCGCAATGCCTTATCCGTCGGCACCAACGATGATTCGTTGACCGTCCAATGATCGAGTTCCACGTCGTGGTACAGCGTCACCGACCACTGCCAGCCTTCATAGCCGCGCACACGCGTCTCGAAACGAAAATCGGTGACGTCATCACCTAGGTCGATGGCCTCGACGAAGTCACCGACCTGATTGTCCTCGTCGGCGACTTCGATGGCCACCGCCTTGGCGATCGCCTGGGGATCCAAAGTGGTATCGGGCATAAATCAGTCCTGTACGTCGAAATTATCGGCAACGGCACGCATCAGCGTGGCCAGCTTCTTGCTTTCGGCCGGCGAAGGGTAGCGATGCCGACGCAACTGGTTCCCTGCGGAATCCAGCAACTTGATCAGATCCTCGACGATGGCGGCCATGTCATCCGGCTTCGGTCGGGTGGCCTTGACCAGTGACGGGGCCGATGCGACCAATGTCACGTTCATCGCCTGAGGTCCCCTACGCCCTTCGATTACGGAGTATTCGACCTTCGTGCCCTTACGCAGCGTCTTCACGCCTTCGGGCAACGCAACGGCGGGCAGAAACACATCGGCGCCCTGCTCGTTCTGAATGAATCCATAGCCTTTGTTCGTATCAAACCAACGAACGCGTCCGCTAGGCATTGTCACCTCACTACTTTTCACATACCTGCTTGCGGATGCTCGTCATCCGCCTATTGCAAACCAAGGATATAGTCTAGCGCAAGAGGTGGGATGATGACCAATGCCGGCCCTTCGCAGAAGACGGGAATGTGATCGCACCCGCCATTGTTCGCGCCAAGCGGCCTCTATTTCTTCGTTTTCCTGCCCCTCTTGTCCGTCTTGCGTGTTTCCGCTTCCGGCACGGGTCGTGGCTCGACCGGCGCGACCGGCAATACCACCGTCAACGTCAGGCCTCCCCCTTCACTGCCGGATGCGCAAATGAAACCATGATGCGCTTTGACCACCGATTGCGCGATGGCCATGCCGAGTCCGGTACCGCCCTTCTGCCGTGCGCGGGAGGGATCGGCGGTATAGAAACGTTCGAAGATCTTCGATCGGGCCTCAGGCGGTACGCCCGGACCGTGATCGGAGAATCGTACGATGGCATAGTTCATGCCCACCTGCATGGATTGGCCCACTTCGATGGCCTCGACCAGATGATGCATGGACCGTTCGTTGGCGGGCATGCGCGACAACGATTCCGGGCTGATCGATGCCGGCAGCACGCCCATGGAGATCTCCACCGGCGAATCGGCCGGCGTGTACCGGTGGATGTTGCCCACGATGTTGGTGACCACCTGACGCAGTCTTGAGGCGTCGCCGGTCAACGTAATCGCCGGCATGTCACCATCCTGGAAGGTGAAGTCGGACGGGTGCTCCAGATCGGTTCCAGGCTTGATCGCTATCAGGCCGCAGCGGATGCCACGGTCCGGATCAAGCGCGTGCAGATCGTCGGCCGCATCGCGCACCACCGAAGTGAGCGGAACCTGCTGCGTGATGTCGATACCGCGGCCTTCGTCAAGTCGCGCCAAGGACAGCAGATCCTCCACCAGCACCGTCATACGCGCACTGGAGGCTTCGATATGTTCGATGGATTCGTCGGCGCGTTCAAGCGCCCCCGGCATATCGCGTTGCATCTTATAGAGTTCCGCATAGCCATGAATGGCGGCCAACGGCGTACGCAGCTCATGACTGGCGTCGGAGACGAACTGCTTCATCTTCTCCGTTGTCTCCGCCTGTGCATGGAAGCTCTCCTCGATACGGGTCAGCATGGTGTTGAGCGACACCGACAGCGAGCCGACCTCGGTGTTTTCCGGCATATCCGGAACACGCTGGCTCAGGTCGCCGGCCGCGATTTTCGCCGCCGTCTTCTCGATGCGTTTGAGTGGGGTGAGTGTGCTCTGCACCACGATGGTGCCTAGAATCGCGCCGAGCAGCACAACGGCGATACCTACCATCGCGCAGTACCTGGTCAGCGTATTCGTGGTATCGATCTGGTCACTCAACGACAGGCCGATATACACGATGCCGCTGTTTTTAACTTGGCCGTCCTTGCCTCGCTCGCTCCACGGCAGGGCCACGACACGCCACGGCGATTGGGCCGCCTGCATGGTGGAATGATCCGGCACATGGTTACCGGTGACATGGACCACGGCCTGGGTGGTGAAAGGCTGCCCCAGCGTCACGCCGTCGCTGCTGCCGTCCGCCGGCAGGCTCGGTTCGGAAACCACTCCGTCTTTGAGCACCGGCACCAACCCGGTTCCGGTGATTTTGCTGTCACTGGTGCGCACCTCCACGTAGTAGGTGTTCATCAGGCTGTTCCTGCTGTTCTCGCTGTCGGTGGTATCGCCCAGCGAATCCATATTGTTGAACACCAGCTGCGCCTGGTTGATCAGCTGCGTATCGGTTTTCTGCAGCAGGTAGTTGCCGACCAGCGTTCGGATGGAGAACGAGATGCCGATGGTGCCGATGGTCAGCAGCACGATGATGCAGGTGACCAGTTTCGTGCTCAGAGGAATCGCATCGACCCGTCTGCCGATACGTCGAAACAACGATGGGCGACGGGCTGGCGACGTTTGAGATGCGGCCTGCGCCGCAGGCCCGCCCTGAACGCCTGCATCGTCAGGTTGTGTTCGCTTGGTGTCCCGGCTCATCGATCGAATCGTCTCAGTTCTTGGGCGCGCGAATCATGTAGCCGATGCCACGTTTGGTTTCGATGAGCGGGGTCACCTTATGCTCTTCGCCGTCGGCGTCCTCGACCACGATGCCGTCGACCTTCTTGCGCAGATAGGAGATGTAGGATTCCACGATTGCGGCGTCGCCGCCCCAGTCGTACTGCCACACATGGTCAAGGATCTGCGCCTTGGAAAGCACCCTGCCTTCGTTGTCCATCAGGTAACGGAGCAGTTTGTATTCGGTGGGGCTCAGATCGATCGGCTGGCCGGCACGGGATACGTCATGCGAATCCTCGTTGATCTCCAGATCGCCGACCCGGATGATCGGATCGTCCTCCACCTGTTCCTGGGTACGGCGCAGAATGGCGCGGATGCGCGCCACCACTTCCTCCAGGCTGAAAGGTTTGGTCACGTAATCGTCGCCGCCGACGGTCAGGCCCATGACCTTGTCTTGGGTGTCGTCACGTGCCGTCAAATACAGCACCGGCGTGGCGATGCCTTCCTGACGAATGCGTCGGGTCACCGTGAAACCATCGATATCCGGAAGCATCACATCCAGCACGATCAAATCGGGTTGCGTTTTTTCGATGACCTCGATGGCCTCGGAACCGGAGGCCGCGGTATTCACCTCGAATCCCGCGAAATGCAGCGAGGCCACCAGCAACTCGCGAATGGATGGTTCGTCATCGACAACGACAATTGATGCTTCAATAGGCTTACTCATGCCTTCAAGCTTCACTCGATTCGCTGGACGTTTCCTGAACGATATCTGGGTCTTCCGTTGAAGATTGCGGATTCCACGCCTTTGCCGGCTCCGTCTTCTCCTCGACCTCACGATACGTCTCGAATTCGCCGCCTTTGGTCTTGCGATGGCTGCCGCGCCTCTTCCTGCGCCGCTTCGGATGTTTCTTACGATAGATGTGGAACACTACGATGATGACGACCAACAGCACCAGAACGGCTCCCATGATGCCTACGCCGATCATGGTGATGTTCGATGACGTGGACGTCTTTTTGGCCAGTACGATCTGATCCATCATCGCCGTGGCCGATTTCGACCAATCGGGCGTGGACTCCATCAGCGGCTTCTGCGCGGCATCCGACAGCGCGTCCACCGTGGACTTCTTCTTCAGCCATTCGTCGGAGTTCGACGATACCGCCACCACTAGGTTACCGTCGTTCGCGGCCACGGCGAGCAGCACGGTATTCGGTTGGGGCTTCAGGGATTCCAGCAAATCACTCGCCCACTGGGATGGCTTCTTCTTGCCCGTATTGAACGTCGACAGGTACAGCAGTCGAACGGTGACCCCGGTCTCCTTTTTGGTGTTCTTGATGGCGTCGGTGATTTCGGACACATTCGATCCAAGCAGGTTTTCAGTATCGGTGATGTTATCCGTCGCGGTGATGCCGGTCTGCGTATCGTTCGTCTGCGTATCATCGGCCCATCCGACGGGAGTTATGCACAACGTCATACAGCAGCACAACATGGCTGCCAACAGTATGAAAAGCGCGTGAATCCAGCGATGTTCGCCTTGGGCATACTGACGCGACACGCCGATGCATCCGGTTTGGGACCATCCTCCGACCACAGCCTTCGATTGTGCATTGGTTCCACTCACTTTTGCCATACGCTCCACCTTACCGTTCGGATACGCCAATCAGTAAGCGAACGGCTGATATGCACACATTCAACGATGAAAGGAACACACCATGCCACAGTTTCAAGTCGATTCGGAACAGATACAGTCATCCAGCGCCGCAGTGAGCGCCTCGATCCAATCGATTCGACAAGCGGTACAGGGCATGTACGGCAATCTCAACAACCTGCAGAGCGTCTGGAGGGGCGGCGCGGCCACACAGTTCAATGCCGTGGCCGAACAATGGCGTGCGGCGCAGCAGCAGATGGAACGGTCCTTGGAATCCATTCAACATGCGCTCATGCAGGCCTCCTCGCTGTACGCGGACACGGAAATGCAGGCGTCCCGCCTATTCGCACAGTAGTGGTGGTACCAGTAGTGGTGACATCAGTAAGTGGTGGCATCACCCCGCATGGCCGGCAAACGCAAGGAACCCGTCTCCCCCCAAAGGAAAGACGGGTTCCCGTAATGTCTGTTCGCCCAGTCAGCGACCGGACCGATCGGTTATATCAGGCCGATCAGTAGCCCATGTCGGCGCCAGCGGCCGGAGCGGCTGCCGGCGGTTCCGGCTTGTTGGCCACCACAGCTTCGGTGGTCAGGAACAGGCCTGCGATGGAGGCTGCGTTCTGCAGGGCGGAACGGGTGACCTTGACCGGGTCGGTGACGCCGGCGGCCAGCAGGTCCTCATACTCGTTGGTGGCTGCGTTCAGGCCCTGGCCGTCAGGCAGGGAACGAACCTTGTCGATCACCACGTCGCCGGACAGTCCAGCGTTTTCGGCGATCTGCTTGATCGGGGCTTCGATGGCGCGGAACACGATCGCGGCACCGGTTGCCTCGTCGCCTTCGAGCTTGACATCGCTCTCGGCCTTGGCTGCAGCCTGGACCAGAGCGACACCGCCGCCCGGCAGCAGGCCTTCCTCGATGGCGGCCTTGGCGTTGCGCACGGCATCCTCGATGCGGTGCTTGCGTTCCTTGGCCTCGACCTCGGTGGCGGCACCCACCTTGATGACCGCGACGCCACCGGCCAGCTTGGCCAAGCGCTCCTGCAGCTTTTCACGATCGTAGTCGGAGTCGGTGTTGGCGATTTCGGCACGAATCTGAGCCACGCGGGCTGCCACGTCCTCCTTGGAGCCGCCACCGGACACGATGGTGGTCTCGTCCTTGGAGACGATGATCTTCTTGGCGGTGCCGAGCACGGACATGTCGATGGAGTCGAGCTTCAGGCCCAGCTCGTCGGACACGACCTGTGCGCCGGTCAGGATGGCCATATCCTGCAGCATGGCCTTACGACGGTCGCCGAAGCCCGGAGCCTTGACGGCGCAGGACTTGAACGTGCCACGGATGGTGTTCAGGATCAGGGTCGGCAGAGCCTCGCCGTCAACGTCCTCGGCGATGATCATCAGCGGCTTGCCGGTCTTCATGACCAGCTCGGCCACATGCACGACATCCTGCTGGGAGCTCAGCTTGCCGGAGGTCAGGAGGATGTACGGGTCTTCGAGCACCGCGGTCTGGTCCTCGGCGTTGGTCACGAAGTACGGGGCGATGTAGCCCTTGTCGAAACGCATGCCTTCGGTGAAGTCAAGATCCAGGCCGAAGCGGTTGTTGTCCTCGACGGTCACGACGCCATCCTGGCCGACCTTGTCCAGCGCTTCGGCGATCTTCTCGCCGACTTCCGGATCCGCGGCGGAAATCGTTGCGGTGGCAGCGATCTGATCCTTGGTCTCAACGTCCTTGGCAGCTGCGATAAGCTCCTTGACGATGGCTTCGGAAGCCTTCTCGATACCACGACGCAAAGCGATCGGGTTGGAGCCGGCGGTGACGTTCTTCAGGCCTTCATGCACCAAAGACTGGGCCAGCACGGTGGCGGTGGTGGTGCCGTCGCCAGCGACATCGTCGGTCTTCTTGGCGACTTCCTTGACCAGCTCGGCGCCGATGCGCTCGTACGGGTCATCAAGGTCGATTTCCTTGGCGATGGAAACGCCGTCGTTGGTGATGGTCGGAGCGCCGTAGGTCTTGTCGAGGACCACGTTGCGGCCCTTCGGACCGAGGGTGACCTTGACGGTATCAGCGAGCTTGTCGAGGCCCGCGAGCATTCCCTGACGAGCTTCGTCGTCGTATGCAATGATCTTTGCCATTGTTCCTCCACATATGGCTACACGGTATTATTCCCACCTTCGAAGCGAAGAACGCACCAGCCGTCAGCTGCCAGTTATCACTCTCGCTCCTCGAGTGCTAATTGGCAGATTAGCACTCTCAGGCCGAGAGTGCCAAACTCCATGTCGCCAGTTGCGCTGTAAGCAAGAAGAATTGTTCGTCTAAATAAGCCATCAACGTTGGAATTCCAAGGAAAACAAAAAAGCCTTGTTCTTTGGGAAAAGAACAAGGCTTTTTTGTTTCGCTCACGGCGTTTTTCAGTCAAGCAACACCACAACGATTGGCGTGACGAGTCCATCGCTTTGCTGCACATTCGAAATTCCCAGCGTCTGTGCGACGTTTTCGGCGGTCGCCTTATCGGTCTCGTTCTGATACCAGACCACGGTCTGCGAAGGAACGTTTCCCGTCGGATTGCTGGCAGAAACACTGGTATACCCGGCTTGGGTCAGCACGTCGGCCTTGCTTTGCGCATAACCGGTGATATTCGTCGCGTTCACGACGCGAACCTCAGTACCCGTGTTCACAGCCTGCTGCGCAGTGGCGTTATCCGTCTGCTCGGCATTCTGGCCGGCATTCTGGTCGGCGTTCTGATCATTTTGCTGCGAGTCGGTCGGCGAATCGGCATTGGATGCGTCCGTCTTATTGCCGGAAGCGGAGTCGGATTGGGACTTGGACTTGCTCTCGCCGCTCTTGCTCTTTTCGGCACTTGAAGTAGTCGAACTCTCCTGCGACGACCACGGCATCTTCAGATTGTTGATCTCACCTGAATAAATGCTCCAGAACAGCAAACCAGCAAGCAGCGCCACAATGATGACAATGACGTACGGCATGGCCCGGGACGCCGCGGAACGCGCGCCACGGTGAACACCCATAGGTCCCGCCGGAGGATTGTCGTACACATCCTTCTCGTAGGAATCGTAGGTCTCCTTGTCCTGCTTAGCCATATTGCAAACCTCGTTTCTCACACACTTATCTGCCAAGTGTACCGACCACCTCAGTCAGAACACAATCGAGCCGCATTCCCACCCCTATTCCGAACGTTCGTGAAACCATCCCGTGAAAACCAAACCACCCCTGTCATCAGGACCGCAACACGTCGTACAGTAAGGTGCATGACACAATCGAACATCAAGCCGTTGAAAGATCTCGTGGAGCCCGGATGGGCGAATGCCCTCGCCGAGGTCGAGCCACAGGTGCACCGCATGGGCGATTTCCTTCGAGGCGAAATCGCAGCCGGACGCCGGTATCTTCCCGCCAGCGCGAACATTCTGCGCGCCTTCACCATCCCATTCGACAGCATCAAGGTGCTTATCGTGGGCCAAGACCCCTACCCAACCCCCGGTCATCCGGTGGGACTGAGCTTCTGCGTGGCGCCCGATGTCCAGCCCATTCCTCGTAGTCTGACCAATATATACAAGGAGCTGACGGATGACCTCGGCGTACCCATGCCCACGAACGGCGATCTGACGCCTTGGACGAATCAAGGCGTTATGCTGCTCAACAGATGCCTGACCGTCGAAGCGGGCAAGCCCGGCAGCCATCAGGACAAGGGGTGGGAGATCGTTACCGACGCGGCGATCAAAGC
>OGEU01002715.1_pt1 | contig 12249 bp, 11 predicted proteins | sample 1570651 | NCBI WGS metagenome assembly OGEU01 (sample SAMEA2582129, study PRJEB24529) | metagenome | biome: Human gut stool | place: China | collected 2011 | reverse complement strand
AAGAGCAAGGAGGAACGTTAAAATGGAAGCGGTGAAAGAAATGGAATCAGTAGAAAAGATCCAAGCGATCAATAAAACGTCTTGGATACAAAGAATGAAATCATATAAAAGAACGCCGTTATCCTTTGTATTATGGCTTCTTGTAAATGTTGCGATGATCGCAACTGTCGCAGTACTTGCATATTTGATCGTTTATATTCTTGTAAATGGAGTACCATACTTATTTGAATTAAAATATACAAGTGAAAATGCATCGGTATTCCCAGCAATCATTAATACCTTGATCATGACAGTATTATCTTTGGTATTAGCAGTACCACTTGGAATTTTTGCAGCAATTTATTTAGTAGAGTATGCAAAACGTGGAAATAAATTAGTTGAGGTTGTTCGTTTAACAGCAGAAACATTATCAGGAATTCCATCAATCGTGTATGGATTATTCGGTATGTTATTTTTCGTAAAAGCTTTGGGATGGGGATTATGTCTGCTATCTGGAGCAGCAACAATGGCGATCATGATCTTACCATTGATCATGAGAACAACCGAAGAAGCATTAAAGTCTGTGCCTGATTCTTTTAGAGAAGGAAGCTTTGGACTTGGAGCAGGAAAACTAAGAACAGTATTTTGTATTATCCTGCCATCAGCAGTTCCAGGAATCTTATCTGGAGTTATTTTAGGAATCGGACGTATCGTCGGTGAGACGGCAGCATTAATGTATACAGCAGGTACGATCGCAGAAATCCCTGCAAATGTTATGGGATCAGGACGTACACTGGCACTTCATATGTATGTATTATCATGCGAAGGATTACATATCAATCAGGCATATGCAACAGCAGTTGTGTTACTTCTGATCGTGCTTGTGATCAACGCCGTATCTTCATTTATCGCAAAACGAATTACGAAAGGGTAACCAATTATGGATAGTAAAATGAAAGTTGAAAACCTTGACCTGTATTATGGAAAATTCAAGGCTTTAAAAAATATTAATCTGGATCTTCCTAAAAATGAGATCACAGCATTTATCGGACCATCTGGATGTGGTAAATCTACACTTTTAAAAACAATCATGGGTATCTTGAAAGGCAAAGGCGAGATTTCCGTTAACGGTAAACTTGTATCTCAATATTCTACTAAGGATTTTAGTAGTACAGTAAGTTATTTGTCTCAAGATAATGACTGTAAAGTCAATCTATCTGTTTTTGAAGTCGTTATGCTAGGGCGCATGGGATCCATGTCCTTCCGCGTAAGTGATGAGGATATTGCAGCCACACAAGAGGTGTTGGAACGGTTGAATTTGCAACGCTTTGCATCGCGCAGCATCATGGAGCTCAGCGGTGGTCAACGCCAACTTGTGTTCATGGCGCAAGCCCTTGTAAAAGAACCTAAAATCTTAATTCTTGATGAACCGACAAGTGCTTTAGATTTGTACAAGCAATTTGACTTATTAACATTGCTAAAAAATCTGACTCAAGAAAATGATTTTACAACGCTCGTAACATTGCATCATCTTGATCTGGCGGCTATGTTCGCAGATGAAATCATCGTGCTCAAAGAGGGTAGAGTATACGCTCAGGGCGCACCGCAAGACATCTTTACAGAAGCCATGATGGAAGATGTATACCGTGTTAAAACGAAAATTTATATCGATGACAATGGGCTACCTCATGTAATTCCATTAGAAGCTATTATTAATTAATAGGATTCTTTGTGATTGCACTGATCTATTATAGTGTTGGTACTATTTGTTATAGATAGTCATTGACGTGAATCCAGTTATTAATAGGATGTAAGACTATTAGTTAAAAATAAAAGAGGCTGAAATCTTTGCAGAGCAGCATTGATTTCAGCTTCTTTTTGTTGGGAAAAGTATTGGTATTGTATTTAAATAATCTCTTTAACCTGTGCTATACCCTTATCAGTAAGCACGTAGTGTCCATTTGTCACATATAATAGACCTTGTTTCTTTAGCTGTGAAGCAGCTTGATGAGTATAATCAGGCCTCCAGTTCAAATGTTCATGAATGGTACCGATGCCGTTTTCAACGTGCGCGATAGGCGTATCCATATGAGTATAAATATGGCACAGCATCATCGTTTCCCGATAATGGCGACGTAAGTGACGTTGACGGCGGTATGTGGCGATATAGCCTGTCTTCGGTGTTGCAATAACAGCGATAATCAGTGCGATACCGATGGTGGTTGCAATGGAACCCGCGATGGATACGTCCATGGTGAAAGCGACTTCTGTACCGACGACAGCACAGATAATACCGATGATGATACTACTAGTAAGCATGGCTTTCACAGAGTCCGTCCATAAATAAGCGATGGCTGCAGGTCCTATCATGAGACCGATGACGAGAATGGCACCTACCGCTTGGAACGAGGCCACAACGGTGAGGGATACCATGGTCATGAGTACATAGTGGATGAGGGCTGGCATAAAGCCGAAGAGCCCCGCTAGTAGCGGATCAAAGGTGGAGAGTTGCAATTCCTTGTAGAACAGCATGACTAAAATTAAATTGATGAGCGCCACGCCTAGAGAAATCCATAGCGATACAGGCCCCAGGTCGGTGCCGTTCACAATCCATCGATCAAAGGGTGCAAAGGCTATTTCGCCGAGCAATGCGGTATCTACATCGAGATGAGCGTTACCACTGTATAGGCTGACTAAAATGATGGCGATAGAGAATAGAAGCGGGAAGATGATGCCGATAGACGCATCTTCGTTGACAAGCCCCGTATTGTGTATCATTTCTGTAAGCCATACGGTGCCTACACCAACTAAGGTAGCCCCGACGAGTAGAAATGGAGAGTTTAAATCTTCCGTCATAAAGAAAGCGAGCACGATGCCGAGGAATACGGTGTGCGTAATGGCATCGGCCATCATGGACATGCGACGCAATACGAGGAAGACCCCAGGAATGGCACATGCGATGGACACCGCAATGGCAATGAGTAATATCTCTGTATGAACTGTCATGGGGCACCTCCTATGCGAGGTTGTGCGTCCTCTGCTACGTAAATACTTTGCTGTGCCTTGGATTTGGGATCCCTTGTGGTTTCTAACAATAATGCGTGCTTTGACCGTCTATTTTTGCGGAACTGCCAGAGCATACCTCTGTTAGGAGCAAAGATGAGACTCAATAATACGAGAATCGATAAAATGACGATGATAGCTGGACCTGTCGGTAATTTGGGGACCGCTGTACTCCAGATAGTACCGCCAATGGCAGATATCATGCCAAAACATCCTGCTAATATACACATGGTGCCCAGTTTGTTCGTCCACTGTCTTGCCCCTACGGCGGGTGCAATGAGGAGGGAGCTAATCAAGATAGCGCCTACCGATTGAATGCCGATGATAATGGTCATGATCAATAGTGAACGATATAAAATAAGGGTGAAAGTGACGGGAATTTGTAGTGTTTTGGCGTATTCCACATCGAAGGAGATGAGCTTTAACTCCTTCCAGAATAATGCGGTTAACACGATGATGATGAGCGCCGCTGCAGATGTGATGTACACGTCACGCGCCAATATGGTGGCTGCCTGCCCAAATATGAATTTTGAAAGCCCCGCCTGACCAGCATTGTTTAAGCTTTGTACATAGGTGAGCAATACCATACCGAGCCCAAAGAAGGCGGAGAGTATGGTGGCTAAAGCGCCATCAAATTTGATTTTGCTGTTTTCTACGGTAATGGTAATGAGCCAAGCCGCAGTAATCGATGAAAGTGCGGCACCGGCGATGAGAACCTCAATATCTTTAATGCCTGTCAGCAAGAAGGCAATGACCACACCGGGCAGTGCCGCATGCGATAGGCCGTCACCGATGAGGCTTTCCTTGCGAAGTACCGCAAATGTGCCAGCGATACCACTAGCGAGGCCTAATAACGCCGTGCCGAGCAGTACCATCTGCGTCGTATAGGATTGGAATATGGTCATACAATCCTCCCCTTGCCATAGGTGCGCTCAATAGCTTCGTCCGTAAATGTATCTGCTACAGGGCCATAGGCGACAGTTTGTTTGTTCACCATCGTTACCCAATCGAAATATTGGGGCACCGTATTTAAATCGTGGTGGACGACGATAACCGTTTTGCCGCGAGCTTTCATTTCTTGTAAAAGAGAAATAATAGCATGCTCTGTGGTTTTATCGACGCCCTTGAAGGGTTCGTCCATGAGGTAAATATCTGCCTCTTGGACGAGGGCTCTTGCGAGGAAGACGCGTTGTTGTTGTCCCCCTGAAAGCTGGCGAATTTGTCGATCCACATAGTCGCTCATGCCCATTTTTTCTATCATGGAGAGGGCGAGTTCCTTATCCTTTTTGCTAGGTCGCTTGAACCAACCTAGATGACCATAACGACCCATGAGTACTACATCTAGTACGGTAGTGGGAAAGTCCCAGTCTACGCTACCACTTTGAGGGACGTAGGCGATTTTCTTGTAATCGTTTTTGTCCATCGCTAAGTGGTGATCGATATAAAATTTTACACTTCCTGAGATAACTGTTAGTAGGCCGAGCATGGCCTTTAATAATGTAGATTTACCGGCACCATTAGGGCCGACAATGGCCGCTAAGGAACCGATGGGTACCTTCATATCTACGTCCCATAATACGGGTTTTGTCGTATATGCTACGGTCATATCTTCAACTTCAACGGCCCATTCCATGGAAACCTCCTTGTATTAATGAGTGCTACTAGCTGTGAATTGCTAGTAGCACATGTACTTACAATAACAAAGTAAATTTAAGTCAATCTAAGTTAGTATAAGTAAATTTACTTTGTTGTATTTAATTAAGAAACTCTAATAAATGATTATTTAAGTGCCTTAGTAATCGTATCGATATTAGCTTTCACCATACCGATATATGTGCCACCTTCAGTGCCTTCAGAACCGAGGGAGTCAGAATATAATTCACCACCAATGGAAACGTTCCAGCCTTTAGCTTTAGCTGCTTCTTGAACAGCCTCGATAGTTTTATGCGGTACAGAAGATTCTACGAAGATAGCTTTGATTTTGTGGTCAACAATGAATTGAACTAGATTATTCACATCTTGTGTACCTGCTTCTGTGGCAGTACTTACACCTTGTAAACCTTTTACTTCAAAGCCGTACGCGCGAGCGAAGTATTGGAACGCATCGTGAGCTGTTACGAGTACGCGAGATTCTTTCGGAATTGATTCTGCTTGAGCTTTAACGTACGCATCAGTTTCATCTAATTTAGTAAGATATGCGTCATAGCGTTTTTTGTAATCTTCTTTATGAGCCGGATCGGCTTTAGCAAGACCTTCGTATACTGCTTTTGCTGCCAGTTTCCAGTTAGCTACATCGAACCAAATGTGAGGATCTTTTGTTTTTACACCATCTTCTTCGTCAAAGTCGAGCAATGTAGCTGGATCAATAGCATCAGATACGCGGATGGTCGCTTTATTTTGTTTTGTTAGATTATCGAAAATGGAACCCATTTTACCTTCCAAGTGAATGCCGTTGTATACTACAACATCCGCCTTAGACATAGCTGTTACATCGCCTGCACTCGCTTGATATAAGTGAGGGTCTACACCAGGTCCCATGAGACCTTGTACGGTTACATGGTCACCGCCGATTTCTTTTACTAAATCCGTTAACATCGTCGTTGTAGCTACGACATTAAGTTTTTTCTGACTATCTTGGGCGGTGTCTTTTCCGCAGCCTGCAAGGGCAAATACTATAAGTGCTAATGATACGACGACTAATAAGATTCGATTGAATTTCATAATAAGCCTCCTTTTTATAGATACTAAATTTAAAAACTTTAACAATCTTGTTTGAGGGAAATATTTTGCTCTAATAATGAATTAATTTGAAGAAGAATATTTCTCTGAATTTAAACGGAAAAATAGCCGCTACTAACGTAGCGGCTAGTGGCAGTTATACGGTCTTCTGCTAAGGTCAAAATAATTTAGGGAATAAGTGCTTGTAGATGGTTAGGCCCAACGAGGGCAACGATACCAAGTACCATCATGACCTTCATTTGAATACGCTTTCTACGTCTCATGATGAACCTCCTTTGTGTAGTTTTTTGTCATATCAACTTGATATGTGAGTCCGAACAGTTATCTTGAATTCAATATATCATAAATGAGAAATTTTATCAATAAGAATTTATTCTTTTAATATTCATCTTTATTTAGTATGATATTATGCATAGGTAAAAGGTTAATAAGGAGGCTTCTTATGAATAAATTATTCCGATACGCTGCTGCAGCAGTACTCGTTGCATCTTTCGGCATGTTAAGTGATTATACAGCTGATGCGGCGAAGTTCTTAGAATCTCCAAGGGAGGTTACTATTGTAAAACCAGAGTTGCCTGAGATTCCTCAAACTGCTACGGTAGCGCCTGATATGCGCGTACGCTTCTTGATTGATAAAAAAGGTAATGTTAAAAATGTTTTCGTAGAGCGCTCTTCTGGATATGCTCCTGTTGATGAAGCAGTAAAAAAAGCAATTTTGCAGTGGAAGTTTACCCCTGCTATTGGCACAGATCAAAAGGCACACGAATCCATTATTGGGATGACAATTACTTTGCCTAAGCAAGCTGTGAAAGCTAAATAAGGAGAAAACGATGAATAAAGTGTTGCGTTGTATTATCTTAAGCTCATTGTTTGTAATGAGTATGGTAGCTTCTGTGTTGGCAGCTCCATATGATCCACCAGTAGCTATAGCTACACCACCTATTGACCGAGCATTGCTCGCTGCCTATGGTGAAGCGGCTCATGGTGCAGATATACGTTTTACCATCAGGGAAGATGGTTCTGTAGGGGATGTTGAAGTTGTTTCATCTAGCGGCTCTAGTGCTCTTGATGCAGCCATTGTTGATACTATTTCTAAATGGAGATTTAGTCCTGCCACAGATTCCAATGGTAAACCTGTAGCATCCTCTAAAACTCAATATATTGATTTTAAAAACTAATCAAAGGCACTCATACAGAACTGCACTCCAAAAATTGGACACAATTTTTGAGGTGCAGTTTTTGTATGCTAAAATATTCTAAAAATAAAGTAAGGTTATTCATTTTCATAACATTGGATGTGTAAATTTTAAAAATAAATCAAAATTGTATCTGTAGCAACTGAAAATTACTTTCAAAATGGTATAATAAAAATATAATTATAGATTAGCCCGTGGAGGTATAAGCATATGAATCCATTAAAACAAAAGCTAGATATTAACAATGAACGTTACAGAATTATTGTGTCCATTAAAGAAGATTATTTAGATGGTAAATTGTCCTTAGAAGAGGGCAATCGCATCTTAAAAGAGAAATTAGGTACTTGTACACCTGATGAGTTTGCCTACGCAGAGCAAAGTTTGAAAGGTGTTTACAAGGACGAAGAAATCCTAGAGAAAATGGATGATCTCTTAGATCTATTTGATGGCGTTTTGGTGCGTGCCGAAAATGAGTACCCTGAGAACCATCCGTTGTGGGCGTACTTGGAAGAAATCAATGCTGTTGAAAAGGTAGCCCTTGAAGCAGACGAATTGTTAAAACAAGAGAAGTTTATCAAAAATCCGTGGCTTGGCGTTTTTGATTCCTTAGCAGAGTGGAGAACACATCTGTCTCGTAAGCAAAATCAACTGTATCCAATGCTTGAGGACCACGGTTTTGACCGTCCAACGCGCATTATGTGGACTTTTGATGATGCTGTGCGCGATGCTATTTCTGCATCCTATGCATTGCTTCGGGAAGATAAGTATGAAGAATTCCTAGCGTCTGTGCCAGAAACTTTGGCGAAATTACGGGATTTGAATTCTAAAGAACTAGAAGTCTTATTGCCAACGTCTTATAAATTGTTGAGTGACGAAGAGTTTGTTCGGATGAGTAAAAATGACCATGAAATTGGTTATGCTATCATCAATGCGCCAGGCTTATATGTCGTGCCAGGTATTAATGATTCTGCGGCGCAATTGAATGGCAATAATTCAGCTCAAGGTGGTGCTGTATCTAACGAATTCTTAAATGATTTAGCCGGCTTGCTATCTAAATATGTAGGCCCTGTTGGTGGCGCGCCCGTTGGTAAGGACGCAGTTCTCGATGTAGCTACAGGTAAATTGACATTAGAGCAAATTAATTTGTTGTTCCGTCATTTACCAGTAGATTTATCCTATGTAGATGAAAATGAACTAGTTAAGTTCTACAGCGATACGGCACATCGTATTTTCCCTCGCAGTGCGAACGTTATCGGCCGTGAGGTGAAGAATTGTCACCCCGCAAAATCTGTTCATATAGTAGAGGAAATCGTAGAGAAGTTCCGTTCTGGCGAACAAAGCCAAGCGGAATTCTGGATTAATAAGCCAGGCTTGTTCATCTATGTTATCTACACAGCGGTGCGCGATGAAAATGGTAAATTCCGCGGCGTATTGGAAATGATGCAAGACTGTACTCATATCCGTGAACTTGAGGGTTCTCGTACATTGTTGACTTGGGATAAAACTGATTTTGTAGGCGATGGTGGTAAAGAAAAATCCTTGGCTCAAGAGGCAGCAGAAGAGGTAGAAGAAGAACCATTAACAACTGATGCAGATGGTCGATTCCACATCGATGCAAAAACAACATTGTCTAATTTAATTAAACATCGTCCAGATATTGTAGATCATTTGATTTCTTTGAATCCTAAATTTGAGAAATTAAAAACACCTATGGTAAAAGTAATGGCCAAGGTGGCAACAATTAAGATGATGGCAGAACGTGGCGATTTTGAGGTAGATGATCTAATTAGTAAAATCGATGCATTTATTAATAAAGATAAGAAATAATTGTATTTTTTAAACGTGAAAGAGGCGAGTGCTTAGGACCTTGCCTCTTTTTCGTTTTGCTATTTGACTAGTTGCTTTGTAAATTTGACTAGTTGCTTTGTAAATAAAACTAGTTATTTTGTAACTATGTCTAGTTTTTAAGGTGTTCTATTGCATACTAATGGTTTTATGCAGCTAGGTATTAATTTATTGCATTACAAATGTGTTGCACTAATTCGAAATAAACATACATTAATTTCCTATAAATCATCTGTTTTATGTATACAAATTTGATTGAAAAGGGTAAAATAGAAAATAATGAAAGTATTTGCCTTAGCAGTGTTTTCATGTACAACATTACTTTTATAAGAGAAATTACTAATATATTTAAAGGTGAGGATCTAGATACTATGTCTACAAGACGCGTTTGGAAGCAAAGTGAAATCAAAACAAACCCATTATTTTCTATGATGCGCAGTACAATTGAAACTGCATTTTATGGGAACAATGTGACTCCTATTACATCTGTAGCACAAGCGTATCAATTTGCCACTGAAGAGCCTGGTGTTATCGTCCTCGATATGCCTGTACATAAACCATGTGAACAAGGTTTGCCTGCAGATGCGAAGGTACTTGTTACTAACGATGGCAAAACTACAGGCCGCTATGCAAAAGCTCGTCGCATTATTGGTGATGAAGGCATAGATGAAGTTGAACTCGCTAATATTGCACGTGATGCTGTATACGATAGTCGCAATAAAGAGTGGATTGCTGCTCAAACTATTGTTGGTTTAGATAAAAAATTCACTGCTCGTGCTCATTTGATGATTCCAAAAGATCACGCATCTATTTTGTATTCTTGGATCATGAACTTTAAGTTCTTTGATGCAGCGGTAAAAGAATTCTATAATGATAGTTTAGAAATCCCTGAAGGTGATATCTACATCTACTCTGATCCAGATTATGTTGTACCAGGTCATCCAGGTGGTCTTGCTATTTTTGATCCTGCTCATAACTGTGCTATGATTCTTGGCATGCGCTATTTCGGCGAGCACAAAAAAGGTACCCTTACATTGGCATGGTCCTTGGCAAATCGCCTTGGCTATGTTGCTTGCCATGGCGGTATGAAACGTTACAACCTTGATAATGGCAAATCCTATACTATCGGTGTATTCGGCTTGTCCGGCTCCGGTAAATCTACATTGACTCATGAAAAACACGATGGTCGCTATGATATCTCTATCTTGCATGATGATGCGTATATCATCAATACTGAAGATTTGAGTTCTATTGCCCTTGAACCTACTTACTTTGACAAAATGCAAGATTACCCTGTGGAACATCCTGCAAACGAATTTTTGTTGACTCTACAAAACGTAGGTGTAACGATGGATGAAGAGGGCCGTAAGGTCGTATTGGCCGAAGACGTGCGTAATAGCAATGGTCGTGCTATCAAATCTCAATTCTGGACAGATAATCGTGTAAACTACGTTGGTGAACCTGTTAATGCCATAGTATGGCTTATGAAAGATAAAACATTGCCACCTATTCTTAAAATTGATGATCCAGTATTGGCGTCTACAATGGGTGCTACACTCGCTACACGCCGTTCTACGGCAGAAAAACTCGATGCTCATGTCGATCCAAATGCACTTGTTATCGAACCTTACGCAAATCCATTCCGTACATATCCATTGGTTCGTGACTATGAAAGCTATAAAAAACTGTTCTGCGAATGTGGCGTAGAATGCTACATCATGAACACAGGCTTCTTCTTGGAAAATAAAATTCCTAAAGAAGTTACTCTTGATTTGTTGGAACGTTTGGTGGAAGGTACATTGGAATTTAAACCATTCTGTGAATACGAAAATCTTTCTTATGTAGAGGTACCAGGTTTTGAACCTCCATTCGAAGTACGTGAATACCATCACCAATTACACCAAGCTTTCGAATTCCGTTATGACTATGTGGAAAAACTTAAAGGTCATAAAAACGAATTACCTCAAGAAGTATTGGATGTACTTAAGTCCTTAATGTGATCTAAAAATTAAAAAGGGCTGTAATAGAATGCGGTTCTATCGAATCCTATATGTAGTTCGTTTACCTTATAAGACATACCAAGAAATTTAGCTTTGTAAGACACTAAATTTCTTGGTATTTTTATTTTTCCTCATGTATATGTAACATATATTTTAGTAATGAGTAGCTATAATAGAAATAATGTTTTATTATAAGACTTGTATACGGACATAGTTATAAGGACTTGTATATGGACATAAAAGACATTAAATATATTAGTACCATCGTTGAGATGGCATCATTTTCAAAGGCATCTAAAAAATTATATATTTCTCAGCCGGCGTTGAGTCAGGGGATTCGTCGTATTGAAGCAGAGCTAGGAGTTACGTTGTTTGTTCGTGATCGCACAAAAGTCGTGCCAACTGCTGCGGCGTTACAAGTTGCAAAAGAGGGCATGCCGTTAGTTTTAAAGGTGGAGGCTTTAACGCAATCTATCATTAATCAAGGCACAGATGTAGCCTATCATGTGCGTATCGGCTTGTCTCAATTCTATGGACATCATATGCTTGGGAAAACATTGAAAAGCTTTCAACAGATTGAACCTTCTTGGGAGTTCCATGTTGTAGAGGGAGAATCTCACTTTTTGGAACAGCAAATTTGTGATGGCTTAGTAGATGTAGGATTATTTCCAACGCCGATTTATTCTCAGGATCTTGAAAGTTATCCCGTTTTAGATGAGCAGATTTTATTGGCCATTAGTGTGGAAAACAAGAAGGCCATAGATATTGCAGATTCTCTCATGACTAATGATGGAATTCGAGAAATTGCACCTTTTGGAGCATTTCCGTTTATTTTGCTAAGAGAGGGACTCAAATTGCGGACGTTGGTAAACCGTCTATGTCAAGCGGAATCCTTTGTGCCAAAAGCCGTAATTGGCGCTGAAACTTTAGATTCATGCCGGTCCTTGGTAGAAGATGATTATGGTATTACATTCTTACCGAATACTCTTAATAGCAAGGGAGATGACGATAAGGTTAAATTTTATCCTCTTGCATCGAAACTTTGTTTCCGTCAATTAGTTCTTGTGGCGAGGTCTGATAGGGCAAAACGTTTCCATTTATCTGAAGTAGCACATATTATGCAGCAATTTTTGTAATGTATAGATATAAAGATATTTAGATGGCATATCCTGAGGGGTTAGAGCATATTAATGAATTAATAATTAATACATAAATTAATACGTAAATCAATCAATAAATTATAGAGATTAATTCCTGTAAAATTTAGGAATTAATCTCTTTTTATTTATGAAAAGAAACTGAAAGAATCGAATTTAATAAATATTGTAATTATCATATTCTTAGATATAGATGCGTCAAAAATTTCTCAAATTTTAATTGACAAATGTCCTTTCAGAAAATATACTTATAGTAGTTTAAAACATATT
>OGEU01002709.1_pt1 | contig 12267 bp, 11 predicted proteins | sample 1570651 | NCBI WGS metagenome assembly OGEU01 (sample SAMEA2582129, study PRJEB24529) | metagenome | biome: Human gut stool | place: China | collected 2011 | reverse complement strand
TAAGCACGCCGCCAGCGTTCATCCTGAGCCAGGATCAAACTCTCGTTAAAAGTGTTTGTATCCAGTTCAGAATCAACATACTAGCTAATTCTTCCCTTTTTACTGTTGTTTGGTTTGTTTAAAACCGTTCTTAAAAATCTTCTCTTAAAGAAATTTTCAAGGGTTATTGTTGTCTATTGTTCAATTATCAAGGTTCTTTTTACTGTTCTTTTCAAGCGACAGCTTTTATATTTTATCAAAAGCTTTTCTCTTTGTCAAGAACTTTTTTATTTTTTTTGCTGCTCGTGAGTTGCTCAATGGCTTCTCTCTGACAGCTCATTTATGTTATCACATCCGAACTTCTCTGTCAACCACTTTTTAATGATTCTTATAAGTTGTTATTAATTTCTCTTATGAATCATTCTATTGAACTACCTCTCGATCAGGGACTGTCCGTTTCCACGCCTTCCTCTTTATCAGAAGTTGTTCTATGATTTTCAGTGCCGTTCTCAGCGACGAAGATTATCTTATCACGCGAATGTGTAATTGTCAATGTTTTTTATATTTTTCATATTTTTCATACAATTCATACAACTTTTTTCTTCAAATCGTTAAAAAGTACAACAGACACCACAAATTTCTTTGATTTCAAATCTGCATATGGAACCGGATTTCTACTCCCTGAAATACCAGATCAAGATTTTTCATTCTACTATATTTCCACTTCAAACAGCAACTGCGATAAAATATCTTTCTGTATATCGATTCCCGGATACACTTCAATCAGCTTTAACCCTTTTGGTGTCAGCCGGAATACGCACCTCTCTGTCACATACAGTACTTTCTGTCCATTTGAAATTGCACGTTTTGCGGAGAAACTTACACTTTTTACTTTATTTACAAACTTTGGAACAGAACCTTCCTTTTCAATTGTTACAACACCTTTTTTCTGCGTAACTTCTAGCCCTTTCGCATTAAAGCTCAGACAGAATACAACGGTTGGCGTTTTTGCTGTGATATTGGCAAATCCGCCTATTCCGGCAAATGCTCCAGGGCCTCTATGAGCGTTAATATTTCCCTCTTTATCTACTTCCAACGCCCCCATAAAGCAAACATCCAGACCTCCATTGTCATAAAGATCAAACTGATTTGCCATATCATAAACGGATGCCGCTCCGATCATTGCTCCAAATGCCTCACCCGAAACCGGGAATCCTCCGATTCCACCGGATTCCACCGTCAGTGTCACCATATCAAGCATACCGCTTTTTCTTGCATACCGTGAAACCATTTCCGGAATCCCGATTCCAATATTGACAATGTCATCGACTCTCAGTTCTTTTGCTGCTCTTTTGCCAATAATGTTCGCTACTGTTGTATTTTTTGGCTGCTTCGCAGACACCTGTTCCAGCTTTTCACTCCACTGATTCCACTCTTCATATGGAATTTCAAAACTTCCGGTTAATGCTTTATATGCTTCATTTTTTTCTTCCGGTTCTGCTACAACAATTGCGTCCACGAGGCATCCTGGAATGATTGCATTTCTCGGACGGGATGGCGTATCAACAAGACGATCGACCTGCACAATCACCTTACCTCGGTTCGCTTTTACTGCCTGACAGATTGACAGTGCATCTCCCGACATAAACATATCATCAAAGGTGATATTCCCTTTCCGGTCTGCTGCCGTTCCTTTTATCAGTGCGATCGTGATCTTAGGCAGTTTATAATAAAGAAATTCATCTCCATCTACTTCGACATGTTTCACAAGAGAATCGTCAATCGAAACACGGTTAATCCCCGGCCCCTCTCTTCTCGGATCTACAAAAATATCCAGTCCAACTTTGGATAATGCTCCTGGAAGCCCTCCTGCCTGTGCCCGGATTGCATGGGAAATACAGCCAAGAGGAAGATTATACGCCTCAAACCGATCCTCCAGCACCAGCTTCTTGGTACTGAGCATTGCTCCAAAATGTCCACAGATCAGCTTATCAACTGCTCCTTCCCTTATGTATCCTTCCGCATTATGTTCTTCATCCCAAACACCAAACCCTGCACTGGAAATCATTGTCAGATGCGTTGGTGACTGCATTTTCTGGTATCTGCGGTAAATTGCTTCATGACGTTCTGTCGGATTTTCAATCCCAACGAAAGAATTTACACAAATACAATCCCCATCCCGGATCAACCTTATTGCCTCATCAGCACTCATTATCTCATACATTTTACTCAAGTTCTCCTATCGTACTTCACAAATATTTTGACCACCACTTCAATAAATATAGGATACCTATTCCGAAGCATAAGTGCAATATATTTTTATGAGATCGATTTCATGCGTATATAAATAAATCCCATAGCCGGTTGTCTGCACCCCGGCTATGGGATTTATTTCTTACACGTTCTTTATCATAGAATTCACCGTATTATAATCGGCTCTGCCAGAGCTTTTCTCCTGATACTAACCATTCCGGAGAACAGACTATGGCATAATGGAATTCGCACCATCTACGATCACACTCTGTCCTGAATAATAGCACGAATCCGGTCCTGCCAAAAATGCAATAACAGGAGCAATATCATTTTCAGGATCACCAAATCTCTTCATCGGATTCAAGTTTACCTGCTTTGCATACTCCTCCGGAAATTTTGCAGCCCAGGCCTTAGCCGCCGGTGATTCTGCACCTGGAAGAACGATATTGACACAAATTCCATACTGTCCCCATTCTTTTGCAGCGATCTTTGTCAGACCTCTTAATGCTTCTTTATTAGAGCCATAAGCTAACTGACCAGCTATACCGAACATACCTGTCGCCGAAGCAAAGTTAATAATTCTTCCCTCATGCTGCTCTTTCATATAAGGGAATGCTGCCTGCATATAATTAAGAGAACCGATCACTCCGCTCTCCCAGGCTTTGAGCATATTTTCATAAGTAGTCTCCTCAACCGGAGCAGAAGGTACGATTGCCTGTGCATTATTCACTACAACGTCCACTATTCCATATGTATCGACTGTTGCTTTAACAACTTCTTCTACTTTTGCTCTGTCAGCGGAATCACAGCTCATAGCAAAGCCATCTCCACCAAGTTCTTTAATTTCTGCGATTGTCTGCTCAATCGGTTCAAGACGGCGACCCGTTGCAACAATCTTTACGCCTCTCTTTGCAAGACAAAGGGCAATTCCTTTACCAATTCCCTGTCCTGCCCCTGTTACAATAGCAACTTTTTCATTTAACTGCTTCACGTCAAAAACCTCCTATACTTACTATATCTAATAAGTCAATTATAACAATTTTATTGGATTATGCAAGAGTTCTTTGGTTAATATATACAGTTTTTATATACGCCGTGTTTGTGCTAAACGATTACATTCCAGCCTGATTTGCGAACTTCTGAATTTACCTTCCTGCCTGTATTGCTACCTATATATAATACAGCTATGTATTTATCAGTATTTTCAAGAAATTTGTCTTTCCGGCTAATTAACGATTTCCAGTGTTCCCCAAATTTTTAAGTTGGGGAATAATTTTGAGCATTTGTTGCTTGATTTCAATTTCATTTTTTCTTATTTGGGGAATCTGGTTCTAATATTCTTTTGGATATTCGAACAGCCTCTTCATGCATTACCTCTTGTCGCATATCATCCATTATTCTACTCACAACAACCAGTACCCTCCAAGCGATTTTGCTATATCCAGCTTTTGCTTACCATATTATTTCCTTAAATTAACATTCATGTAACGCCCAATATTACGCAAATTCATCGAGTCCTCTAAAAACTGAAGTTCATCCCAATATGCAGACCTTTGATTATACACGTTTATAAATTATTGGTTCATTATATCCAAAAGTTCTCTTTCCATTAACTTCCATGCTTTCCGATACTTCCAGGAAATTGTTGGAAAACTTTTCCCAAAGTTTGAATGTCATTACCGGAGAGAACTGGCTTGTGCTGCCTCCTTCCCAAATTCCGTCCTTTTCATGATAAAGTGCCGGGGTAAATTTTTCAGATTTTTTTAGTTTTGAATAATCAACATTCTTCATAGAATCATATGAAAATGTATTTTTATCTTCTCCTTTGGGAATTTCATAAGAAGAAAGTAAAATTCCCTGTTCTATTTCCGTGATAAGGAAAAGATGTGGAGATGCATGACGTTTCCCATTAATTTCATAATAACTCTCTTCAACAACAAATTTTCCTTTGAAATCTTCAGGAAGGTTATTTATTTTGTCATTACAGATTGTATTTACATGTTCCGCATATGGATATATTTTCCCTTCTGCCTGCATCTTATTAAATTGATCCTTATTATCAAAATGTCCTGTCATCATTCCTACAAAATTTTCAAGTTTCATAATATAATTTACCTCCATGTATTGAACTCGCCTTTCATCAAATACTCCGCCGATCTTACAATTCCATCATACTGATTTTCCAGACCAAACTGCTCTACTGCAAGCCATCCTTCATAACCATCTCTCTTTAAATAGGAAAGAATCGAATCAAGTGGAATATAGCCATCTCCAGCGCTGACCGGGCGAAGACCTTTATTATATGTGCCTGTGATTCCATTTGATGTTGGATTTTCTGTTCCCCTATCCTTGCAGTGGACATGAGCAGTATATGTACGAAGCACCTCATATGCATCTAATATGTTCTCACTACTATAAGCAAAATTCCCAGCATCCAGCGTCCAACAAAGCCCCGGCACCTGTTCCATAAACCATTTTAACGCATTGATTCTAGAACATGGTGACAATGTGCTGTCAAAATCCTCAAGTGTCACAATGACATTCTTTTCTTTTGCATGGGCAACTGCTCTACGAAGACCTGCCATAATATTTTGCACTACCTGATTTGACTGCATAAATGCCACTGTTTTTTCCCAATCATCTGCAGACTCTCCAAATATCTTTGCATCTGCCTCACTGAAAAATCCTGGCACAAGAAGCACACGACTGCAGCCATTTTTTGCGGCCTGATCAATTACATCAAGACATTTTTGTTCTTCTGGATCACTGTCCAAATGACAAAAGCCGTATATGCTGCTTATGACAAGCCTAGCTTTCTTTAAAGACGTTAAAATTGACTGTTCATCATCTTCAGATGACAGCATATCGTAATCCATCTCTATTCCATCAATACCGCTTTTCTTTACGTGTTCAAGCACTTCTTCAAGTGGCTTTTTTGTCTGCTCACATGCTTTTTCGATATGCTCGTAAAATACAGATATTTTCATGGAAGCGTCACCTCTTTTACTTCTGCGCAGTCTAGTGGGCTTGTCTTTCTCACACTTGGCTTACACCAGTACACTGCATTTTTAATGATCTTTTGTACTTCTGGAATATAATAAACCGGGTATTCTTCATGACCAGGTTGGAAATAAAAGATTTTTCCATAACCGCTATGGAATGTGCAGCCGCTTCTGAAAACCTCACCGCATGAAAACCATCCAGTAAAGATCACATCATCTGGTTTTGGAATATCAAAGTACTCTCCATACATCTCTTCCTTTGGAATATCAAAACGTTCCGGTATTCCCTCTGCAATTGGATGGTAAGGCGCTGTACAGAAGACACGTTCACTTTCTCCATGCTTCCAGCGAAGCGTCATGCTTGTTCCAAGCAGTCCCTTCATAATCTTTGAGAAATGTGCCGAATGAAGTGCAACAAGTCCCATACCCTGACGGACATGACTGCACACGCGCGCTGCCACCTCATCTGAAAACTCATTCTGGCGCATGTGACTCCAGAAAATAAGTACATCTGTCTGCGCAAGCACCTCATCTGTAAGTCCATGTTCAGGCATCTCAAAGGTAACTGTCTGAATTGACAGTTCCTCGTCTGTCTCCAAAAATTCCTTAATGCAACCGTGAATTCCATTTGGATAAATATGGCGTACTGGCTCTTCCTTTTCATGCAAATATTCATTCCATACTGTTACTCTAATCATATTGCCTCTTTTCCGCGCAAGATGCGCTGTTTTATTTTTGCAGGTATCCTTGTAGTTCTTCTACTAATTCAAACATTCTTGTCGCAGGTGCCATACCAGACGGCGCTGTAATTCCTGATTTTATAAATTCATCATATGCTTTTCGCGCCCTTCGTTTTGCATTTTCCAGTGATCCATGTTCCATAAGTAAATCAAACAAGTCTTCTCTTACTTTTGAATAGTCCAGATAATTATTCAAAATCTGAATATATTGTGATCTTCCATTATTAGAAATATAATCTTGAAAATGTAATACAAACCATAGTTCGATACTTTCATTTGACCATGCTACTGACATTGAAACATCTTTTCTCGATTCTGCTTCAAACTGAGTATTATCAAAATTATCTAATGGAAAATCATCCTTGTCATATACCAACCATATTTTCTGAAACTTTGCCCAATCACCACTTGCACGCTTTCTATCAACAAATCGAATCAATCCGTTTGTATTATTTCCTGTTCCATACACTTCAATGTGATTTTCTCTCACCAAGTCCTTATATTTTTCATTTATTTTCGATGCAAAACCTCGCAAATAAATAGGCTCTGTCTTAGTGCCTTCACTGACGATCATAGTATATGGTGGCAGCAATTCCTTGGTATTCATTCGGCTTTCTTTTCGCTTCATTTTATTTTCAATTTTTTTTAGATCGCTTTTCTTTTTTGGCTTTAGACTCATTCATTTGCCTCCCAATTTACTATCCTTTTCAAATAAGGATCGGCTCCATATCTTCCTTCCAAATACTGCTTACTATATATTTCATCATTACGTGCTTTTTTTCCATTCTCCTTTCTAAAATCAACTAATGAATATAAAACGGATTCATCATGTCCATTGATCGCTGAAAACCATATCTCATCTCTCCTAAACACTTTATTATTCATAGTTGTCATATCGTGTGAAGTAAACAACATTTGTGCGCCATTGTTATTGATCTTCGGATTGGTAAACAATTCAATAATCCGCTGCAGCAAAGCCGGATGTAGCTTTGCATCCAACTCATCTATTACAAAAAATCGTCCTTTATCAATTCCATTTAATACAACGGGCAAAATGCTGAAAATTTTTCGAGTTCCACTAGATTCTTCTTCAAACTTCAACTCTCTAAATTTTTCATTTTCAAGTTTATGCTTTGTATATATATTTTTTACTCTTCCATCTTCATCATATTCCATTCTGACATCTATAATATCTATTCCCATACTTTGCACAACATTCAAAATTCTTGTTTTATCTTTTTCAAGAGTTTTCACAAAAATTGTCCTGTCACGATCAGGTGCATCAAAATCAATTGTCTGTATATTATAAAAAAAGCGCAATGCGTTATCTATCTTCTGAATATTCTTAAACATTCCTATATAAGAAAGAAGCGGCAAACTTTCATTCATATTTTCTATATCGAATCCATTTAGCTCATTACATAAATATACACCTTCTTCATCTCGTTCAAAAAGCGCATCAAATTTTTCTTCTGAATCTTTTATATATAAATTTTCTTCTAAAATCGTTCCTTTCTTTACTTTCAACTCATAGCGATACTGATTTTTCGCAATTTCAAATAAGATGCTATACTCTGTTGGATTATTTTCTGATTCCTCATCCCACTTATAAAATACCTCCTCTTCATTTTTTATAGAAATATTTTTCCGCACTTCTTCCACTGAAACATCAGATAATTGCTCACTTTTCTTTTTCATAAATGCCAACTGAGTTAATGGTGATACAACAATATTCTGCAATGATTTGATTGCCATAAGCACACTGCTTTTTCCGCCTCCATTAGGACCATATATAACACAAACTGGCAACAGATCAACCTCTTTTCCATGCAAAAGTGTATTTTCAAACTCTGATATTGGTTTTGCCCCAAAATCAATTGTTGCCTCATTTTTATAAGATCGAAAATTCGTGAATGTAAACTCATAAATCATAGCACACCTCCGTGAGATTTTTTCTCATGATTATGATATATCATATTTTTCTTCATTATTCAAGTGGTCGCGAGATTTTTTCTCACTTTTTATTTACTCCCAATAAGTAAAGACTCGTCACTTGGCGAGTCTTTACTAAATCAACTATTATGAATTTATTCTTATTATATTTTTATGCCGGATTGACATGCACCATGATGTGCTTTACCTTTGGAAATTCGTTCTCAATGCGGTTGTGGACTTCCTCTGCGACTGCATGTGCCTCGCGAAGTGTCTCATTTCCGTCAGCTCCAATTTCAATATCAACATAAATCTTATTGCCAAAGACACGAGTCTTTAACATATCAACTCGAACAACACCTGGCTGCTTCTGTGCGCATTCACGTATGGCCTGCTCTGTATCTTCATCACACGCCTTATCAACCATTTTATTAATTGCATCCTTAAAAATATCAAGAGCTGCTTTTTCAATAAAAACACAGATAACAAGGCTGGCAAGTGGGTCCATTAACGGATATCCCATTCTGGAAGCTGCAATACCAACTAATGCGCCAACTGAGGAAAGTGCATCGGAACGATGATGCCATGCATCTGCCATTAAGGCACTGGAATCTATTTTTTTTGCATGAAATCTTGTGTACCAGTACATTCCTTCCTTTGTTAAAATCGACACTACTGCTGCGACAAGAGCAAGCACACCAGGAACCACAACCACTCCTGTGCTCTCTTTTGCAATGGACTGAATTGCAGAACCTCCAATTCCGATACCAGTCACAGCAAGAACTGTTGCAAGCACAATCGCTGCAACACATTCCATTCGCTCATGTCCATATGGGTGCTCTTTATCGGATTTCTGACCGGACAGATGGACACCGACCATGACAACAATCGTGCTAAATACATCCGATGCAGAATGGATCGCATCACTGATCATTGCGCCAGAATGTGCAACCACACCGGCTAACAGTTTAAAGAGTGAAAGAAGTACATTGACAACAATGCTCACGCTTGAGACTCTCATCGCCTCTTTTTCAAATTGTTTTTCCTGCGGCTCTAAATTGGCCTGCGGATTTTTTTTGTTTTTTTCCATAATAGTTACCTCCTAAAATAATATGGATGATAGCTCTTTATGCCACTTTATTTCGTGAGGGTAAAAAAATACACCCACGAAATCAGTAGTTCCATATACTGTCCCGCAGATGTTTAAATCCACTGTCGTTTACGACCCGGCCCCAGGAAATCCCGGCCTGCTCAGTTTGTACTGTATTGAATACTGCAGTGCAAAGAGTAGTTTTGCTTAATATATCATATCTATATGACATTGTAAAGTTAAAGTTGCAACTAACTTTAAAAAAAAGAGGGATGAAACGAATTTGCTTCTAATGTGATATATTCCTTATAAAATTTTTCTCCTTTATTTTTTGTTTTTTATTTCCTTTTTTTACTGCGTTTTGATGAATTTTTTTTCTTTTGTTCACCCCATTTTGTATATTCCTTATTGTATCTGCTGACATATATGTTGTCAATATCATCACCTTATAAATAAAATTCACCTTTTTTAGTCATTATTGCGGTTATTTCTTCCACTTGTCTTTAACATAGTTCTGTGCTAAAGTAGGGCTTGTGTAATAAAACAATATATTTGTTTTAGTGCACTAAACGTTTGTTTTTTGGGAGGAGATATCTATGAAATACCTCAGACAATTTCTATTGATTCTTCTAATTTCTTTTATTGGAGAATTGCTTCACGAAGTGTTGCCGCTGCCAGTTCCAGCCAGTGTATATGGATTTGCAATCCTATTTATCGGTCTGTTAAGCGGCGTTATTAAGCTTGCTCATGTGAAAGATACAGGAAAGCTTTTAATTGAAATCATGCCAGTTATGTTTATCCCGGCTGGTGTCGGACTTCTTGAATCCTGGCCGCAGCTTTCGCCTATTGGTGTACCGGTTGCCATAATTACACTTGTTTCAACCGTAGTTGTTATGATAATTTCCGGAAAGATTACACAATTTGTGATTCATAAGGAAGCACAGCGAAAAACTGCTTCCAGTCAAACAAAGGAGGCTTGATCTGATATGCTTGATTTTCTGACTAATTCATTATTTTTTGGCGTTGCTGTAAGTCTTGCCGCCTATGAAGTAGGTTCACTTTTAAAGAAAAAATTTAAATCTCCGCTTTTAAATCCTCTTTTAATAAGCATTATTCTGGTAATTGCAATTCTTGTGGCACTTGATGTTGACTATCAAAGCTACAACATCAGCGCAAAATATTTAAGCTACTTATTAACACCAGCTACTGTCTGTCTCGCGATTCCGCTATACGAACAGATTGAAAAGCTTAAAAGCAACTGGAAGGCAATCGTTGCTGGCATTGTTTCAGGTATCATTTCATGTGTGCTGTGTGTCTATGCCTTCTCCTTAATATTTGGCCTTACACATGAGCAGTATGTTACCCTTCTTCCAAAGTCCATCACAACTGCAATCGGTATGGATGTTTCAACTGAGCTTGGAGGCATCACAACTATTACTGTTGCTGTTATTATCATAACTGGTGTATTTGGAAATATCGTTGGAGAGCCAATCTGCAAGCTGTTTCATATCACAGAGCCTGTCGCAAAGGGTGTGGGAATGGGTTCCTCTGCCCATGCAATAGGAACAGCCAAGGCTATGGAGATGGGTGAAGTCGAAGGTGCAATCAGCAGTTTGTCTATCGCTGTAACAGGTCTTTTAACTGTTATTGCCGCTTCCATTGCCGCAAATCTATATTAAATTATCGTAACTATTCAGAACCCCATTCGCAAAATCGGCAGCACAGAAACTTATCACTCTGTGCTGCCATTTTTATTTTAGCCTGAACATATTTCGTCAAATCTTATTTTGCATACAGTCTTGTTGAGCCTGCCGGCTGATCTGCCGTATTTCCAGCATAGATCTTTCCATCATCACCCTCATACACATAATCGTAAATATTAGGAAGCTTTATTGTGCTGCCATCTGATGTCTCATATGCATTCTGTGACAAGATATAATCGCAGAAGCTTTCTGTATCATATGTATCTGGCTGCTTTTCCATTTCACTCTTGAAATAATCACCAGGTGTTTGTGTGCTCTGTGTACCATTTGAAATCTGCGCAATTAACTGAGTACTCAAATTGCTGGATGCTATGATAAAGCCATCGCTTACCTTTGTATTTAACATGAATAAATTAAAATCATCAAGCCCTTTTTCCTGCTTCCGATCTTCCCACGGCGGAAGAAAAGGCATTACGGTGTAATTTTCTTCAGCCGTCATATTCTCCGGAGCCGGTCCATCAGTGAGCACCGTAATGCTGTGAGCCCAGGCGGAAAGCGAAAAAGCCCGCGGTACCGGATCCCTAAACCGATCTTCAAAGACCCGGAGGCCGGGAACCGCGGCGGAAATCGAGAAATGTCCGCCTTCCGGCCGCATAAACACTTCACCGTCATACTGATTCCTGAACCGTCGGAAATTGCTTATGCGGAAGAACCCGCTGATCCCAGGCATTACGGGTGCGGTCTGTTCCGTCGTCATTCCCTGATTTTCAGGTCCGTGCGATGCGTAAAACGCCGGCCCTTCTCGGCTGTCTCCAAGGAGTGTCACGCCCCAGCCGTATTTCGTATCGGAATATTCAGGCAGTTCGTAGTGATGGCACTCGGTCAAGAGTCAGTTCGTCTGCCCAGGCATGCGTGAAATTTCCAATGGCTTTCTTCCCGAAAAACGGCGTATTGAAACGCGCTTTCGCTTCGGGCGGCAGCGCCTGCCCCTGAGCCGCGGGATTCGTACGTGTGTAGTGTGATCTCATGATGTCGTTCTCCGTTACTCCAGCCTCTGAATAAAAGTGCGTCAGAGCCGCTTTTTAAAAGAGATTTCAGAGAAAAGCCCGAAAGCTTCCCCTTGCAACTTCGTCATTGATCTTCGTATTTTGCGTTATCTAAATAAGGACTTTATCCTAAGAAATATTTTGTTACAATTAGAGCATATGTAACTTTTCACGTATCGACGATGAAGCTTACGGATGACCCGATAAAACAAAACCCCGAGGAACCTAATCCACGGGGTTTGATGCGGAAAGATCAGCTTTAGAGCTCAGTTCAGGAGCCTGTCCGATTCTCTGATCCGCTCATTCAAAGCTGGTTTCCGAGGCAGAAGAGCTGTCGCCAGCTTAGGCGAAGTACTTCTGCAGATGGGCAAGATAATCCTCGCTGCTCTTCTTCAGGGTTTCAGGCGTCTGGCTGAGAGCGCCGAAAAGGAGGAAGGGCGGCTGCCACTGAGTCTGAACGAAATTCGCCATGAGCTTGAAGGGGAGCAGAATTTCCGGAACTTCAGCGCCAACCGTTCCAAG
>OGEU01002706.1_pt1 | contig 12276 bp, 9 predicted proteins | sample 1570651 | NCBI WGS metagenome assembly OGEU01 (sample SAMEA2582129, study PRJEB24529) | metagenome | biome: Human gut stool | place: China | collected 2011 | reverse complement strand
ATGAGGTCGGCCAGCGTTTTGCACACCCTGTTGCAGAAATCGCTCCTGCGCTCCCCGTCCGGGTGGGCGGCGTGCCCGTGGAGCTGACCTTCAAGGAATACGCGCTGCTGCATCTGTTTTTGGAGCACCCGGAGGAGGTCCTGGCCCGCGCGCGCATCATGAAGGACGTCTGGGACACCGACGATTTACTGGAATCCCGCACCATCGACATGCACGTCCGCACGCTGCGCCAGAAGCTCGGCGCGGCGGGCGAGGCCATCCGCACCGTGCGCAAGGTGGGCTACAAGCTGAGCACGGAGGGCAGCGATGACTGACGACGAACGCCGCACGCGCCAGCCCCTCAGCATGACCCGCCGCTACCGGCGCGGCCTAATCCTGACCGGGCTGCTCTGCGCGCTGGCCGTGCTGACGGCGGCGACGGCGCTTTTTCAGCGCAGCTACGCAGAACGTATTGACAATTACCTGATGCAGATCTGTCATGGCTACGCCGCAGCCTACGAGGCACAGGACACCCACAGCGCTACCACGCTGCTGAACCTGCTGCCTGAGAACTGCCCTCTGCGCATCACCCTCATCGACACAGACGGCACGGTGCTGTACGACACCAAGCTCGGTTCCTACATCGTGGACGTAAACGGCGACATCTACGCGGCCCAGACCGACCTGCCCAACCACGCCGACCGCCCGGAATTTCAACAGGCAATGGCGAACGGTTCCGCGTGCATCACCCGCGAGAGCGAGACGCTGCAGCTGGAGACGCACTACTACGCCGTGCGCATCGACCTGCCGGAGGGCGCGCAGGTGCTGCGCGTGGGCGAGGACGTCGCAAACATCTGGGGCCTGAGCACCGACACCCTGCCGCTGCTGTGCGGCGCAGTTGTGCTGATTTTGCTCGCTGCCACGCTGTTCAGCTGGTGGCTGACCCGCCGCATGGTGCAGCCCATCAACCATCTGGCCGAACATCTGGACACGATTGAGGCCGATGTGCCGTATGAAGAATTGATCCCGCTGGCGCGGACGATCCAGACGGACCGCAAGCTGCGCGAGGACAACGAGACGATGCGCCGCGAGTTCACGGCCAACGTCAGCCACGAGCTGAAAACCCCGCTGACGAGCATTTCCGGCTATGCCGAGCTGATCGAGACCGGCATGGCAAAGCCCGCCGACGTGCCGACCTTCGCCGCGCGCATCCACAAGGAGGCGCAGCGGATGATCGCGCTGGTCAGCGACATTCTGCAATTGAGTGAGCTGGACAGCACCCAGGCCAGCCACAGCCGCGAGCCTGTGACCGAGATGGCCCCTGTGGATCTGGCCGCGCTGGTCAAGGAGACGGCCCAGAACATGACGGTCAACGCCCGCCGGGCCTACGTGACGCTGCAATACGACGCCAGACCCGCCACCGTGCGCGGCAGCCGCGACCAATTGAGCGAACTGACGCAGAATTTGTGCGACAATGCCATCCGCTACAACCGCCCGGGCGGCCATGTGGAGCTGCGCTGCGGTGTAGGCGGCGACGGCTGCCCGTATTTTGAGGTCGAGGACAACGGCATCGGCATCCCACAGGACAGCCAGACCCGCGTGTTTGAGCGGTTCTACCGCGTGGACAAGAGCCGCTCCAAGGCCACGGGCGGCACGGGCTTAGGGCTTGCCATCGTCAAGCACATTGCCCTGCTGCACGACGCAAAAATTGACCTGCAGAGCCAGGTCGGCACCGGGACGACCATACGGGTGACATTCCCGAAAAATTCGTAACCTCGCAACGCGGTAGGGGCCGGGCATGCCCGGCCCGCGCGTTCCCGGAGGCATCCGCTGCACCCGTGCAGTGCCAAAGCCCCTCAGGCCTCGCGGGCTCGGCCAGCTCCCCTGTAAGGGGAGCCTTTCGCGGACGGGCGAGGCCGTCCGAAGCAAGCCTCCCCACACGGTGGGGAGGTGGCCGCGAAGCAGGCCGGAGAGGCTCTGCCCGCTTGCCCGGGCAAGCAGCCCCCGTAAAGCCCGACGGAATCCCTCCGCCGCCTTTGGCGGCACCTCCCTTTGACAAGGGAGGCTTTGCACCCACCAAACAAAAAAGCTGCTGTCCCCCCATGCCGGGAGACAGCAGCTTTTTATTTACAATGTTACGCCAGAACGAATGTCTGCAGGGCCCAGACACCCAGGACGACGATGCCCAGGGCGATGCGGTACCAGCCGAAGGCCGTGAAGGTGTGCTTCTTGACGTAGTCCATCAGGAAGCGGATGGCCAGAATGGAGACGACAAACGCCACAATGCAGCCGACCAGCAGCGCGCCGATCTCGCCAACCGTAAAGACGCCGCCGCCCGCCAGGAACTTGACGAGCTTGAGGCCCGACGCGCCCGCCATGACCGGGATGGCCAGGAAGAAGGTGAACTGGGACGCGCAGGCGCGGCTCATGCCGCAGAGCAGGCCGCCGATGATGGTGGAGCCGCTGCGGGACGTGCCGGGGATGAGCGCCAGCACCTGCCACGCACCGACGATAAGCGCCTGCCTGTAGGTGATGCGGCTCAGCTTGGTGGTGGTGGGCACACGGGGGCGGCGCTCGATGAGGATGAACGCGATGCCGTAGACGATCAGCATGACCGCGACGACGACGCTGTTATAAAAATGTGCGTCGATCCAGTCGTCCAGCGCCAGGCCCAGCACGGCGGCGGGCAGGCAGGCGACGATGATCTTGAACCACAGCCGCATGACTGGCCAGCGGATGTGCTTCGCCAGGCCGGAGTCGCGGCCATTGTCAACGCAGAAGGGCCACAGCTTTTTGAAATACATGACCACAACGGCCAGGATCGCGCCCAGCTGGATGACGACGCGGAACATCTCCATAAATTCGGCGCTGAAGCTGAATTTAAGTACCTGTTCGGCCAGGATCATATGACCGGTGCTGGAGATGGGCAGCCACTCGGTAATGCCCTCGATCACACCGTAGATGAGCGAACGCAGCAAATCAAAAAACAAATCCATTCGAGAAACCTCCTTACGTGCTACCTTATATAATACCATAAATCGTGCAAATGGGAACAGCTTTTTGAGAATTTACATCTTTTTTACGGTAAATGGGCGCGGCGGCTTGCTGTTTTCGTCAAATGCAACTATAATAAGAGTGATTTCTTGTGCAAAGAGGTTTTGAGAAATGTATAAAACCGTACTGTTTGATTTGGATGGGACCCTGCTGAACACGATTGACGACCTGGCCGACTCCGCGAACCGCGTCTGCGCCGCCCACGGCTGGCCGCAGTATGAAACTGCGCAGTACCGCTATTTTGTGGGCAACGGCATCCCGAAGCTGGTGGAGCGGTTCAGCCCCGCAAGCTGCCGCAGCCCGGAGCAGCTGGCCGCGACGCTGGCCGAGTTTGATAAGGTCTACGGCGCGCACATGCACGACAAGACCGCGCCGTACCCCGGTATGCCGGCGCTGCTGGCCCGGCTGAAGGCCGCCGGGGTGCGGATGGCGGTGTTCTCCAACAAGGCGGACGAGTTTGCCCGCGCCGTGGTCGCGCGGTACTTTGACGCCGACCTGTTTGAGGTCGTCCGCGGTGCATTGCCCGACGTGCCCACGAAGCCCGCCCCCGAGGGGACGCGCGCCCTGATGGCGCACCTTGGCGTCGAGGCCGACGGCAGTGTGCTGTACGTCGGTGACAGCAATGTGGACGTGGAGACCGCCCACAACGCGGGCCTGCCCTGCTGCGGGGTGCTGTGGGGGTTCCGGACCCGCGAGGAGCTGACCGAAGCCGGGGCAGAATATTTGGCCGAGGATACCCAGGGGTTGGAGAAGGTTGTTTTGGGGTGACGTGAGTGACCAGGCCACCCGAAACGCCTGGAATGCCGGGAGATTGCCCGGAGACGGGATTTGACCGGACCGTTCCGGGGCGCCCCCGACGCCCGCGTAGCAGAAGTTTACGGACCATACGTAGGGCGGCCTGCCCACAGGCCGCCGTGCCCGTTTGCGATAAGGAGAAGCCTTGCGGATCGTTGTAGGGGGCGGCGTCCCCGACGCCCCGCGGAGGGGTCAAGACCCCTCCCTACGATGCAAACCGGTAAAGGGGATACAACGGCAAGGCTGCGGGCCGGGCATGCCCGGCCCCTACGGACTGCTGTGAACGGGTTGCGGACGAGATGGAGAGCAGCCGTTACTCTCCCAGCCTTCGACAAACATTTTAAAAAGGAGCTGTTATTATGATTGCACAGCACTATAAAGATATGCTGGGCTCCAAGTCGGTTATCCGTCAGATTTCTGAATGGAGCACCGCCCGCGGCGCGGAGATCGGCTATGAGAATGTGTTCGATTACTCGCTGGGCAACCCGTCTGTCCCCTGCCCGCCGCAGTTCACCGCGGCTTGCGAGGACCTGCTGGCCCACACCGACCCCGTCAGGCTGCATGGCTATACGCCGACGCTGACGCTGCCGTCCGCCCGCAAGGCCGTGGCCGAAAGCCTGAACCGCCGGTTCGGCATGGACTACACCGCCGACCATATCTTTATGACGACGGGCGCGGCGGGTGCGCTGGCCCATGCTGTGCGCTGCGTCGGCGTGCCCGGGCAGAACATCGTAACGTTTGCGCCGTTCTTCCCCGAGTACAAGCCGTACATCGAGGGCGCGGGGCTTACCCTGCGCGTGACGCCGCCGCGGTGCGCGGACTTTCAGATCGACTTTGAGGCGTTCGCGCAGCTCGTGGACGAGAACACCGCCGCCGTGCTCATCAACAGCCCCAACAACCCCAGCGGCACCGCCTACAGCGAGGAGACCCTGCAGCAGCTGGCCGACTTTTTGACCGCGACAAGCGCCAAATACGGCCACCACATCTTCCTGATTTCCGACGAGCCGTACCGCGAGATTTCGTTCGGCGGCAGGGTCACGCCCTACCCCGCCAAATTCTACGATGATACGCTCACCTGCTACTCCTTTTCCAAGAGTCTGAGCGTGCCGGGCGAGCGTATCGGCTATGTGGCCGCCAACCCGCGGTGCGAGGACGCCGCGTACATCGTGCCGATGTGCGGCCAGATTTCCCGCGGGACCGGCCACAACTGCCCGTCGTCCCTCATCCAGATGGCCGTCGAGCGCTGCCTTGACGTGACCAGCGACCTGTCCGTCTACGAGACGAACATGAACCTGATCTACGACGAGCTGATCGCGCTGGGCTTCACCGTCGTCAAGCCGGACGGCACGTTCTACATCTTCCCGAAGGCGCTGGAGGACGACGCAAAGGCGTTCTGCCAAAAGGCGCTGAAATATGACCTGGCGCTGGTCCCCGGTGACAGCTTCGGCTGCCCCGGCTACTTCCGCATGGCGTACTGCATCGAGACCGAAAAAGTCCGCCGCAGCTTTGCCGCGCTGGAGAAATTCGTGGCCGAGGAGTACGGCGTCACCAAACACTAAGGAGATTTTATGTCGATTCTACGCCGCATTTTTCCGTTTCTGCTGACAGCTGCGCTGCTGTGTGCCTGCGTGCAGATGCCCAACCCCCCACAGGACGTGCTGCCCGCCACGACGCCGCAGTCCACGGCGGCCCCCACCGCCACGCCGGAGACAAGCCCCACGCCGACGCCCGAGCCGACAGTGGCCCCCGCGATGGCGACGGCCACGAGCAACGCTACCAAGGACGCGCCGCAGATCAAGGACCCGACGACCTGGGACGATAACGCCGCCAAGACGCTGGCCGGGCTGAAAACGCAGTTTGCCGCCTACGGCCTGACGCTGGACGCGAAGGAGGGCTACCCCTACCTGCTGGCGGTCAACAACGCAGGCGGCGTGGTCACGGTCTACGCCGTGGATTCTGCCACAAAAAAATACGCTGTGCCGTTCATGGCAATGGTGTGCAGCGGCGGCATGGACACCCCCACCGGGTATTTTTCGACCCCGGTGGACTACAGCTGGCGGCTGCTGATGGGCCCGAGCTACGGCCAGTACGCGACCCGCATCTATGACAGCTACCTGTTCCACAGCGTGCCCTACTACAGCCAGCACAAGGACGATGTGGAGTACGACGAGTTCAACCTGCTGGGCACCCGCGCCAGCTTGGGCTGCATCCGGCTGGCCGTGGTGGACGTGAAGTGGATCTACGACAACTGCCCGCTGGGCACGCCGGTCATCATCTACAACGACGCCGACGACCCCGGCCCGATGGGAAAGCCCGGCACGATCTACACCGACCCCGCCGACACCGAGAAGCGCGGCTGGGACCCCACCGACCCCGACCCGGCCAACCCGTGGGACGATGCCTTTGAGAGCGGCACCGCCATCCGCAGCCAGGCCGCCTGGGACCAGTGGGAGACCGAGCGCGAAAATTGGATGAGCAGCCTGACGCCCACCGATTTGCAGGGGTGGAGCACCGATTCCAAGATCGCGGGGACGAGAGGGTAATTTTTGCGCCGTAGGGGCCGGGCATGTCCGGCCCGGAGGTTTTCCGTTAGCAGACGCCACATCAGCGCCCTGTCTACCCGACGGAGGGGTCAAGACCCCTCCCTACAAAGCACCCGTGAACGTCAGCCCGTAGGGAGCGGTCTTGACCGCTCCGCGGCACGTTTCGGAAAATGCCTGTCAATCAAAAAGCACCTGCCTTTTTATCGAAGGCAGGTGCTTTTCTATTGCATTATCAGCTGAACATCACCACGTCCTGCGCGGGCTTTTCGCCCGGCTCGACGGAGATGGCAGTCAGGACAGGGCCGGTGGAATCGGGGGTCTGGCCCTTGTAGATGGGGTGGTACTTGACGTTGACCTTGGCCGTAATGTTGATCCAGCTGCGCTGCTCCAGCGACTTGTAATCGTCGTACTTGCAGGGCATGCCCACAAACTGGATGTCCTGCACGCAGCAGGTCATGGCAAAGCGCCCGGGCACAAACGCGCCCTTGCCGGCCTGGGGGGTCTGGCAGACCTGAGCCAGATATTTGACCGTCTTGCCGTCATATTTCTTCGGGTCGTCCATGCAGTCCATGTACCATATACCGAAGAACTCCTCGGGGATCTCAATGACCGGCGCGTCCACGTCGAAGGGCAGCGGGTCGGGGATGTCGTCATAGGCGACGCTGCCGTCCTTGAACTCGTAGGCGATGTCGCAGCGGCGGCTGGCCTGGCGCACCAGCTTGTGGATGAGCTGGCGGCTCTCGTCGTCGTTGACAGCCTCGGCGCGGTTGACGACCAGCAGCTCACTGCCGCGCAGCTTGTCCAGCAGCAGGCTGCGCATGGCGCTGTCGCCCGCGTAGGTCTTGATGGTCGTGCCGTCGGCGGTGGCCAGGCTCTGGTAGACGAGCCAGTTGTCGGGCAGGGCGTCGTACAGCTCCTGAATGAGCCACATACCGTTGTACTCGATGATGACGCGGCCACAGCCGGACTTCTTTTCGAGCGCGGTCAGGTTCTCGGCGGTCAGCTCGCTCTTATCCTCGATCTGGGCAACGTGCACGCCGCCGAAGGCGAACTTGGACGGGTCGTACTCGATCTCGCCCTCCTCGCAGACCAGCAGCAGGGTCTTGTCGCCGGAGTCGAAGTTGGGGTCCTCCATCGTTTCCTGAATGAATTTCGTCTTGCCGCTCTCCAGCTGGCCGACGAAGAGATATACGGGGATTTGTTTAGGCATAGGGGACGTCCTTTCGGTTAGTAGCAGTCAAAGGCTTCTCCCCGGGGGGAGAAGCTGTCCGCGAAGCGGACTGATGAGGGGAGAGCTGATCGCGGCCTGTCATTCGTGGGCTGCTGCGGCAGGCTCGCCCCTCATCCGCCCTCGGTCGGGGCCTCGGGCACCTTCCCCCAAGGGGGAAGGCATTCTGCTTCAAATCTTCCTCTCGTCATTCGCCATAACTTTCGGCAGCACGCCAAAGTACAGCACGGCACCGACAACGATGATGAGGATGACGGACAAAATGCCGAACGGTCCGGCGGCGGCATTGATGGCATCGACCTGCTCGGCGGTGGCTGTGGCGGCGGTCAGACCTTGGTCGGCCAGCATTTTGTTGGCGGTAAAGGCACTGACAAAGCCGACGAGCGCCGGGCCCATGATGGACGAGAACTTGCCGAAGATGTCAAAGAAGCCGAAGAACTCGCCGCTGCGGGCCTTGTCGGGAATGAGCTTGCCGAACATCGAGCGGGACAGCGCCTGAATGCCGCCCTGGCTGGTGGCGCAGAGCACGGCCAGCATCCAGAACTGCCATAGGCTGTTCATAAAGAACGCAAATACGCAGATAAACATGTAAACGCAGATGCCGACGCCGACCATCGTGCGCGCGCCGAACTTCTCGGCCAGCTTCATGTAGAGCAGGCAGAACGGCAGGCCCAGCACCTGCACCAGCAGCAGCGCCAGCAGCATACCGGCGGAGTCCAGCCCCAGGTTGGTGCCGTAGCTTGTAGACATGCTGATGATGGTATGCACACCGTCGATGTAGAAAAAGTACGATATAATGTAGATCAGCATGGGCTTATCCGCGCCGATCTCCTTCATGGTCGTGAACACGTTTTTAATGCTGGCTCCCACATCGCCCTTCTTATAGGGCTTGCCGGAGGTCTGCTCACAGTTTTTGAGCAGCGGGACACTGAACACGAGCCACCACACGGCGGTCAGGCCAAAGATGAACCCGAGGCAGGTCAGCATCGGCACGCCGACGGCGTTCATGATGAGGAAGATCAGCAAGGGGATCGTCGAGCCGCCGATGTAGCCGAGGCCGTAGCCCAGCGTCGAGACCGAGTCCATGCGGTCCTCCGTCGTGACATCGGTCAGGAAAGCGTCGTAGTAGATACAGGACGCATCAAAGCCGATGGTGCTTGTGATGTAGAGCACCAGCACCATCGCCGCGACCCTGCCCGCCGCCTCCGGCGAGGCGGTGAAGTCCATGAACGGCGTGAAGGAAAGCCCTGCTACCGAGACAACACCGATGAGCAGAAATGCCGTGAACAGCTTTTTGCGCATACCGCGGATGTCGCCGAACACGCCCAGGAACGGCGCGCTGAGGGCGACGATGGCCATAGCCAGGCTGGTGGCAAAGCCCCAGGTGGACATGCTGGACACGCTGTCGGCGGTGTACCCCGCAACGGTGTCAAAGAAGATGGGCAGGATAGTCACGACGATGACCGAGTGGGCGCTGTTGGCCCAGTCGTACATCATCCAGCTAATCTCCTGTTTGGTGAATTTTTTCAGGAAGCCCATGGAAGAAAACCTCCGCATTTGTTATTGCACGCATTTTGCGTGCTTGTATAATTATTGTAACATTTTGCTCCGTCAAAAACAACAAGCCCCGCCGACGTTTCGGTCAGCAGGGCGTAAAAGTTTTGTAATGTTTTTGTGGCAGATTAACGGAGGAAGTTTGCGGTGCAGCACACTGCCGGGAAATACCCGTAGGGGCGCATTCCATATGCGCCCGTGGAATTGTGCCAAAGGCAGCGCGGCACGGGCGGATATAGAATCCGCCCCTACGATGTTCGCTATTTTTTATCTTGCCCGCAGCTCCCAGAACGCCACGGCCCCTGCCGCGGCCACGTTCAGTGAGTCTACGCCGTGCCGCATGGGGATCATAACGGTGTAGTCACAGTGGGCAATCGTGGTGCGGGCCAGGCCGTCGCCCTCTGTGCCCAGCACGATGGCAAGGCGCGGCTCGGCGCGCAGCGCGGGGTCATCGATGCTGACGGCGCGGCTGTCCAGCGCCATGGCGGCAGTTTTAAAGCCGAGCGCGTGCAGGCGGGCCATCCCGGCCTCGGGCCAGTCGGCAGGGCTGTCACCCAGCGTTGCCCACGGCACCTGGAACACCGTGCCCATGCTGACGCGGACGGCACGGCGGCAGAGCGGGTCGCAGCAGGACGGCGAGAGCAGCACCGCGTCCATGCCCAGTGCGGCGGCCCCGCGGAAGATGGCCCCGATGTTGGTGGAATCCACAATGCCTTCCAGCACGGCCACCCGGCGGGCATTGCGGCAAACTTCCTCCACCGTGGGCAGCAGGGGACGGTGCATCGCGCACAGCACGCCGCGGGTCAGCTCGAAGCCGGTCAGCTGGGCCAGCATGGCGCGGTCAGCGGTATACACCGGGGCGTTCCCGCAGCGGGCCAGAACCTCGCTGGCCGGGCCGGTGATCTGCTTGCGCTCCATTAAAAAGGAGATAGGCTGATACCCGGCGTCCAGTGCGCGGGCAATCACCTTGGGGCTTTCGGCAATAAAAATGCCTTTTTCCGGTTCCAGGCGGCTGCGCAGCTGAGCCTGGGTCAGCCGGGCGTAAACGTCCAGCTCCGGGGCGGCAAAATCAGTAATTTCAATCACGTTCGGCATACAAAAAGGCGCTCCTTTGCAAAGCTTTGCCTTTATTGTAGCACACCGCAGAAAATCTGGCAAAAAGCATTGACAGGACTAGATAGATGCAATATCATCCAAATAGTTGATGGTACATCCAACTTGAAAAGGAGGCCAAACATGCAGGCAGAACAGAACAAGGACCCGACCGAGCGGCAGATGACCAAAATTGCGCGGGAAGCGGCCAAGTTTACCGTACAGATGATGAAAGCCGATGGCATTGGCACGGCAGAGTTTGATTTTATTCATCTGGTACGCCACAACCCCGGCATGACCCAGGCGGATGTGCGTGCGGCCCTGAAGATTGATAAGGGGGCGGCCGCCCGCCGTGCGGCCAGCCTGGAAGCCAAGGGCTACCTGGTGCGCAAACCGAACCCGGACGATGGCCGCAGCCAGCTGCTGTATGCCACGCCCAAGGCCGAGGAACTGAAAAACTCCAAAGCTGCGATTGAAACCGTATTTTATGCCTGGCTGGTGGAGGAACTGCCGGAGGCTGAACGGGAAGCCTTTTGCAAAACGCTGGAAACCCTGTATTGGCGCAGCAAAAACCAGCGGCGGGCAGGGTTCCCGGATGTGACGGCGCGGGTGCAGCAGATGAATGGGGAGGAAATATAGGATGAAGAACACGGAAAGAGTTCCGGTGCGCCAGCCGGACCGGGTGCTGAGCTACTTCGAAAACCAGAGGCCGGTGCTGGCGGTGGTAACGGTATCGGGCCTGATCTATAACCTGGGTCTGGTGGTCGGCCCCTGGTTTGAGGGCCAGCTGGCTCAATGCCTGCTGGGCATTTTGAACGGGAACGAAACCTTTGCCGCCATGGCGGCGCTGTGTGCGGGCTATTTGATTGCCATTGCGGTGGTGCAGGGGTCGCGGTTCATCAAGCGGCTGTATGTGCGCAAGTTTGCCAACAACATCAACCGCAGCATGAAACAGGTGCTGTACGCCAATCTGGTGCGGAAAGACAAGGTTGAACTGGAACAGGCCGGCACCGGCACCCTGATGACCAAAGCTATTTCCGATGTGGACGCCTGTGCCGAGGGCATGCGCAAGTTCACCACGGAAATTTTTGATACCGGCATTGCCCTGCTGGCCTATGCCGTGATGCTGCTGGGGTACGACTGGCGGCTGGCGCTGCTCTGCCTGGTGTTTGCGCCGATCTCCTATTATATTGCCGAGCAGATGAAAAACCTGGTGCAGCGCACCGGCGCTGCCAACAAGGAGAGCACAGGCCGCCTGAGCGCCGCCACACTGGACCGGGTGTCCGGCGCGCTGACCTACCGCGTGTATGGCTGTGAGCCGCAGCGCGATGCCGCGTATGAAGCCTGCCTGCAGGATTACGAGCGTACCGCCGTCAAAGCCGGGCTGCCGGTGGCCGCCATGCCGCCGCTGTACGGGGTCATCTCGATGACCGGCGTTCTGTTCATCTTTACCTTTGGTGCGTGCAATGTGGCGGGCACCGGCTGGGCCGCCTGGGATATTGCAGCGTTCACCACGTTCTTGTCCTGCTTTGGCAAATTGGCGGTCAAATCCTCCCACGCGGCAAAGCTGTTCAACGCGGTGCAGAAAGCCCAGGTATCCTGGGGACGCATCAAACCGCTGATGCGCCAGCCGGACCCCCTGCCGGAAGAGATCCCGGCCAAGCCGGAAACCCTGACTGTGAACAAGCTGGGCTTTGCCTACCGGGGCGGTGCACCGGTTTTGCAGGATATCACCTTTACCGCGCAGCCGGGCCGGATTTTTGGCATTACCGGCGCGGTGGCCTGCGGCAAATCCACACTGGGCAAAGCGTTTTTGTGTGAGCTGCCCTATACCGGTTCCATCCAGTACGGCGGGCGTGAGATGGCCGGCATGACGGACGCGGAGCGCTGCGGCGTGGTTGGCTACCTGGGGCATGACCCCGAGCTGCTGAGCGACAGCATCCGCAACAACATCCTGCTGGGCAGAGATGACGACGCCTGGAAGTACCTGCGGGCTGTCTGCCTGGAGAATGAAGTAAAAGCCATGCCGAA
>OGEU01002704.1_pt1 | contig 12283 bp, 9 predicted proteins | sample 1570651 | NCBI WGS metagenome assembly OGEU01 (sample SAMEA2582129, study PRJEB24529) | metagenome | biome: Human gut stool | place: China | collected 2011 | reverse complement strand
AAAAACACTCCACACCCAGCTCCTCCAACCGGTCACGCACCTTCTTCTCCGCACGCGAGGCGGTGAAGACGGCGTGCCAATATTTCAATTCATCCATTATTTTTTCCTATTTGGATAATATCTTCTGCCATCTTTCTCATGATATTCCGTCTGGAAAATTTCTGTATAAAATCACTCCGATCTATATCATGTTGCTTATATACCTTCAACTGTTCAACCATTGCCCGAACATCAGTAGGATGAAAAAGAATACAATCTTCCACATTTTCACGGATAAATTGTTGAGCATACCCACTAACTCCGGCTATTATCGGTTTATTAAACACAGCATATTCAAATATTTTAGAAGGCAATACTTTCTTAAAAGCGTCATAATCATTTAGATGAAGGAATAAATAATCCGCTTCCTGATAGTATTCCATCAACCTATCGCGAGAAACCGGATCACAAAGTTCCACATTAGTGACCCCGAATTCCTGTAATTCAGATTTCAATAAAGCCTTTGTTCCTCCATCACCAACAATTTTAAAAACGAATGTATCAGCTAATAATTGTGCTGCCTGCGGAATAATCTTCTCTAATCCCTGGCCTTGTCCAATATTACCAGCGTAAAGAACAACTTTCCGCTCTCTGTTTTCATTTATTTTTCCTTCCCAAGACCGATTTAAAAATAAATCGTCAATCCCATTAGTATAATAACTGTAAGAAGGGAAACGATATTTTTCGAAATAATTACGAAAACCTTCAGATACTAAATTTATATGCTTTGCCTTTGAAAAAGTATAATGCTCTATTCTTTTAAAAAATAATTCAAAAGGACATTGCAAATATTTCTTATTTTTAAAGAGATCCTTCATCGTATCTACAAAAATATCTCTGATATCGAGATACAAAGGCAACGATTTATGTGCTGCAATCCGTCTTCCTAAAAAAGCAGTAAATAATCTGGAAGATGAGGCATACACTAAATCATAATCCTGCTTTTTTACAAGTTCCAACGTTTTTCGATAAAACACATAAAAAGATTTAATCTGCTCACTGAAACCACTTTTATGTAAAGGTATTTTTATACGGTCTATCCTAAAATTCGTACCGGTTTCAATTTCCTTCCCTTCGGCCTGAAATGATTTATACCGATGAGGCTGTGTCGTAATAACATGGACAAAATCATTATCAGTCAATTGATTCAATAATTCTTTAAACAATGAAGGATTCCGGAATGAACCGGCACATAAATCAGGATCAAAATAATAAGTAAGAAATAAAATCTTCATGAAAAAATTAAAAAGTTACTATTTTTAAGCTTTTTATATTATAAAGCCTGAATGCAGGTCAATAACTTTTGGTCAAATTGAATACAAACAACATTATTTTGAATCCTTTTATTAAATTCAGAAGCATGCCATTTTTTATCAGTTGTAATATTTTGAGCTCCTTCAAAAACAATCCGGAAATCTTTACCTTTAATTCCATTTCCAACCAATTCAATTTCTTCTTCCGGAGCAAAGTGTAAATAAGCACAAGCTTCCCCATTAGTACAATCTTCTATAATAAAGGAATCATTGAGTCGTTTAAAACTACGGTTATGATGATCTCCCAGATAATCATAACCGGAATGATTTGCAATAATCCAATCCGGGCTATCTTTTGTTATTTTTACCTGTGCCCGTCTGGCTACCCGGTGTCCTCCCCATACTTCACTGGAATTTTTTCCTGCAATAACAACCGTATTATGTGCAGCTGTACTCCGTTCATAAAAACGAACTTCATTTACTTCGTATGTAGAAGTTCCGGTATCGACAATAATGGGACGTTCGTTTAAGTACAATACAAAATTAAAAGTATCTGCATGTGCATGTCCGGGTTGATAATCAGGCCCAATAGATCCGACATCTGCCAGCAGTTCCATCTTTTCAGTCATAAACTTCCGGTATCCCGACTCTTTCAATTGAATATCAATATCCGGATATATGTCCAAACATCCGGCATAATCCTTTAATTGCCGATAAGTCAATGCAATGCCAAAAGCAGCATCATTTATTAAAGGAATATCTCCATTTTTAAAGACGATCTTCTCCAGCCACCCAAGCATCATTCCTGCCTTTTTCTTTAAGAAAGATTCCAGTTCTTGATTAAATAAGGCATTTTGTGAAACCAAATTATAACAATCCAACACACGCCCCAACATAATACAATGATACATCGGACTCAATTCAAAGTGAGCTCCGTCGGACAATACTTGTTCTCTTAATTGCGGAATCAGAATATGACATGCTTTTCGATAAAAAAAATCGTTATTAAAATAATAAGCTCCAAAAAGTAAAGCAAAACCATTCTCCAACAAATGATTAGCCAACAGATGATATTCCAGTTTCCCGGATAAAGCAGTAATTTGGCTAAATAATGAAGTATTAAAATCCCGATTGTCTATTTTATTAGAAATAAAGAAACGAATCCAATTGATTATTCTCAAAGATAAAGGATAGGGTTCCCAAGCCGTATGATTGTATCGTGAAGATTTTTCAAAATCTTTTATGAGCCGTATTCCTTCTTCCCTATTCATCCCTTCCTGATTAAGGAATTCAAAATAATTCAAGTTGTACGTCCATAAGCGTCCGTAATCCGGATATTCCCAATCAATTTCAGAAAATTCTTTTTCGATATTCAAAAATTTGAAAGTGGAATTCTTATATAGAACAGACAAACCGGGGAAAGGTTTAAATTTCAGATTGTTAGCCGATACATGCTGAAGATCATATACAGGAATACTATTCGTTTTCCATACTGAATATTTAAATCTATAGTAAAACTGCACCGGTTTCAAAAACCGGACAGTATTCCACAATCTGGTAAATTTAGAAAATAAAGACATTACTCTATTTCCACCCAACGATTTTCTTTCAGACTTTGGATACAAGCAAAAGAAGCTTTCGTCGTATTTACAATACTTCCAAAAGAAATCAACGGCTCCCCTCCCTCTTTCATCCGTTCATTTAAGAGAGCAAATTGCCTTTTATGGCCTTTATCCATCGTACTTTTCATTTTGGAAAATCCTTTTATACCAAAACCTTCCAATTTCCTCCAATTATCCAGAATCAGAACTTTTTCCTGAGCGAACACTTCAATACGCTCTTTTGCATATGATTTGGAACCATTAGCGAAATAATTAATAACAGCATTGGTTCCATTTTCATATCTCAAAAGAATAGAAACGTTATCTGTATTCTCCTGAGGATTCACCCCCATAGCATTCATACAAACAGCAATCACACGACTATTCGAAATATAAGAACACAGATCTATAAAATGGCATGCTTCTCCGATAATCCGCCCCCCACCGACTTCCAAATCGTGCACCCAAACTTCAGGAGGTATAAAGCCTGCATTCATGGTAGCCACAATATTCATAGGACCACTTCCTACCAGACTTTTTATCTTTTCTGCAAAAGGAGAAAAACGACGGTTAAACCCAACGGTTAATGTTATTGCAGGGGAAGCTGCCTGATAGGCCGTTTCAATTTCTGCCAACTCCTCTTTAGTCAGACAAAGTGGTTTTTCCACAAAAACATTTTTACCAGCCTGAATTGCTTCTAAAACCATCCTGGCATGCAAATTATGCCGGGTTGTTATGACAACAGTATTTATCTCAGGATCTTTTAATAAAACAGAATAATCAGACGTCGCATTTTCTGCTTTTGCTTTTTTTGCCAATATTTTAGCTGATAAGCCCTGTGCACTGGCAATATATTTAATTGCAGCTTTTGCTTTCAACAAAGCAGGAATAATCGTAGAAGATGCAAAATTTCCGGCCCCGATAATTCCAATCTTTCCTTGTCCGGCCACAAAACAATTTTCAGGTAAAGGAACGATTCTGTCAATATGAGATTCAACCTGGTATTTCAAAATAGAGGCAATAGAGCCACACTTACGCATATTTCCGTATATCTGTTCATAGTCTTTCAGATCTACTACTTCTGTGATCAAAGATTTCACTTCTAAAACTCCGGAAGATATTGCCCCCAAAATTGTTTCGAAATTTCTTTTCTCTGTCCACCGGACATAAGCTAAAGGATAATCATGTCCTTTATTCTCGTATTCCTCATCATATCTTCCGGCACCATAGGAACAAGAAACCTGAAAGCTCAGCTCTTTCTTATAAAAATCATCCCTTCTCATATCCAGACCGATCACTCCAACTAGAATGATACGTCCTCTTTTCCGTGACATTGTACATGCCTGATGAATAACATCATTACTTTTAGTCGAAGCCGTAATAATTACTCCATCGGCACCTACAGCATTCGTTATCTCTTCAACATATTTCACCGGATCAATCCCCTTTCCCGGATTGATAGCCAATACACCTTTCTTTGCGGCAATTTCAACTTTCTGTTCGTCAAAATCAACACCGATTACCCGGCAACCGTTTGCCTTCAAAAGCTCTGAGGTAACCAAACCGATCAATCCCAGGCCAATAACGACAACTGTTTCTCCCAACTGAGGCTTCAATAACCGTATTCCCTGCAATCCGATAGAGCCGATAACTGTAAATGCAGCCTCTTCATCCGTTACATTATCCGGAATCTTAGCTACCAAATTTTTAGGTACACAAACAAATTCCGCATGATTTCCATTCGAAGCGACCCGATCTCCCACTACAAACTCTGTAACTCCTTTCCCAACTGCAACAACCTTCCCAACATTACAATACCCCAAGGGAAGCGGTTGGCCCAACTTATTGAACACAGCTTCCAGTGTCGGCTGCAAACCATCGGTCTTGATTTTATCCAGTACTTGCTTTACTTTATCCGGTTGTTGCCGGGCCTTATCAATTAAATTAGCCTTTCCGAATTCCACCAGCATCCGCTCCGTTCCAAGCGAAACCAAACTGCACGTTGTCTGTATCAACACATATCCGGCCTTCACCTGGGGAACCGGAACCTCTTCCAATATAGTCGCTCCGGATTTAAGGTCTTGTACGATTTGTTTCATAAACTTTTTATATCTTCTAATATATTATAAAGACAACTATCCTGTTGACTTAAAACCATATCTTTAATTTTCAGCATCAAACAGGTAGAGTAAACCACTTCTTCCCAATCTCTATTATCATTCATAAAAGGTTGTAGTATAGACCTCTTGTGTCCCACATCCTTCGGAGAGTATTTATATTTATGAAATTTGTTATTGATCCAAATCTGTTGATTTCTGAAATCATCTATTTTAGAGATTATATCATCACACTGAAAGTTTATCGTTTCATTGATTCCTTCAAAAGGTTCACTTCGAGATGTTAAAGTAATCGTTACCAAATCATGGTAATCTGTTTTATAAGATATTGTCAAATTATCATCAGGTTCTGCAGAATCACTTTGAATAATATTAATTTCATAACAACAGGGTATATATCCTCTTTTATTAAAAAGATACATAGACAAATCTAACCAATGACCTATATTTCCACAAACCCGTGTACCTTCCTTAGGATCTCTGTACCAGTGATCCACCTCTATTTTATGTCCAGATACAAAACAACTCAATGTTATCGGCTTATACTTATTCATCAAATAGGTCGTTAACTTTTGAATAGCTTTAGAATAAGGACGATTATATCCAGCATAAAGCGGTTGTCTGGTATTTTCTATAGTTTTTAACAATTCTTGAAATTGCGGTTTAGTAACAGCAAGTGGTTTTTCTAAATATACTATTTTCCCTTTATTTAAAGCTTCTATAGCATACTGAGAATGAGTATAGTGATCTGAAGCAATATAAACATATTTGCATCTTGGATTATCTATTAAGTCCTGAATGTTTTCAGTAGCATCAAATCCCCAGAAGGCAGCAGTTGTCTTTGCCTTATTGACATCAATATCATAACAATTCAAAAAACAATTTCCCTTCTCTTTTTGTAAAAAATAAGAAATTGTAGAAAACCCAAATTGTCCACAACCTATTAATGAGATTAGTCTTTTTTTTCTTACATAAAATCCTTTAAAAAAGAATTTTAAAAATATCCATCTAGTCCGGCCCGCAACTTTTACCATAGTCCGGAAGAAACCGTAAATCAAAAAAAATCTCCAGAGTTTTCTCATAAACCAATCAATTATAGCCTTACTTTCTATTTTTAAAGACTAAACTTCTAAGTTTAAATTTGAAAGAACACAATAAAAAATAAAGTTTCTCTGCAAAATTTCTTATATATATCAAATATTTATATTTAGGTATAATGATCCGAGTATAGGAAGTTTCATAAGGGCCAAATTTTTTCTTATAATCCCTTATTCCTATCATATCCAATTTTTTAAATCCCTTATCTCTCCAATACTTTATTGCAGACCAAATCATATACTCATTCGGTCTATATCTTTGATACTCTCTCAAACTTGCACAGCCCCAGAAATAACATATATCGTGATAACCTAAAAAAATTGAAGATGCAATACATTCTTCACTTTCTGGTAAAAATACCTGAAGACACAAAAGATTTTCGGGATTAACCGTACGTAATAACAATTTTACTTTTTCAACATCATAAGTCGGAATCATTTTCTGCTTAGCAAAAACATCTATCAACTGAAGATAATAGCATGTTGCAAATGTGACAGAAGGCGGAACTGTTTTTAAAATAGCTCCTCTCTTTTCAAATTGTCGTATAAAATTCCTGCAATCCACCTTAAAAACCTTAAAAAGGTCTACATCTGATTTATCTATTTGTAACAATAGAGTACCAACAGGTAATGCATAAAAATTATTTAGTATTGCTCTATCCAATGTTATTGAGTTATCCACAATTTCAATCAGATGGCAATGATATTTAAGAAAAAGAAATTTTTTCAATGACGGTAATATTCGTAAAGGATCATTCCCTTCCAACAAATTAAATCCCATATAACATGTACTCCATCCTCTAAAAGGACTCCCAATTATCTTAAATCCGTATTTATTGATCAAGAAAGAATAAAAATATCCAATAAAATGTTCACCCTTCGAAATTTTCACCATTACTGGGGTCATTTTTTTCTGATCTAGCATTAAAAAATGTAACCATGAAGTTTCTGTAAACATAGATACTCCATTTTCCACCAAAGATTGACCATTTTTCAAAGAATCAATACTAACCACACTATAATTAAAATTTCCCATCCTCTATTATACAAGAATAACCATCAAATTTTTTTACACCCACCAAATATAGAATCAACTCATTATCCGCTTGTACTATTTCTGCATTCGCAAATTGAAATAATCCTCCTGGCCAAAAGTCTTTTTTAAAGGATAATACCTCCTGAAAACCAGAAGCAAGATTTCCAATATAAACCACCATTTCATTTCGTTCTATAAATCGTGATCTTTTCCATGTAAACAAATATTTCAAGACATTATCAGAATATTCTGGTTCTACAGAAGTCACAAAAACCCAATTATTATGCCACATAGTACTATATATACAAGGACCGTTAATTTTTCTCAACACCTCTTTTTTAGCATCCACATCTAGTTTGTATATAAAATTATATTGCAAAGGAGAGTCAGTAGCATATAAAAAAGCATCTCCAATTTTGAAAATATTGCAGGCTCTGTAGTATTGTTCACCTTCTACAATAATCCGGCTTTGTGAAAAATTATTTTTAAACTCATATATAAAAATTTCAGCATCCTTGTCACCCGTTAAAACGAATACAGAATTGGATTCCTTATCTGGAATAATATTATGAATATGATTAATATGTCCTTCCGTGAAAACATATTTTTTAGACCAATCATTTTTTAAAGGAGATCTCCCATATATACACACCTCTTCATTTGTTAAATTGGCAAAATATTCCCCATACACATACATATCGTCAAATCCTTTCAAACCTTCAATTTTCGAAATATTCAAAGGTCTGGACATCTTAAAACGCAGTTTATGTTCTAATAATATCTGCTTAGTAATTCGATTATAACTATATATAGCCCCCTTAAAAGAAAATATAAATTCGCTAGACGATATCTGCTTAAAATTATTAACTGATAATCTTAGTAAACGTACTAGAATACGAAATCTCATAAAAAAAAGGATAACAAAACTAACGGGCAGACGCAATTTTACACACAAATGTTCTTCTATATATTCATTCAAATATCCTTTCCTAATCTCTATCCGTATATCTTTCTGTTGAAAAACAATATGCCTATTTATAAAATTTACATTAAACATTACTATAATCAATACAAATTCATTATCTTATATAAGATAAGATCAATTTAATTTCTTTAAATTTGAATAGAGCTCCTAACAAAAAATAAACCAATATTCCTATTATTATTCCACAACATAATTTAAGAATATAAGAAGTTATATAATGAATACCCCAATAAATACATATACACATTGCACAACTCAATAAAAACACGGGGATTAAACTCATGATCTGTTCCTTCCAGGAGGTTTGAATGACTTTTTTTGCAAAAAAAAGTGAAATCATAAAATCGCATAAATTATATAAAACCAAACCATAACATAGAATCAACAACCCACTTTTCATTGTTATAAACAATATAATTATCCCCAATATCCTTTTTAAAATACCAGATTTCAAAAAAGTTCCTGAATCTCCCATTACTTTTAAAATATTTGAATTAACTACACTAACAGGAGTAAACAAATAAGCAATAGATAAAACTTGCAGAAAAGGAACAGCAGGTAACCATTTTTCTGTTAACAAAGAAATAATCAAAGGTTTGGCCAACACACATACCCCCATCATGATAGGAAAAATAATAAACGAAGAAATTCTTAAATAAAGATCAAAAATTTCTTTAGTTTTCATTTTATCAGATTGATTTTGGCATTGATGAGCATATACTGGACGATCAATGATATTCATTATGTTTATTGACAACAGATTCAATATTGTTTGAACCCTATTAAAATATCCTATATTTACTGCAGAATACACCCTGCCAATAACAAGTGTATATAAATTTGTGTATAAAGTCTGAATTAGTGACGATAATAATATTTTAGAACCAAATGGGAATAACTTCTTAAAAGATCTGAGTGAGAAAAACAGCATTGGTTTCCAACATGTAAAAGACCACAACAAAATAGAATCCAACAAATTAGCTATAAGTGTTTGCATAACTAAAGCCCATACACCATACCCTTTATAAGCCAACACGATTCCTGTTATCGCACCAACGATAATTGAAATAAAAGAAATTTTAGCCTGCTTTTTTAACTCCATCGTTATGGTAAGAAGAGTTCGTTGCACATAAGAAAAAGCCGATATTATAATATTTATACCAATAAATCTGGTCAGTTTAATTAATTCCGGTTCATTATAAAATTGTGCTATAGCAGGAGCAGACAAGTATAAAATACAATAGAGTATTAAAGAAAAAAAAAGATTAAAATAAAAAACAGTAGAATAATCCTTATTATCACAGTTTTGCCTTTGAATCAATGCCGTACAAAAACCGGAATCTACTAAAATCTGAGCAACTGCTAAAAAAACTGTAATCATAGCAACCAATCCAAATTCAGCTGGAGAAATAATTCTTGCTATAATTATCGTCGTAAGTAATTGAACAAATTGCACAGAGAATTTATCTATACCACTCCAAAAGACATTACTGATTACCCCTTGATTTGAAATCTTTTTCATTAATTTCAATATTTATGCAACCGCAATTATAATTTGTATTTCTAACAGTCAAAAGATAAAAAAGTATGTAGGAAAAAGGCCATACAAAAGACAATTTCATTCCAAATCCTGTTAATAGGAAAGCTAGTATAAACGCAAACATATTAATTGAAACAAACCTCTTTTTCAATAAACAAATTGCAATTATCATTAAATAAAAAACTAAGCCGATAAAGCCAAAATCACCCCATAATCCCAAATATGTAGAATCCGAAGTCATACTACTATTCCCACCTAACGGCAAATTGATCTCCGGAGCTAAAAAATTTTGATTCACCATATCCCAAAATTTATTATATGAGATCATTCTTAAATTTGCAGTTTCTAAACTATAACTTCGAAGAGATAATAATTCCAATAAACGTTCTGAAGTAATAATAATATAAAAAATACATGCAGAAACTGTAATTAAAAAAAGTTGAACAAATAATTTCAATCTAATTCGCAACTTCAAAAATACAGGGAGAAGATATTTAAAACCATAATACAATGCCAATAACATTAAAGGAGACTTAGAACCTGTAAAAATAATTGCAATATTACATAACAATAATAGACAGATTAACTTCTTATCCATTGATCTGAAATAAGTAAAAATGCAAATAATGAAAAGCGTAAACATCAATGCCGCACCATTTGAACTAATATAAATAGATATTATTCTATAATATCCTTCAGAATTCAAATGGTTATTAAAAATCATAAACTCCTTCAAAAAAAAATATTCTACAATAGAAAAGAAAACCGCAATCCACGCAACAGTAATAACACTCTTTTTAATTACTCGAGAAGGTATTTCATAGTTATTTGCCAATAGAAAAAAAGGCAAATAAAAATTTAATTGAGCAACAATAGCCGTAACTGATATTTCCGCATGTGAAAAAAAAGCAAGACTAATAAAAGAAAATATAATACCTGAAACATAGAAGAATTTAGCCCAATTCTGGTATGATAACGTTAAAAGAAAATAAAAAACAAAAACAACATACTTAATATATTTTCCCCAAAATGATTCATATAATTTATCTGGGAAAAATAAATATATAAAACCATGAGCAAAAAAAACAACTATCAGAAGAAATATAATTTTCTCTTTAGTTTTCATTTTTTAAACCCTCAACTTTTTTTATTACAGAATTTACTCCTTCTTCTGTATGATACAAAACTATTTTACCCATCTGCTCATATTCTTTTGCTAAAGTAGACGAATAAGAAATAACTGCATTTACATCAGGAAAAACCTTACCTTCAACAATTTCAAAAGAACACTGCTTCCGTAAGGGGGAAAAAACACTCCCATCTAAAGTTGGATGTATTTTAAGATATATTCCAATGTCCAGTTTGCTTAGCTCCATTATCAATTTGCATTCCTGAGCCAAATAAACCATTGAATAACTAATAATCAATACATTAAATCCATAAGCAGAATACATTTTCATAATATGCCAGAGGATCGGCTTCTCACCGATCTCGATCATTGGCTTTGGTTTTAAATGGCTTTCTTCACTGATCCTGGTGCCGAAGCCCCCTGCTAAAATTACTACTTTCATTTTCAATCTTTTTCCTCCGAGAGTGTATCTATGTTCTCCCACATTTGTGGGAGGATATATTGTTACCGGTCCCTGAAGATATTCAGGTGGTTCTCTTCCAGGATACGGAATGCATCCCGGATCTTATCTGTTCCTTTACGGTATTCGTAAAGATCATCTATTTCTTTTGAATGTTCTTTTAATTCCTGATCTGACATAAATGGGATCTGTGGTGCCATTTCTGCCATTTTTTCAAAGTTCTCTTCTCTGTAAGGTGCTTTCTGTATCTCACGATAAGTAGTATACCCATTTCCAATTAGGATTGCAATACAGAAGACAGTTTCAAGAACAGGCACTGTCCGTTTTACCCCCAGACCTCTGATAAGATTCCTGCGTATTTGGGAAGCCAGGGCAAAGGTGAGAAGGATCCCCAGGACTCCTACCTGAAACTGCAGGGCATATCGGGAGCTTAAGGCATAATCTTCTTTTTCAAAAATGTAACGTGAAAGGAAGATGAGAAGATGATTGGCTCCGCCGGATACAAGGAGTATTAACGGAAAGAATGTTTTTTTATAAATGCCAAGACTTATGTTCAGCCACAGGGACCACAGATAGCCAACCATAAGTATGACTCCCAGCAGATAGATGATTTTGTTGGAAATACAACCATTTGCGATCCACTGCTGTAATTCTTCACCGCCAACCATCATTCCTGCCAGGGATTTCAGGATAAAACGGATGGGAAATGTAGGGAAGTCTTTTAATATTTCCCCTAAGGATCTTCCTGTTGCCCCTGCATGTTCTTCTACTGCAAAGGAATTGCTGAGAATGTAAAGGAGCAGCGGGATCAGTGTGCAGATAAGAAAGATCACATACTGTTTTCTTTTTTCTCCTGTATCCATAAATGCTGCCGCACCGGATGCCAGTATCATAACAACTGCATAGATGGCGCAGTAGGGACCGGCTGTCCCCAGTATGATCAGCCATGGAAGCAGCATAAGTATCGTTTTGTCCCATTTTCGCTCTTGTCCCCGGTAATATCGGTCGAAAAGGATCTGGTGATAA
>OGEU01002702.1_pt1 | contig 12287 bp, 4 predicted proteins | sample 1570651 | NCBI WGS metagenome assembly OGEU01 (sample SAMEA2582129, study PRJEB24529) | metagenome | biome: Human gut stool | place: China | collected 2011 | reverse complement strand
TACACCATCACTGCTTGTTTTTGCAAAGTTAATAGCGATAAAGGTTGCTTGAGAAAATGCACGGGCTGCTTCCTCGCCAGTAAAGGAACATTCATCAATCTGGATCTCCTGTACATACCCGGCTGTATCTCGTTTTACAGTCTGCACTTTCCCTGTGGTCTTATGGTTTATGGAATTTTTTGGGAAAAAAATTCGTAAAACCGGCGGCAGAATCCAGGAATGTACTGCGGATATTACTTCGGTTCTGCAGGAGTCTGTGGCTTCTGCCAGAGTTATCAAATCGTTTGTCAGGGAAGATTACGAGGTTGATCGTTTTGATGTAGAAAATAAAGCGAATTTTCGTGCTAATATGAAAAATGCGCAATTGATGGCAACATTGACTCCTGTTGTAGAGCTTGTTGCAGCAATTGGCGTGACAATGATTATCTGGTACGGCGGTAATAATGTTATTAATGGCACGATTACTGCTGGCTCCCTGGTCGCTTTTTTGACCTATGCCGTAAATATTTCTAATCCTATTAAACGTTTAACCAGAGTTATTGGTAATATCCAGAAGGCGTTGGCTGCAGCGCAGCGTGTATTTATGATTATCGACATGCCGGAAGAAATAGCAGAAAGCAGGGATGCTAAGCAATTGCCGGAAGTCAGTGGTAAAGTGGAATTTCAAAATGTTTCTTTTGCATACAATGATAAAGGCAATGTAATTACAGATCTTTCTTTCAGTGTAAAACCGGGTGAGGTAATAGCAATCGTTGGTCCGTCCGGTGCAGGAAAATCCACAATTGCTAATTTACTGCCGCGTTTTTATGATGTAAACAAGGGTGATATCAAAATTGATGGTCACAGTGTCAGAGAGGTTACGTTAGATTCTCTGCGTGAACAGGTTGGTATTGTTCCGCAGGAAACAATGCTCTTTAATGGTTCTGTTTATAATAATATTCTTTATGGACGTCTGGATGCGACTAAAGAAGAGATTGAAGCCGCTGCTAAAGCGGCCAACGCACATGATTTTATCATGCAGCTTACTGATGGTTATGAAACTAAGCTTGGTGACCGAGGGGTTAATCTTTCCGGCGGGCAGCGGCAGCGTATAGCTATTGCCCGGGCAATATTAAAAAATCCACGGATTCTGATTTTAGACGAAGCGACTTCGGCTCTTGATACAGAAAGTGAAAGAGTGGTGCAGGAAGCACTGGACAGATTGATGGTAGGCAGGACTTCTTTTGTTATAGCACATAGGTTATCAACAGTTAAAAACGCAGATAAAATTTTAGTGCTGGAAAAAGGTAATTTAGTCGAATCAGGAACACATGATGAGCTTTTGGCCTTAGATGGGCTGTACGCACATTTATATAAAATTCAGTATCGCAACAAAGAAGCGAAGTGAGGTTAAAGAATGTATATTATTTATAATTTTTTGGTTTTTTTGGAATGCTTCCGGAGAATCTGAACCAGTCCAAACTTTATGGTGTGGAATTGGACAGTATCAGCGGCAGAATTGCAAAGCAGCTCTATCCTGATGCCAATATTCAGATCAAAGGTTTTGAGAAGACAGATTATCCTAATGACTTCTTTGACGTGACAATCGGAAATGTGCCATTTGGTGCATACAAGGTCAATGACCGTCAGTATGATCGTTACAATTTCATGATTCATGATTACTTTCTTGCCAAAACGATAGATCAGTTACGTCCAGGTGGTGTGGCAGCTTTGATCACAACAAAAGGAACCATGGATAAAGCATCACCGGAAGTCCGAAAGTATCTGGCAGAACGTGCCGATCTCCTTGGAGCCATCCGCCTGCCGAACACAGCATTCAAAGCAAATGCAGGAACGGAAGTCAGTGCAGATATTTTATTCTTCCAGAAGCGTGACAGCATGACAAAAGAGATGCCGGAGTGGGTGAATCTTGGAAGTGATGCCAATGGAATTACGGTCAATCAGTATTTTGCAGACCATCCGGAAATGATTCTGGGTGAGATGAAAGAGGTATCCGGTCCGTATGGTATGGAAACAACCTGTATGCCGATAGAAGGTGCTGATCTTGAAGTCCAGCTTGCAGAAGCTGTCAGGAATATTCATGGAAATATGGCACCTGCAGTTGATGTGGATGCAGAACTGGATGATGTACCAGAGAGTATCCCGGCAGATCCGAATGTTCGTAATTACAGTTATGCGGTTGTAGATGATCAGGTATATTACCGTGTTAACTCTCTGATGAATCAGGTAAAGATGCCTGCCGCTACTGCAGAACGTGTAAAAGGTATGGTGGAGATCCGAGACACGGTGCGTGAACTGATTGCCATGCAGATGGAAGAATCCGTAACAGATGAAGAAATTCACAAACAGCAGGAGAAATTGAATCAAGTATATGATGCTTACACAGCAAAGTATGGAGTCATCGGAAGTAATGCAAACAAGCGGGCGTTTTCTGATGACGCTTCTTATTGTCTGTTGTGTTCTCTGGAAGACCTGAACGAAGATGGAACATTGAAGCGAAAAGCAGACATGTTTACGAAACGAACCATCAAAAAGGCAGTGGCGGTAACCAGTGTGGAAACTGCGACAGAAGCCTTAGCATTATCATTGAATGAAAGAGCAAAGGTGGATCTGTCCTATATGGCACAGCTGACAGGAAAGACAGAAGAAAAAATCACGGAGGAACTGGTTGGAGTTATATTTAAGAACCCACTGACAGACCAGTGGGAGAGTGGAGATGAGTATTTATCTGGAAATGTCAGGGAGAAGTTAAACACAGCAAGAACCTTTGCAGAGAATCACCCGGAATTCACACCGAATGTCCGTGCATTGGAAGCAGTTCAGCCAAGAGAACTGGAAGCATCTGAAATCGAAGTAAGGATTGGGGCAACCTGGATTGAACCATCGGATTATCAGGACTTTATGAGGGAACTGCTTCATACTCCGTGGTATCTTGCACAGAAGGAGATACAGGTAAAATATTCTGAGGTGAATGGTGAGTGGCGGATTACCGGGAAAAATGCAGACAGTCCAAGAAATGCGTTTGCCTATGCAACGTATGGAACCGAGAGGGCAAATGCTTACCGGATTCTGGAAGATACACTGAATCTGAAAGATGTTCGTATCTATGATAAGAGTGTCAATGAAAATGGGGATGAGATTCGTGTCCTCAATAAAAAAGAAACTATGCTGGCATCACAGAAACAGGATGCCATGAAAGCAGCATTTAAGGATTGGATTTTCAAAGATCAACAGAGACGTGAAAGACTGGTAAGAGTTTATAATGAACGGTTTAACAGTATCCGTCCCCGTGAATACGATGGCAGTCATCTGACTTTCCCAGGAATGAACCCGGAAATTGAACTTCGCCCACATCAGAAAAATGCTGTCGCACATCAGCTTTACGGGGATAATGTGCTTCTGGCTCATGTAGTAGGAGCTGGGAAGACCTACGAGATGGTAGCGGCTGCAATGGAGAGCAAACGTCTGGGATTATCACAAAAGAATCTATTTGTCGTGCCGAACCATCTGACAGAGCAGTGGGGAGCCGAGTTCCTGCAGTTATATCCGGGAGCCAATATCCTGGTGGCAACCAAGAAAGATTTTGAACCGGCGAACCGGAAAAAGTTCTGTGCCAGAATCGCTATGGGAAACTATGATGCGATTATCATCGGTCATTCCCAGTTTGAGCGTATCCCAATCTCTGATGAGAGGCAGGAAGCCATGCTGCGGAAGCAGATTGACGATCTGGAAATCGCAATCCAGAGTGCAAGATATGAGCAGGATGGCGGCCGCTATACGGTAAAGCAGATTGAAAAGACCAGAAAAACGCTGATGACAAGACTGGAGAAGCTGAATCAGAAAGAGAAAAAGGATAATGTAGTTACCTTTGAAGAACTGGGAGTGGATCATCTGTATGTAGACGAGGCACACAGTTATAAAAATGCGTTCCTTTATACAAAAATGAGAAATGTAGCCGGAATTGCCCAGAACGAAGCACAGAAATCAGCAGATATGTTTAATAAATGTCAGTATCTGGATGAGATTACCGGTGGAAAAGGCATTACCTTTGCAACGGGCACACCGATCAGCAACAGCATGACGGAACTTTATGTCATGCAGAGATATCTGCAGAACAGCAAATTACAGAATATGGGCTTGGGATTATTTGATTCCTGGGCATCCACGTTTGGAGAGGTTGTGACCAGCATTGAACTTGCACCGGAAGGAACCGGATACCGAGCAAAATCCAGATTCGCCAGATTCTATAATATCCCGGAACTGATGAATATGTTCAAGGAGATTGCAGATATCAAGACTTCGGATCAGTTGAATCTTCCAGTACCGGAAGCGGAATACGAAACTGTAGTATTGAAACCAACAGAACAGCAGAAAGAAATCGTAGCAAGCCTAGGAGAGCGTGCGGAAGTGGTAAGAAACGGTGGCGTAGATGCTAGTGTAGACAATATGCTGAAAATTACCAATGACGGAAGAAAACTGGCACTGGATCAGCGATTGGTCAATGAACTATTGCCAGACGATCCGGGCAGTAAAGTGTCGGTCTGTGCAGAAAAAAGCTATGAAATCTGGAAAGATACAGTTGTACAGAAATCGGCGCAGATCATTTTTTGTGACTTGAGCACACCGAAAGGCGATGGCAGTTTCAATGTTTACGATGACTTGAAACAGAAGCTGATGGCGAAAGGTGTACCGGAAAAAGAAATTGCATTCATTCATGATGCAAATACCGAAGCAAAGAAGACGGAGCTGTTTGGAAAAGTAAAATCTGGGCAGGTTCGTTTTTTGATTGGTTCAACAGCAAAGATGGGTGCCGGTACCAACGTGCAGGATCGTCTGATTGCTCTGCATCATCTGGATATTGGCTGGAAACCGTCTGATCTGGAGCAGAGGGAAGGACGTATCATCCGGCAGGGAAATCACAATAAAAAGGTTCATATCTTTCGGTATGTGACAGAATCCACCTTCGACAGCTACATGTGGCAGTTGATCGAAAATAAACAGAAGTTCATCTCCCAGATTATGACGAGCAAAGCACCGGTCAGAAGCTGCGAAGATGTGGACGAAGCGGCACTGTCCTATGCAGAGGTTAAGGCACTGGCAACTGGAAATCCGGCAGTAAAAGAAAAGATGGCACTGGACGTGGATGTGGCAAAACTGAAACTTTTAAAAGCCAATCACATGAATAACCAGTACCGTCTGGAAGATGATATTGCAAGAAATTTTCCACAGCAGATTGCAAAATTGACCGAGACTATTGATAGCTACAAAGCGGATATTGCCCATTATCAGGAGCATAAAATCACAGATCCAGAACAGTTTTCCATGGAGATCAGCGGCAAAGTATTTACAGAAAAGAAAGAAGCAGGAGCGGCACTACTGGCAGTCTGCAAGGACATGAAAGCAGTCGATGCAGCAATGGATATCGGAAACTATCAGGGATTCAACATGAGAATCCAGTTCGACAGCTGGAGTAAGGAGTTTATCCTGTCTGTGAAGCATGAATCGGTATCGAAAGTTCATCTGGGAGCAGATGCCCTGGGAAATATCACCCGTATCAATAATCTTCTGGAAAGCTATCCGGAGAAACTGGCAGAAGCGGAGCAACGATTGGAAACGGTACAGGAGCAGCTTACAAATGCCAAAGAGGAAGTTGGAAAGCCATTCACAAAAGAAGAGGAACTGAACCAGAAACTGGAGCGACTGTCAGAACTAAATGCCCTTCTTAATATGGATGAACGGGAAGACACAGAAGCAGAGCAGTCAGAATCGAAAGAGAAAGAAGAACGACCGGCACGTGGTTCTATCCATGAGAAATTGCAGATTTATAAAGAAAAAAGCCAGCGGGAAAGCGAGAATGGCAGGGAAGATAGAAAAAGGGACTTCGGTCTGGAATAAGAAAACAGGAAAGATGGCATAATTTGGTAGAAAGAATGTTCTGCCGGTTATGCCACTTTTGGGAATACAGGAGGAACTTATATGGCGAGAAACATGATAACAGGAATAGAAACGCAGAAAATGCAGGAATATACACAGGAACAAATAGACCGTGCAGAACACATGGGAATAGCAATTCCAGCGGACGTAAAAGAACAGATTTTTGAATATGCAAATCTGGTTGGCGAAGAAGAGAAAGTAAGGACGCTGGTAAGAAATCTGGCAGATGCAGTCAATCGGTCAGATGAAGATAGAGTAGAGGAACTTCTGGATGATGCCCAAATGGATATTCAGGACTTACCAGATCCAACCATAGGCAGGCTGGAACTTCGGGATTATGGATATACAGCAGAGGATATGGTGCCGCTTAGAAAAGCAGCAGCCCTGGATTATCACAGAATGGGTTCTAAAATCTATTGCCTGGGTAGTGATGGCAGCAAGGGAGAGTATGCAAGTAAAGAAATGATACAGGCACATGAAGGGCTGTTTGGCATGGAATCACAGATGTGGGAACGGATAAGGGATCAGGATCTGGATTATGCAGATGAAGATTTTGGAGCATTTCAGGAGCCGATGAATGTGATTGGACAGGAAGAAGCTCTGAAATTATATGATGCCGGAGCAGATATCTATCTGATTACCAATTTTTCATCACCAATCTATGTTACAGAGCGAATGGAGATTGAACGAGGTCCGGAGCATTATCAGATGTCTACAGAAGAACTGGAACGATTCCGCAATTTGGAATGGGAGATGCAGAAATATCCGCAGATTCAGTCTTTGAAAGAGGCAAATCTGCTATTAGGGACAAGACGAACATTCGGTATTTATCAAATAAGAGATGGTTTGCCAGGTGAAAACTATGCGTTTATGAATATGAGCTTCATTGAAAGTCACGGGATGCAGATTAAAAAAGAAGACTATGAACTGGTCTATGTGGGAGAATTATTTGGAAATATGTCGCTAGATGATATATTTGAACGATTCAACATCGACAGACCAGAAGACTTTCGAGGACATTCCCTGTCTGTCAGTGATATCGTAGTTCTGAATGAGGGGGGAAAGGTAACCGCTCATTTTGTAGACAGTATCAGTTTTGAACAGCTAGATTCTTTCCTGAATCTGGAAGAACAGGTTCTTAGTGAACTGGCATATGAGGTAGGAGAACGTTACTTTGCTATTCAGAGAACAGAAGGAGGATATGATTATTCCTTTTACGATGAAGATTTCCGCCTGATGGATGGTGGCGTCTATGAAAATGGTGAAATTTCTATTGAAGAAGCGGCAGAGGAACTTTTGGAAGACGAAGGATGGACTGGAGAACGCATCCGTGGGGATTATGATCAGTTGATGGAAAAGGTAGAAGAAATGGATGAGGTTGTAATGGCAGAGATTCAGAAAAGCCAGGGCGAATATAAGCCATTGGCAAAGGTAGAAGAACTGGAAGAGGCAAATTATAACATGATTGATAATGTCCTCAATAATATGCCACCGAAGAAAGAACCGTATCTGGAATACTTTGCCGCAGAATGTGATGAGTTCCATGATATGGGAGCTTATGAAAAAAGTACCGATGTTAATCAGATTGCTGCGGTTTATGAAAAATATAGGGAGAATCCTGAGAATGCCTATCGAGTATGCAGTATGGGGATTATCTATCGTGATCCGGAAGACAGTTACTATGATGATGCTGAATTTGCAATCGTAAAAGGAAATACAGTACTTGGAAATCTGATGGACGATGTTCGATTTTATGGAGAACTTGCACTGATACGGGAAGGGATTGAGAAAATTCATGATGCATTGCCGGACTATAAGTATGTACCAATGCGGGATGTTCGGGAAGCAATGTATCCAGAGAAGATGACCACAGAACAGTTGGCAGAGGCATTGGATGAGATTGCAGAAGCTTTTGATCCGTATGAGTATCGAGATAATGTGGAGACGGGAGAAAATACGGTACAAGAGGTGATGTTGGATTTGCAGAGTGGCAATACACATTCTTATATTTCTTATCTGAAGGATATTGTAGACGAAGAATGTGACCAGTCTGTGCGTGCAGGTGTATTGATTGAAAGACTGAAAGTCTATGAGCCGGAGTTTCCAAAGAATCTGGAACCAATGGTGTATGTAAACTATTGTGAAGAAAGTGCTCTCATGAATCCAAGATGTCAGAAGTTATCCGAGCTGGATGCAAAAACAGCAGAAATGGATAAAGAATGGTATGCAAAACGTGATTCGAAGACAGAGGAACCTACAAAAATCACAAAGATATATGTGACTGTATATTATGCGGAAAAAGGTGAACAGATGCTGCATCATTTCAAGAAGTCAATAGATATTGGAAATGGACATGGCGGTATTGTGAGTCAGTTGAAGTATGATAATGAAATGAAGCTTACAGATGAGTATTGGATCAATTACCAGAAAGGTAAAGGAAGTGAAGAGTTCCAAAAATATATGGAAGATCTGACAGACATGCAGAATCATGTGCTTCCGTATCTGCAGAGCTTTTGCAATCTGGAAGAAAAAGGTGTGAAAGAGAGACGAGAACAGCAGATAACGGAAAGAAATGAAGGAAGAGCAGATGAGCGGGGAACAAGTACCGAAGCGAATGCAGTGGTCAAGGATGCAGGAAAAGCAGATAGGAAACAGGTACAACAGAAGCAGGCGGTAGTTGGAAAAGATAAGAAATTATCCATTCATGAACGGCTTGAGATTAATAAGAGGATTATTCAAGAAAAGCAGGGAAAAGATAAGCCGGAGAGAGGGGCTGATCGGGGTGTGAGATAAGTATAATATTATAATTCTAATGAAGGATGTAGGGAGTCAATCCCTGCATCCTTTTTTAATGCGTAAATATGGATTGAACGTTATAATGAAAGCAGATTGGAGATGAGAATGCTGGAAAGTACAAGATAGAGGTTGAGTTCAGTGGTATTGAATCTGATAGTGAGGTTACAGTATCACCATTTAATTCAAAGCAGGAGCAGACATTGTCAGAACATATAGAGTTTTCAGAGCTTGAGATCTTGCAGTTATCAGAGTTCTATGAGATTACTGCAAGATCAGGTGATGATACAATTCGCAGAATTATTATGATCCCTACAAGTGGTTTCCCGGATGACAGAGAAAGTGCTGCAGTAAACAGTGTGGTAAAAGATAGGGCATCATTTGTTGAGTACATAGCGTTTGTACTTGGTGATGATTATGTAGCATCTATGCTTGAAGGAAAGCAGATGGGAGAATCCGGCTTTTTTGCCAATTCGAGTGATGCAATGCCGGCACTCTATGAAAAGATGTTAAAGACATCTGTAGAAGGGCCGGAAAGAATAAAAGACATTGGATATGTGCTTAAGATGGTTACAGATAAGGATATTATACCGGATGAATTCCGTGAACTGTATGAGACTTTTTGTAATACTTTGAAAATCAGAAGATAACGAGGTGATGTCATGTCACAATTTAATATAGATGAAATTGAAAAGCGTACCCTTTCCGGTCTGAAGGATTTTCAAAGAGCGACTGTGGAGAGAGTGGATTATCTGTTCCGGCATAATCAGAATCGTGTGCTTGTAGCAGATGAAGTGGGTATGGGAAAAACTCTTATTGCCAGAGGAGCAATTGTAAAGACAGCAAGACTTAGAATCGAAGAGAAAGATGATCTGTTTAAGGTAATTTATATCTGCTCTAATCAGAACATAGCAAATCAGAATATCAGAAAACTTGATGTAACAGGAAAGAATGCCATCGGCTCAGTATCAGATACCAGACTGTCTATGCAGCATTTAAAGATTACTGAGCAGGAAAATGATCCGCAGATAAAGGAAGGTTTTATACAGCTTATCCCACTTACACCGGAAACATCTTTCCGCATGACCACCGGAGGTGGAAGTGTGCAGGAAAGAGCACTTATGTATGCCATTTTAAGGAGAATGCCGGACTTTAAAGGACATGTAACTTCTCTTGAAAAATTTATGATAATGGATGCTGTAAAAGCATGGGATGGATGGGCAAAATGGAACTTTGAAAATCGTGTGGCAGAATGCGAAAAGATGACGAAGGGTGTCTATCCACAAAATGTGATAGAAAAAATCCTTAATTATCAGGAGTATGAAAGTATAAGGGACATGCTGCTTAATCATTTGCATGAAAGAAGATACAATAAACAGCTTACATATTCCAATTACTATGTGATGAATAAGCTTCGTGTGATGTTTGCGAGAATCAGTGTATCTATGCTTGAGCCGGATCTGGTAATCATGGATGAGTTTCAGAGATTTAAGTTTCTTTTGTCATCCGATGACAGTGAGCTTGGTATTCTTGCACACAGTTTCCTTAGTGGACATGATACAAGGGTACTTCTGTTGTCGGCTACACCATATAAATTGTATTCTACCCTTGAAGAGATAGATGAAAATCAGCTTGATGAGCATTATGCAGAGTTTTTTCAGGTTATGAACTTTCTTTTTGATGATGAAGTCAAAGACATTAAATTTAAGGAAGTGTGGAAGAATTATTCCCATGCTCTAAGTGAGTTGAAGGCAGGGGACAGTGCAATTATCCGTATGAAGGAGCTGGCAGAAAATGCCATGTATCAGGGAGTCAGCAGGACAGAGCGTATATCTGTCATGGATTCCGGTGATTATACGGATGACAGCAGCGTGAAGCATCATTTGCAGATAGATGAAAATGACATAAACTCCTATATACAGATGTCACGATTGTTGTCAAAAACGGATTCAAATCATTCTTTACCGGTAGATTATGCAAAGAGCTGTCCGTATCTTATGTCCTTTATGAAGAAATATAAGATTAAAGAGCAGATTGAAAAATATTATATAAAACATCCAGATGAATTTGGAAGTGAAAGAGAACAATGTCTCTTGTGGCTGAATCGCAATAAAATCAATAAATATGATGAACTGCCGAAAACCAATGCAAGGCTTGAGGCACTGAAAGAAAAAGCATTTACCGGCGGTGCAGAAAAATATCTGTGGATTCCTCCATCACTGCCATATTATGAGATGCAGGGAGCATATAAAAACAGCAAAGGCTTTTCAAAAATACTTGTATTTTCTGCATGGGAGATGGTTCCACGAATGATAGGTGCGCTTGTTTCCTATGAGGCGGAAAGACTTACAGTTGGAAAACTGGTACATCAGATAAAGAATCAGGATAAGAAGAATACGGGGTATTTTGCGGATGGTTCGAGACGATACCCGGTGGCAAGGCTCAGGTTTAATGTTTCAAATGGAGAAGTAAGAGGCATGAGCCTGTTTGCACTGCTTTATCCTTCAAAGACACTTTCTGATATGTATTTACCGATTGAGTCATTGAATAATCATGAATCATTAGAAGTAATAGAGAAATCTGTACGGCTGAAACTGAAAGAGAAGCTTGCGATAATCGAAGAAAAGTATGGTGATTCGGGTAACAATAAGGAAGATGCCAGGTGGTATTATCTTGCACCGATGCTCATGGATGGAGTCATCTATGCAAAGCATTGGATAGAGGATATTGTGTGGGAAATGAATACAGACGAAGAGGATACAACATCTGAGGTCAGAAGCAGTTCAAAGGATAAGAGAAATAAGGGCTTTATTGCTCATATTGATAAGCTAAGAAGTTATTTGGATGCCCCGGAGGAGATTCATCTTGGAAGAAAGCCGGAGGATCTTCTGGAAACATTGGTAAATATGGTACTGGGTTCGCCAGCAATATGCATTTATCGTTCTAATGGAAGAAGCACAGCCAGAGCAACATCGCTTGCAAAGGTATTTGTCAATAATTTCAATTTGCCGGAGTCAACAGCTATCATTGATCTTGCTTATGGCAGATGCAGGGATGATAATTCCCATTGGCAGAATGTACTTAAATACTGTAAAGATGGCTGTTTTCAGGCAATGATTGATGAATATATCCATATGCTGAAAGAAACAGCAGGTTTTCAGTCGGATGGAAATCAGTATCAGATTGTGCATGACATGATGATGGATTCATTGAAGATACATACAGCCACCTATATCGCTGATACTTATCCTGATTTCAAAAAACGTATTAACGGAGCTGACAGGAAGAGTGATGGATGTCGAATAAGGTCGAGTTATGCAGTTGGATTTACAAAGGATGCAGGAGATAATTCCAAGGTAGTCATGCGTAAAGAAAATATCAGAAATGCCTTTAACTCACCAATGCGTCCATTTGTGCTCGCTACAACATCAATCGGACAGGAAGGATTGGATTTTCATAATTATTGTCGTGTGATTATGCACTGGAATCTTCCAAGTAATCCCATAGATGTAGGACGGATTTTGCGGACATTCAAAATAAAAAAGAATGTGGAGGTAACA
>OGEU01002699.1_pt1 | contig 12297 bp, 6 predicted proteins | sample 1570651 | NCBI WGS metagenome assembly OGEU01 (sample SAMEA2582129, study PRJEB24529) | metagenome | biome: Human gut stool | place: China | collected 2011 | reverse complement strand
ACCAAGGGGTTACACCCAGCGTCCCGAGCCACCCTTTTTAAGGGTGGCGGCGACTTATGGAAAAGAGCAGTTCTGAGGAAAGGGAGATTGACAGAAGCATAGAATTGAGATAAGGTGTTAGAGGAAAAAGAATATATCGCAGAGGGACTGTGCGCATGCGCAAACGGTTGAGAAGGTTAAAACCTGACTCTTGGAACCTGTCAGTTAATACTGTCGTAGGGAGCGAATGATGGATCAGATAGTTTGTGGAATCCGGTGTCACTGCGACGCCGGATTTTTTCGCACATCCTCTGCAGAAATGGAGCAGAAAAATATGGAACAGTATGCAACACAGATGGAGGCAGCCCGCAAGGGCATTGTGACGGAAGAGTTAAAGAAGGTTGCGGCGAAGGAGCGCATGACCACAGAGGAGCTGATGCCGCTCGTTGCGGAGGGAAAGGTGGTCATCTGCGCGAACAGGCATCACAAATGCATTGACCCGGAGGGTGTCGGCTCGATGCTGCGGACGAAGATCAATGTAAATCTCGGAATCTCCAGAGACTGTAAGGATTATGACGTGGAGATGGAAAAAGTGATGGCGGCAGTTGACATGGGAGCGCATGCGATCATGGATCTCTCCTCGCACGGGAACACCATTCCGTTCCGGAGAAAACTGACGGCGGAATGTCCGGCTATGATCGGAACCGTGCCGGTATATGATTCTGTAATTCACTATCAGAGGGATCTTGCGACACTGACCGCAAAGGATTTTATTGATGTGGTACGCCTGCATGCCGAGGATGGCGTGGATTTTGTAACGCTGCACTGCGGAATCACGCGCAAGACGATCGAGCAGATCAGGAAACATAAGAGAAAAATGAATATTGTATCCAGAGGCGGTTCACTGGTGTTTGCGTGGATGTGTATGACCGGAGAGGAGAATCCGTTTTACGAGTACTACGATGAGATCCTTGAGATCTGCCGGGAGCATGATGTGACGATCTCCCTTGGCGATGCCTGCAGACCCGGCTGTCTGGCGGATGCATCCGATGTGTGTCAGATTGAGGAACTGGTGCGGCTGGGAGAACTTACAAAGCGTGCCTGGGCAAGAGATGTGCAGGTCATGGTAGAGGGACCGGGCCACATGCCGATGGATCAGATTGCAGCGAATATGAAGATTCAGCAGACGATCTGCATGGGAGCACCGTTTTATGTACTGGGACCGCTGGTAACGGACATTGCGCCGGGGTACGACCATATCACTTCCGCGATCGGAGGAGCGATCGCCGCGCAGAACGGAGCTGCATTTTTGTGCTATGTGACACCGGCGGAGCATCTGGCGCTTCCGAATGTGGAGGATGTCAAGCAGGGCATCATTGCATCGAAAATTGCGGCGCATGCGGCAGACATTGCCAAGGGCGTGCGGGGCGCAAGAGAGATCGACGACAAGATGGCAGACGCACGCCGCGTGCTGGACTGGGATGCACAGTGGGAATGTGCGATTGATCCCGAGACTGCAAAACAGATCCGCGAGGACCGCAAACCGGAGCACGAGGACACCTGTTCCATGTGCGGAAAATTCTGTGCGGTGCGCAGCATGAACAAGGCGCTTGCGGGGGAGTACATCGATATTTTATAAAAACAGAACACGGGAAAGTGAAGAAGCGTCAGCGGAAAAACGACATTGCAGTATAAAAGCGGAATGTGGTACAATAAAAAAGGATTCTGTCAGCAGGAAAATGAATGGGAAAAATTTATTTGGTTGACAGTGAGAATGTAGGAGATATATGGGTGCCGCTTCTGGTATCCTCGCAGGAAGATGACGAGGTTCTTGTATTTTATACGACAAAGAGCCCGCATATGAATTATGAAAATGTGAGGATGCTCAAGGAGACGGAAAAGGAAGCAGACTTTATTAAGTGTTTTGAGGGAAGCAATGCGCTGGATTTCCAGCTGGTATCGGAACTTGGCTATCGCCTGAGCCAGAACGCGGACAGGGAGTATGTCATTGTATCAAATGATACGGGATTTGACGCTGTGGTGCGCTACTGGTCAACGCGGAAAATGCCGGTGAGCCGTTTAAGCGGAAAGGAATGTCACAGAATGCTGACAGAGAAAAAGCAGCGCGTGGCAAAGGAATCCGGGGCAGCAGCAGAGCCGGAACAGGAACAGACCAGAGCGGCTGGCCCGGAAGTGGAAGCAGAGCAGGTTCGGGAGACTGAACAGGAAGCGGAAGCAGAACAGGTTCGGGAGAACGGCCCGGAAGCGGAAGCAGAGCAGGTTCGGGAGATTGGCCCGGAAGCGGAAGCAGAGCGTGGCAGAGAGCAGTCAAAGAAGCCACGGTCATCCAAGAAGTCAGAACCGTCGAAAGCCGGCGGTAAGGCAGGAGAATCCGGGAAGCCGGAAGCGTCCGGGAAGGCTGGAAATGCAGAGACATCCGGGAAGGCAGAAGTGATCGGGAAAGCTGAGGATGCAGAGAAATCCGGGAAGGCTGAAGTGACCGGAAAGGCTGAGGATGCAGAGACATCCGGGAAGTCGGAACCGGAAGAAAACGCTGGGCTGGCAGAGGAATCCGGGAAGGCTGAGCCGGCAGAGAAGACTGGCAGGGCAAAACGGTCAAGAAAGTCAGCGAAAGCGGTCAAAGCAGAAAAGTCTGAGCATATGTCAGAACCGGATCGTTCGGAAAAGTCACAGAAGAGTGACAAAGCAAAGACGCAGAACGCAGGGAATGAGAAGCCGGATCTGACGGAGGAACAATCCGGACAGATGACAGCAATGATGGATTTGAAAGAAGAAATGTCAGAGAATCCACAGAGTGTGTCAAATGCTACGGGTCAGAGCGAAGCGCCAGCAAAGTTTGGACTGGATCTGAATGCAGAGAGAGCAATTTTAAAGACATTGTGTGCCTGCATCAGCAAGGAAAATCTGGTGGATTTTCACAATGCACTGGTTGCGCTTCTCGGCGAGGAAGAAGGCAAGCGGCTGTATCAGGAACTGAAGACGAATGCAGAGTATGCGTCTTACTGGTCAGAACTTCCGGCTTATGGCTTAAAAGAAAAGTTTGACATGTACTGCAAAATGGTTTTTGACCACAGTGAATATGCAAAGGAACCGCCGGAAGATTTTTCGGGATTCCTCTATCAGGCAAACGGAAAGCGAAAGAATCTCAATTCTCTCCGCGCAGCATTGCAGGGGCACTATGGCAAAGACAAGGGAATGAAATATTATTCCCTGTTCAAGTCACACATTAAGATGATGAATCGCATGTAGTAAAGGAGAAGTTGACAGAATCTGGGTATTCAACAGGAATACGCAAAACGCCTCACCGGATGGTGAGGCGTTTTGTACGTTTATCATTTTATAAAAAGAAGGAGAAGTCGGTAAGATGTGGGGTACTTACCGGCCATATTATGAAAAAGAAATTGTGTCAATGGGGATTTCCTCTTGACAATGATTAAGATACCGGATAAATGTGAAAAAGGTATGAAGCAGTGTTGAAAAATGTGTGAAGAATCGTCAAACAAATTGGAATCCGGGGCTGATAGAAGGAAAAGGCGAAGTTCCAGAGGAGAAAAATCGCGTGCCAGACCCGTAGAGAATGGAAAAAGGTTGACATAATGCCAGAAGGGAAGAGCACCCAGGGTCTGAGACGAGAAAAAGTGCGAACCAGACCCGTATAGAAGCAAAAATCGGGTCCAAGAGTAGAAAAGTATCGTTGAGACCCGCAGGACGAGAAAAAGTTTTCCTACTTTCCCCTTGGCCACGAGATAGCATTAACGCCTCAACCGTATATTCCCCCCTCATCCAGACTTCCATCACAATACATTCGTCATAATACCGTAACACTGTAACACCATAGCACAAAAAAGCGCAAACCCTTTCATTCAAGGATTTGCGCTTCTTCTCAATGAAGCTGCTGACGGGAATCGGACCCGTGACCTCCGCACTACCAATGCGACGCTCTACCGACTGAGCCACAGCAGCATCTGTGTGAGTTGCCTCAGCACTTGTACTACTATACACTACGAAGTGGCAGTTGTCAAGATGATAATTCTAAATAATTCTTTAGAAATTCTTCGGGTATTTCTGCGGGGAATTTTGCGGCAGATCAGGTAAAATGTAATCAATGCACGGGGAGGCGTGTGATTCTGCGGCGGATGTGTTATGATAGCAGAAAAGAGAACAAGAGCAGGAGCGGAAAAATGGAACAATATAACATTTTAATTGTTGAGGATGATAAAGAAATCAGGGACGGAATTGAAATCTTTTTAAAGAGTCAGAATTATAACGTGTTCAAGGCGGCAGACGGCGTGGAGGGACTTGAGGTGATGGAGCGGGAGAAGATCTCGCTGGCGATCGTTGACATCATGATGCCGCGCATGGACGGCGTCACAATGACCATGAAGCTGCGGGAAAAATATGACTTTCCGGTCATTATGCTCTCGGCAAAGTCAGAGGAGACCGACAAGGTGATCGGGTTAAATATCGGGGCGGATGATTATGTGACCAAGCCGTTTACACCGTTGGAACTGATGGCGCGTGTCAATTCCCAGCTCCGCCGGTATACGCAGTTTGCAAACAGGAGTCCGAAGGAGGAAAAGAACGACCGGATTCATGTGATCGGAGGACTGGAACTGAATGAGGACACCGTGGAGGTGTTTGTGGATGGAAAACCGGTGAAGATGACGCCGATTGAATTCAAAATACTTGCGCTTTTAATCCGGACGCCGGGGCGTGTATATTCGGCGGACGAGATCTATGAGCGTGTGTGGAACGAGAAGGCGATCAATACCGATACGATTATGGTACATGTGAGAAATATCCGGGATAAGATCGAGATAAATCCGAGAGATCCAAAATACTTAAAGGTGGTGTGGGGTGTTGGATATAAAATTGAAAAACAACAATAGAAACAACGGTGCCGGCAATAATAATGTCAGCGCAAGTAACGGTGCCGACGGCAACAGTAGCAATAGAAACAACGGCGGCAGCAATAGCGATGTCAACAGCAATACTGGAAAAAATAACGGTGCCGGCAACAGCAGCAACAACAGCAATGCCGTAAACAGCAGCAAGCGGATTATCATAGCGATCGCGGGAATCATTTTTATCACGATCATTACCATGTGTTTTTTCCCGGTGGTGTACCGGACGGCTGAGAGACAGAAAGAGCAGCAGAAAGCGGAGATGATGCGCGAGTCCTCGGACAGCGTGGACAACGATACGGTACAGACACTCTATCAGGGCAGCTATGTCCTGTATGTAGAGCAGATGGAGCGGAGCGGGCAGGCAGATGCAGGCGGACTGTTTTTGAATCTGCCGACGGATGATGAAGATTACCAGTATGTAAAGGACACGGTAACCTCTACGCTTGACGAATGGAAAAGCCAGTTTGAGAGTGACAGCTGGAACATCGATTACTGTGTATACAAAAGCAGTGCTGACTGCGTGAAAAATACGGATCAGCCGCTCGAGACATGCGCGGATGGAACTGTGACGGAGAAGATAAAGCAGTATTATACGGACATCGTATGCTTATCCTTTGACAAAGAGGGCGCGCTGGAAGTGACACCGCTGTACGACGAAAATATCAGCGGCAGCGTTCTGATCAAGGCGTTTCAGAATGTAGACCGGGAAAATCTTTTGGGACAGTCGCTGGGCGGATATGTGGAAGCGGGTCAGTTGCAGGGACCGAAGGACTTTAAGGTGATCTTCGGGCTTCCGGTATCAACGAGCGATACGATTTCCTTGGGAGATCCGTATGAGGGTATGACAAATTACTGGGTGCAGGTGGTGTTAGTGTACCGTGCGTCTGGGGGAAGCATCCTGTTTCTGGTAAGCCTTGCTGCGGTGGCGGGATGGATGTTTCTTATGACGAGCAGGCGCATCTGGAACGAAGACATACCAATGCAGCGCCCGGGGAAATGGTATCTCATGGAGGTGGCGGTGATTGCTGTCTGCTGCATGGCATGTATGGAGGAAAACTTCTACGATATCATAAGAAGCTATTCCTATTACAGCGAAGGAGTGGATGTTTTACTTGGAAACAATGCCTGGAGAGCCATCTTACAGCTTGGACAGATGATTGTTCCGCTCCTGTTTTTGTATGGCATCTGGTATGCGGCGCTTCGCGTACTGCGTCCGGTATTTTCCATGGGAGTCAGGGAATATATCAGACAGTACAGCCTGATTTATCAGATTTTTCCGTGGTTGAAAAAATTGTGGAACACGTTCCGCTATGAGGTGGCGCATGTGGATTTTTCAGAAAAATCCACAAAGACGATCTGGAAAATCGTGCTGATCAACTTTGCGGTGCTGTCGCTCTGCTCGATGATGTGGTTTTTCGGCATCGGCGCGCTGATCGTGTACTCCATCTTTGTGTTCTGTTTTATCAAAAAATATTATGACAGGATCGGCAGAGACTATCAGGCGCTGCTGCGCAGTGTAAGCCGGATGGCGGACGGAGATCTGGACACGGAGATCACCGAGGATCTGGGAATATATGAGCCGATGAAGGTGGAACTTTCCAGGGTGCGTGACGGATTTAAGAAGGCGGTGGATGAGGAAGTGAAAAGCCAGCGAATGAAAACGGATCTCATCACGAACGTTTCCCATGATTTAAAAACACCGCTCACGGCGATCACAACCTACGTGGAACTGTTAAAGAAGGAGGACATCACGGAGGAGGAGCGCAGGTCATACATTGAGACGCTCGATAAAAAGAGCCAGCGGTTAAAAATATTGATCGAGGATCTTTTTGAGGTCAGCAAGGCGACCAGCAACAATATTGTGCTGCATCCGATGGAAGTCGACGTGGTGAATCTGTTAAAGCAGGTTGCGGTGGAGCATACGGAGCGCTTTGCGGCGATGGGACTTACGCTGCGCTGGGATGTGCCGGAGGAAAAAGTGATCGTGGTGCTCGACAATCAGAAGACATTCCGCATCTTTGAAAATCTGTTTGTCAATATTCAGAAATATGCGATGCCGCAGAGCCGCGTGTACGTGCAGGTGCACACATCCGGGGAGGCACCGGAGGAGTTCGTGGAGATCACGATCAAAAATATGTCGGCGACGGAACTGAATTTTGATCCGGAGGAGATCACGGAGCGCTTCGTGCGCGGCGATACTTCGCGCGGCACGGAAGGCTCGGGTCTGGGACTTGCGATTGCCAGAAGTTTTACCGAGGCGCAGGGCGGAAAACTGTCAATCGAGGTGGATGGTGATTTATTCAAGGTTGTAATCAGACTGAAATGTGGTACACTACAGGTAGAAAAAGAGATGGAGGTTTAAGACACATGGAATCAATGGATGATTACAAGGAGGAGTTAGAAGCTTCTTTCCGCAGAATCAGAGAGGGAGATATTTTAACCGGCACGGTGATCGATGTCAACGAGGAGGGCGTTACGCTTGACCTGAAATATTATGCACCGGGATTTATCAGTGCGGAGGAGATGAGCAGCGATCCGGATTTTTCACTGGCGGAGGCTGTGCATGTGGGGGATACGATCGAGGCGACCGTGATCCGGGTAGACGACGGCGCAGGCAACATTCTTCTCTCCCGCAGGGAAGCCAATGAAGAGCAGGCATGGGAGAAGCTCAAAGAGATGATGGAGGAGGGTACAACGGTAACCGTCCGCATCAAGGAGAGCGTGAAGGCAGGCGTTGTGGCATATCTTGAGGGGATCCGCGCGTTCATTCCGGCATCCCAGATCACATCCGCTTATGTGGAGGATACGGAGAGCTGGGTTGGAAAAGAGATTCCGGTCCGGGTCATTACGGTGGATGAGGAGCGTGAAAAACTCGTGCTTTCTGGAAAGGCGGTCGCACTCGAGGCAGAGGCGGAGGAGCGCAATCACAAGATCTCTATGATCGTGCCGGGAACCGTGCTTGAGGGAACTGTCGAGAGCCTGATGCCGTACGGCGCATTTATTGATCTGGGCAACGGACTGAGCGGACTGGTGCACATCTCACAGATCTGTGAGCGCAGAATCGGAAAGCCGTCCGAAGTGCTTAAGGTCGGAGAGAAGGTCAAGGCAAAGGTATTAAATACCAACGACAATAAGATCAGCCTGTCTATGAAGGCGCTGGCAGAGGAGATGGTAGATACCGAAGGTGTGGAAGATCTGGAGGCATACACAGACCACACATCCACAGGAACCAGCCTTGGCTCGCTTCTGGCAGGATTGAAGTTAGACTGATCGAACTATTTGAGAATCTTTCTCTAATAGAAAACTGATTCCGTTGCTTTTGCAACCGAAACGGCTCTTGCAATGTGATACATTTAGTTAGAATATTCTAACTATGCGTAAGAGGCAATTTCGGAGGAAAGCAATGAGAGAAGCAGGACTTGGAATCGACATCGGAAATGGAAGTATTTCCATCGCTGTTGTCGAAGGCGAAAACATCATATATAAAGATTACAGACTGCATCGCGGAGAACTGTATCAGAATCTTGTGGACATGCTTGGGCAGGTGGAGACATCGTGCGGCGACAGGATTTTGTATGCAGCGGTCAATCCCGGTGCAGTCTGTTTGTATCCGGGGATCCAAAAGGAAGTGCAGATCAACCGCATCAGCAGCCTTCTGGAAGGACAGAGAATGCTCTATCCGGACGCGGGAAGCATCGTAGAGATGGGAGCACAGAATTCCTGCTTCCTTACCGGAATCCGTGAGGGAGAGACGCTCTCCTACGCCATGAACGGGGAATGTGCCGCCGGAACGGGAGCATTTTTCGAGGATCAGATGTACCGGCTCGGACTTCCGCTGTCCGCCTACTCGGAGTATGTCAGACGGGCGAAAAGTGTGCCGCGGCTTGCGGGACGGTGCAGCGTGTTCGCCAAGACAGACCTGATCCACAGACAGCAGGAAGGTGTGCCGGTGGAAGATATTCTGCTCGGACTTTCCTATGCCGTGATCCGTAATTTTAAATCTGCGGTCGTGCGGAAGCTTCCGGTACAGCCGCCGGTGCTTGTGACGGGAGGCGTTGTCTATAATGAAGGCGTGCGCCTCGCCATCTGTGATATCTTCGGATTAAAAGAGGAAGAACTGCTTTGCGGGGAAGAGGGAGCTGTGGTGTCTGCTGCCGGAATCGCAGCCTGTGCATGTCACGGGAAGCTGGCCTTCGACTGGAAACACCCGGTCCGCAGGGAGGTGGCGGATGAGGAGCAAAAAAGAAAGGCGCTGCCGCGATATGACTACGAGAAGGAGGCACTTCACCGGACCAGACCGTTACGTGGCGGGGAAAAGCTCTGGCTCGGGATTGACGTGGGATCCACGAGCACAAACCTTGTGCTGACGGGGGAGGACGGAGCCGTCATTGACGATCTGTATCTTAGAACGCGCGGCAATCCTCTCGGCGCGGTGCAGCAGGGAATGGCACAGTTAAAGCAGAAATACGGGGAAGCACTCACGTGGGAAGGCATTGGTGTCACGGGATCGGGGCGGTACTATATCGCGGAGAAGACCGGTGCAGGCACGGTGTTGGATGAGATCACGGCGCAGGCGCGCGCGGCTGCCCATCTGTGCCCGGAGGTGGATACCGTGTTTGAGATCGGCGGTCAGGACTCCAAATACATCAGTATCCGGGACGGTCAGGTCGTCGATTTCGAGATGAACAAAGTGTGTGCGGCGGGTACGGGCTCCTTCGTCGAGGAACAGGCGAACCGCATGGAAGTATCGCTGGAGGAGATCGGAAACAGTGCCTTGAAGGCAAATGTGCCGATCGATCTGGGAGAGCGCTGCACCGTGTTGATGGAATCCAAGATTGCAGCGGAGCTTGCGGCAGGCACGGACAAGGAGGATATCTGTGCAGGGCTGTGCCGCTCGATTGTCAGAAACTATTTAAACAGGGTAGTCGGCAATAAGCGCAAGGGAGAACATATCTGCCTTCAGGGCGGAGTCGTGCATAACGAGGGAATCGTTGCGGCTTTCTATGAAGTGTTTGGAGAACGGCTTCACATCACGCCGTTTTACGATGTGACCGGGGCATACGGAGCGGCGCTCGCGGCAAAAGAGCAGGGTGGCACATCCCAAAAGGAGAGCATCCGGAATGAGGAGAATTACCAGAAGAGCCAGAAATGGTTTCTGGCAGGCTATGACGGAACGCTGCTGCCGGGGAAAAAGACTGTGGGAATCCCGCGTGCGCTCATGATTTATAAATTTTTCCCGATGGCGTACCAGTATTTTAAGACTCTCGGCTTTAATGTCTTGCTGTCGCCGGAGACGGACGATAAGATCATTGCGCTCGGACAGGAGATGGCGGCGGAGGAGACCTGTTATCCGGTAAAATTACTGCACGGGCACATGGAATGGCTTGCGAGAAAAAAGGTGGACTACATTTTTATCCCGTGTATCCATACGATCCGGCATGAGACTTCCGGCGTTGCGCACAATTACGGCTGTGTCTATATGCAGACAGCGCCGCGGATTGTCGCAAGTGTGCTGGGGCTTTCGGAACGCGGCGTGGAGCTGATCTGCCCGGTTCTGGATCTGGATATGGGAAAACCGCAGCTCGCGGGAGCGATGATCAAAGCGGGTCAGGAACTGGGATGCGACAAGGCACGGTGTGCGGCGGCGCTCGCGAAGGGCGCGGCGGCGATGGTGCGCTGTGAGAAGAATTCTGAAAAACTGGGCGCGCAGATCCTGGACGAGTTGAAACCGGAGGACAAGGTGCTCGTTCTGATTACAAGAAACTACGGCGTGTCAGACCCGGTTTTAAATATGGGAATTCCCGGGGAAATGTTAAAGAGAGGGTGCAGAGTGTTGATACTTTCCCATCTGAAAGGACATGATGTGGATTTGTCCGGTCATTATCCAAATTTGTACTGGCCATTTGCGCAGCACATTCTGTCGGGAGCGAAGATCATTAAGGAGCATCCGAATCTGTATGCCGTCTATCTGACGAACCACGGCTGCGGACCGGACGGCATGATCTCCCACCTTTTTGCGGAAATTATGGGGGACAAGCCGTACCTGAAAATAGAGGTGGACGAGCATCAGTCCAAGGTGGGAGTGATAACGAGAATCGAGGCGTTTTTAAACAGCTTATCCCATGTAGAGAACTGCACGGAGCGCGCCATACTGCCGGAGGCAGCCGTATTGTCCGGGCGGCTTCGGGATGGGAAGAAAGACATGAAAGACACGAAAGATACGAAAGATATGAAAGAACCGCAGCAGGAGACGGTGTATCTGCCGCCGCTGTCCGTGTATACAGAGTGGATGGCACTTTACCTGAACCAGAAAGGAAAACGCACGGCAGTGCTGCCGGATTACACGGCGCAGGATCTTCATGCGGGAAAAGCGTACAGCACCGCAAAAGAATACTGTACATTCTCGGCTGCGGCAGGACAGATTGCAAACCGGCTGCAGGAGACGGACGGGGAGGAAAAACAGTTTCTGGTATTCCAGACCGAGGGTGCGGAGGCGGACGGAATGGTTCCGGAAATCCTGCGTGCGGTCTTAGATGCGGACGGAAAGAGGGCGCATCTTGTGACACCGTTTCTGGAACAGCTGCTTTTTGCGGAAGAAGCGGATATCTTGTGGCAGGTGCTCTTACTCGGGGATGCATGGCACTGCCTGGATGAGGAGTGGCGGGAAAAGGTGCGTGCCTCTTTCCGGGAGAAGACCGCCGCGCCGGATGCCTGGAGCAGGGAGTGGACCAAAAGCCTTTTACAGGAGTGGGCGGTATATGTGACGGAGGACAGACAGCTGCTGCTGGCCGGCGATCCGATTGTGCTGCATAGCGCTTATCTGAATCAGAATATGGAGGAAGCAGTGAGGAAACATGCTTTTGTTCCGGTGTATATGCCGCTCTCGGAATATCTGTGGTTCCTTGCTGCGGAGTCGGGGCGAAAGATTCCGGAGCATTTTACAGAACAGCTGCATGAATTTATGCAGATTTACCGCGGCGTCTACGGCAGCTGGAAGCAGCCGGACGAACGCTTACAGGAGATCCGGGAAAAGTTTCCGCTGGTTCACGGAGCAAACCTCCGCTATCTGTGCAGCCTGATGGAGCAGGAACTGCCGCGTGGAAAAGGAATGATTCTGGTGTCGCCGGAATATGCCAACTATGCGTCGGTGATGGAGATGCTGCGCACGGGATCAAAATATCCGCTGCTGCACGCAAAGGCGGACGGAAATGAGGAGGCGGAAGAAGTGGAGCGGAGAGAAATCTTTCTGGGGCAGCTGGAGCAATAAAGGAGATAAAAAGGAATTGCCGCAATAAGAATATCGTTCTTTGGTTTGATAACTAATATTATAGGAATACCAGAGAACAAAAAAGTTCCAGAATAAACAGACGGCGGCAAATTCTTTGAAGCA
>OGEU01002693.1_pt1 | contig 12337 bp, 9 predicted proteins | sample 1570651 | NCBI WGS metagenome assembly OGEU01 (sample SAMEA2582129, study PRJEB24529) | metagenome | biome: Human gut stool | place: China | collected 2011 | reverse complement strand
ACAAATTCCAATGAAGCATCTGGCATTTTTTTCTTTGCTATGCTCTTCTGCGGCTTCTGCGGCCGAACGTCCCAATATCATCTATATATTCACGGATCAACAGACAGCCAGCGCCATGAGTTGTGCCGGAAATCCGGACCTGCACACTCCCAATCTCGACCGATTGGCAGCCGCCGGTGTAATGTTCAATAATGCTTATTGCACCGCTCCGCTCAGCGGTCCTTCACGTGGAGCCATGTTTACGGGGCATTATCCGGATGCAGTAGGACTGTCTGTCAATGGTTCACCGATACCCGACTCGCTCAGGACACAGACATTAGGCACCTTAATAAAGAATGCCGGATATGATTGTGCTTATGGCGGTAAATGGCATCTTCCTCTTCTTGATGTCCCCGACAAAGAATACGGCTTCGACAACATTTACAAACATAGTGACGACGGACTGGCGGAAGCTTGCGCCGAATACCTCTCACGCAAACATAAAAAGCCGTTTTTTCTAGTAGCTTCTTATGACAATCCGCATAATATCTGCGAATATGCACGCAGCCAGAATCTTCCTTACGGCAACCTGGACATACCCGAAATACGCAATTGTCCGGGACTTCCCCCTAACTTTGCCAAGAACCCATACGATGCCGATGTCATCGAGAAAGAAAGGGAAAACAATTTCAACGTCTACCCCACCGCCACTTTCACCCCCGAAGACTGGCGTATGTACCGCTACACATACTACCGCCTCGTAGAGAAAGTAGACCGTGAAATCGGCAAGATTGTAGACGCCATCGACAAGAATAACTTGTGGGAGAATACCGTCGTTATCTTCTCCAGCGACCACGGAGACGGAATAGGCGCCCACCACTGGAACCAGAAATCGGCCCTGTACGAAGAAGTGGTAAACATCCCGTTCATCGTAACCCTACCCGGCAAGAAACATGCCGGCACGAAGCTGCCGCAGCTCATCAGTAACGGTGTAGACTTCTTCGCTACCGTTTGCGACTGGACAGGCGCCAAACTACCGGAAGACGCTGACGGAAAGTCGTTCCGCAAAATAGCCGAAGAAGGCAATCCGCAAGCTCCCCACCAGGAGTATGTCATTACCGAAACACAATTCGACGGCAGCAAGACACGGGGCTGGATGGTACGCACCGCACGCTACAAATATGTATTGTACGACAAAGGAAGACACCGCGAACAACTGTTCGACATGCAGAACGACCGGGGCGAGACAAGAAACCTGATGATGGAGAACGCCTATACGAAAGTGGCGCAGGAACATCGTGATATTCTTGAGAGATTCATGAATAGACATAAAATCAGACCGACGCGTCCCAAATTGCACGACGTACCGGGAAAGGTGCTCACAAAAGCAACCAAACATTAATCCGCCATCAGACCAGGAACAAATAAACTTATATAACGCTGTATATGAACAAAATAGTATCCACCATCATTTTCTTCAGTCTTGCAGCCACTGCACAGGCGCAAACGGCCGGAGAAGCCACCATCAGGCTCACCGGCACAACGCTGATGCATGAAATGCGTGCAACTCCCTCGCCGCTGGACGGCGCTGAAATCAGCGACCGTGCCGTGTCCTTCCAATGGCCGCTGCCAGCAGGCCTCAACATCCTGCGCAGCGGACTGGACGGTGCGGAAGAGAACACCCCCAAAAAAGAAACAGACTGGTTTTTTATTTAAAAAATCTTTTCAACGCTATGGGAGGATAACACTATGAGATTAAAAGACACAGGATTAACGGTTCAGGACATCAAAGACAAAGTAAACAAGTACATGATCGAGACCTACGAGCGTTTCGATTTCCTTGCAGAAACCGCAGAGGGGATGTACATGTACGACGAAAACGGAACGCCGTATCTTGACTTTTACGCAGGAATCGCCGTAAACAACGCCGGAAACAGAAACCCGAAAGTTGTTGCAGCAGCAAAAGAGCAGCTCGACGATATCATGCATACCTTCAACTATCCATACACCATCCCGCAGGCACTGCTTGCTGAGAAAGTCTGCGAGACCATCGGCATGGACAAGATCTTCTATCAGAACTCCGGTACCGAGGCGAACGAGGCCATGATCAAAATGGCAAGAAAGTACGGCATCGAGAAATACGGCCCGAACCGTTACCACATCGTAACCGCAAAGATGGGCTTCCATGGAAGAACCTTCGGTGCCATGTCTGCAACCGGTCAGCCGGGCAACGGATGCCAGGTTGGATTCGGACCGATGACCTACGGATTCTCCTACGCACCGTATAATGATCTGCAGGCCTTCAAAGATGCATGTACCGAAAACACCATCGCCATCATGGTTGAGCCGGTACAGGGCGAAGGCGGTGTTCATCCGGCAACGAAAGAGTTCATGCAGGGACTCCGGAAGTTCTGTGATGAGAACGACATGCTGCTTCTGATTGATGAAGTACAGACCGGCTGGTGCAGAACCGGTGCGGTAATGTCTTACATGAACTACGGCATCAAACCGGATATCGTATCCATGGCAAAAGGTCTTGGCGGCGGAATGCCGATTGGCGCAATCTGCGCAACAGCTGAAGTAGCAAAAGCCTTTACCCCGGGATCTCACGGAACTACCTTCGGCGGCCATCCAGTCAGCTGTGCAGCAGCACTGGCAGAAGTCAACGAACTGATCGACCGCGACCTTGCCGGAAATGCAAAGAAAGTCGGTGATTACTTCGCAGAAAAATTAGTAAAACTGCCGCATGTCAAAGAAGTCAGACATCAGGGACTGCTGGTCGGCGTAGAGTTTGATGATACCATCAGCGGCGTAGAAGTCAAACATGGCTGCCTTGACCGCCATCTGCTGATCACCGCCATCGGAGCGCACATCATTCGTCTGATCCCTCCGCTTATCGTAACCGAGGAGGACTGCGACAAGGCAGTTGCTATCATCGAAGAAACCGTAAAAGCTCTGGAAAAATAAAGAATTCTTATAGAAACAAAGAAAATCTCATAGCGTGAAAAGAACAGGACAAGGACGTCAAAAAGCAAAGAACCATGCTTCGCCCCTGTCCTGTTTTTCTTTTCATTCTGTGAATCGGAAACAACAGGTAAAACAGAGAAATTAAATGTGAGAGGAAAACGGTATGGGACATCTGGTTATCACAATCGGCTGCGAGTACGGAGCCAAAGGAAATGCCATCGGCAGGAAAATTGCGGAGGATCTCGGAATTAAGTTCTACGACCGCGAGCTGGTGGATCAGATTATTGAAGAAGTCGGAATTCCGAAAGACATCATGAACCGTGTAGAAGAGGGCGGTACGATTGCCGGAAAAGGAGCCGAGGGCGATGTCCGTGGATCCTTCTCAAAATATGCGGACCTGACCGAGCGTGCGATTCATGTACAGAAGCAGATCATCCGGAAACTGGCAGAAAAAGAGGCCTGCGTCATCATCGGACGATCCGCGGATTACATCTTAAAGGACAGCAAAGATATCAAGCTCCTCCGGGCTTTTATCTATGCACCGGATGAGATCCGCATTCAGAATATCATGAAGAGCCACAGCCTTTCCGAGAGCGATGCAAAAATTCTGCTGCTCGAGAAGGACAAACGGTATCACAAGCGTCATCTGGCGCTGACCGGCAGCAACCGCGGAGACCGGCACAACCGAGACATTCTGATCAACAGTGCATTCCTTGGTGTGGAGGGCACAGCGGAATATCTCGAGGAACTGATTCAGAAGAAATACGGAAGCGGGGAGGAATAAGCCATGGAACAGAAAAAATCAGAATTTGACAAAGTATTAGGTGCATGGGATATTCTCGTCATCGCTTTCGGAGCCATGATCGGCTGGGGCTGGGTCGTATCCTCAGGAAGCTGGATTCAGAAGGGCGGCGTTGTCGGAGCTTCAATTGCGTTTGCGATCGGCGGTGTCATGATCTTCTTCATCGGACTGACTTACGCAGAACTGACTGCAGCGATGCCGCAGTGCGGCGGCGAGCACGTCTTCAGCTACAAGGCGATGGGCCCGAACGGTTCGTTCATCTGTACCTGGGCGATTATTTTAGGATACGTCAGTGTTACGTGTTTCGAGGCGTGCGCCTTCCCAACCATCATCACATATCTGTGGCCGGGATTCCTGAAAGGCTATATGTACAGCGTGGCAGGATTTGATATCTATGCTTCCTGGGTAGCCGTAGCCGTTATTGTAGCGTTTCTCATCACACTGATCAATGTGCTGGGCGCAAAAACAGCAGCCGTTCTGCAGACGGTCCTTACCTGTATCATCGGCGGCGCTGGTATCCTTCTGATTGTGGCATCCGTGATCAACGGAGATTCCAGCAATCTGCAGGGACAGATGTTCGTCGGCGAGAGCACCGGAACGATGTTCCAGAACATCATCAAAGTTGCTGTTGTTACCCCGTTCTTCTTCATCGGCTTTGACGTTATCCCGCAGGCAGCAGAGGAAATCAACGTTCCGTTAAAGAAAATCGGTAAAATGATGATTCTCTCCGTTGTACTCGCTGTTGTTTTCTATTCCTGTGTTATCCTGGCTGTCGGCTATGTGCTGAACCCGTCCGAAATCCTGAGCTCGGAAGCAGGAACCGGACTTGTCACAGCAGATGCGATGGCGAAAGCGTTCGGTACAGCGGTTATGGCAAAAGTCATCATCGTCGGCGGTATGTGCGGTATCATCACATCCTGGAACTCCTTTATGATCGGCGGTTCCCGTGCCCTGTACTCTATGGCTGAATCCTACATGATTCCGCCGATGTTCGCAAAGCTTCATCCGCAGCACAAAACTCCGATCAACGCCCTGTTCCTGATCGGCGCGCTGACTATGCTGGCTCCGTTTGCAGGACGAGGCATGATGGTGTGGATCTGTGATGCAGGTAACTTTGGATGCTGTCTTGCCTACTGTATGGTATCTCTTTCCTTCCTGATCCTGCGGAAGAAAGAGCCGGATATGCCGCGTCCGTACCGTGTTCCGGCATACAAATTTGTGGGAACCATGGCTGTTCTGATTTACGGATGCATGGTGCTTGTTTACTGCATTCCTGGTTCCGGCGGAACGCTGGTATGGCAGGAGTGGCTGATGGTAGGCGGCTGGAGCCTCCTCGGTGTTGTATTCTTTGCAGTCTGCAAGTTCAAATATAAAGAGAAGTTCGGCAGCCTGATCGAGCTGATCTCCGACGAGGACGCAGCGTCCCTGATGCCGGAGGCAGACGATGCGGAACTCGACGTTGTTATCGATGCAGCGATTGACCGTGTTCTTGCCAAAATGGCTGGCTGAAGCTGAGATAGGATAAAACAAAGCGTGTCGGAAAGAAAAATTTTCGGCACGCTTTCTGAAAGAAAGGGGAAAAATAAGATGAATCCATTCGAATTTTCGATTCCACAGAATATTATTGTCGGAGCAGGAACGCTTGCCAAACTGCCGGAGTGTGCCAAGAAGATGGGCGGAACCCATGCGATGATTCTTTCCGGTCCTACCCTGAAAAAAATGGGCGTTGTGGACAAAGCAGCGGACAGCCTGAAAGCGGCAGGCATCGCAGCCGATATTTTCACAGATATTGAGGCGAATCCGTCTGTGACGACAGTAGAAAAAGCAACCGAGAGCTATCTTGCTTCCGGCGCAGACTTTCTCGTAGCACTCGGCGGCGGTTCTCCGATGGATGTAGCAAAGGCCGTCGGTGTGACGGCAAAATACGGCGGAAGCATCACGGAATACGAAGGCGCACACAAAGTGCCGGGAAAAATTGTCCCGCTGATTGCCATTCCGACGACTGCGGGAACCGGCTCCGAGGTGACCGCATTTTCCGTGATCACCGACCACAGCAGAGATTACAAGCTGACCGTATTCAGCTATGAACTTCTTCCAGAGTACGCGATTCTCGATCCGGAACTTTTAACTTCCGCTCCGGCATCCGTTGCGGCAGCCTGCGGTATTGATGCTTTTATCCATGCGGAGGAGGCTTATATTTCCACAGCCGCATCTCCGTTCTCCGATGCCATGGCAGAAAAAGCGATGGAATTGATCGGTAAAAATATCCGCCGTTTCGTGGCGCGCAGAACCGATCTCGAAGCCGCAGAGGCGATGCTGACCGGTTCGCTGTTCGCGGGTATTGCATTTTCCTACGCAAGACTTGGAAATGTCCATGCAATGAGTCATCCTGTGAGCGCCTTCTTCGATGTGCCGCACGGCGTGGCAAATGCCGTTCTGCTTCCGGTCATCGCAGAGTACAATGCACTGGCAGACCATGGAAGATATTTGAAGATCTACAACTACATCAGCGAAATCCCGGCATACGCCGATGAATTTGAGCCGATGATGCTGGTCGGCGCGATCCGCGAGCTGACCGCAGCCATCGGAATCCCGGCCAGCCTGACCGATGCGATCCGCCAGGCGGCAAAGGGAAAAGAAGTGACAGCAGAGGAGATCGAGAGCAAAATCGTGCCGATGACGGTAGATGCGATGAAGAGCGGAAACATCGCCGTCAACCCGAGAGCGTCCTGTCAGCAGGACATCGAGGCGCTGTACCGGAAAGCACTGTAAGAGACAAGCTAATTTATAGAAGAAACCGTAAAGGGCGATGCTGTGAAAAGTATGTACAGCATCGTCCTTTTTCTGCTTGTATTCCGAAAATATGTGCTGTAAAATAAATTTATCGTGCTGTTCTCACAAAACAGAGCAGCGAGGGGTGGATTTTTTTATTAAATCTTACTATTGGAGGAAGCAAAACATGGAAAATAATGTATTGCAGCAATTAAAAGAAAATATCGCAAAGGTCATGATCGGAAACGAGCGCACGATCGAGCTTGTCCTGACCTGCCTTGTTGCCAAAGGTCATATCCTGCTCGAGGATGTCCCGGGGACAGGAAAAACGGTCATGGCGAAATCCCTTGCGAAATCCGTCGAGGCAGAGTTCGGCCGCATCCAGTTCACACCGGACTTACTGCCGTCCGATGTCACCGGTCTCAATTATTTTGATGCCAAAAGCGGAGAGTTTGTCTTCTCGAAAGGCCCTGCCTTCTGCAACATTCTGCTTGCCGATGAGATCAACCGTGCAACGCCGAAGACGCAGAGCAGCCTTCTCGAGTGCATGGCTGAGCGCCAGATCACCGTGGACGGTGTGACACGGCCGCTCGAGGAGCCGTTCCTCGTCATCGCCACGCAGAACCCGCTCGAGACGCTCGGAACCTTCCCGCTGCCGGAGGCGCAGATGGACCGTTTTTTAATGAAACTTTCGATGGAAGCATTAAGCCCGGCGGAAGAGACACAGATGATCGCCCGTTTCCTGACCGAGGAGCCGCTCGCCGAGCTGTCGTCTGTCTGCCAAAAAGAAGAAATCCGTACCCTGCAGGAGGCGTGTAAAGAAGTCTACCTGCATCCGGAACTGGTACAGTATCTCGTCCGCATCGTACAGGAGACGAGAGTCAACAGCAAAATTGCAAGCGGTGTGAGCCCGCGTGGAACACTCGCATTTTTACGTGCCGTACAGGGCCACGCGCTGGTGCAGGGACGAAACTACGTTGTGCCGGAGGACTTCAAGACCGTGGCTGTTCCGGTACTCGCACACCGTCTCACCATGCAGATCGGCGCAGACGACGGAAGAGCCGCAGAATCGGTGATCGAGGAAATTTTAAACCGCATCGATCTGCCGACCGAAAACTGGTCAGGAAGGTAACGGACTATGCTTCTTTTATTACTATTTGGAATGGCGCTTGCCTGGTTTCTGCAGAAAAAGCTGTACCAGAAAAACTGGCAGAAAAATCTGAAAATCCAGGTCAGCTTCCAGGATTCTGCGATCTATGAGGGCGAGGAGAGTACGTTAAAAGAGGTCGTCGTAAACGACAAACTGCTGCCGATTCCGGCACTCGAGCTTGGCATTTCGATGAGCCGCAATCTGGAATTCGACCGCGAGGCAAAAGCAAACGCGAGCATCACCGACCAGAGCTACAAACGCGATGTCTTTTCGTTCCTGTTTCATCAGCAGATCACGAGAACACTGCCGTTTCAGGCGAAAAAACGAGGATTCTACGAGATCACCGGTGCGCATGCCGTAGCGTACGATCTTTTTTTCCGGGAGGGTCTTTACAGCGATTACCCGCAGCAGACACAGATGTACGTTTACCCGCGCCAGGTCGATACTGCACGGATTCAGATGATCTGCCGTGCCGTGTCGGGCATGGTTCTGTCACGGAATCGCCTGTACGAGGACCCGTTTGAATTTTCCGGTATCCGCGATTACCGGAAAGAAGACCCGATGAACCGCATCAACTGGAAATCGTCGGCACGGATGGGAGATCTGATGGTCAATCAGTTTGACGCGACGACGAGCGTGGAAGTTACGGTGCTTCTCGATATCGAGGACGCCAACATTCTGCGCGAGGAAGCGCAGGTCGAGGAGAGCATCCGCATCACGTCTTCGCTTGCGGCGCGGATGGTGAAAAACAAGATGAATCTGTGGGTGAAGAGCAATGCGAAAGATGAGGAGACCGGCGAGGAGCTGCGTGTCCATCTGGCAGCGGGCGCCGGAAAAACAGCGGAGCTGAACCGGAAACTGGCGTGCGTGCAGCTTGGGGGCAATCTCACAGGCAGCGCGGAGTTTCTGCACAAAGAGGCGGAAAAAGAGCTCACCGGCCACACCTACGTTGTCGTATCCAAAAACAGAACCGATGAGGTCCGTGAGGCGCTTCATCTGCTCTCCGGTGCGCAGAACCAGGTGCTGTGGGTGATTCCGTATCTGCCGGGCGAAGAAGTTCCGTCGGAGCAGAACCGTGCGTACACCGCAATCGGCTGGGAGGTGAAACCATGGAAATAAAAAAGACACCGGTACAGATCCCGCTGACCTGGCTTCATGTCTGGCTTTTATTCGCCGGCATCTATGGCTTTGCCGCCGGTTTTCTGGGGCTGACGGGAAGGGAGGCGCTGTATTTCTGCGCCATATCCTTATTGCTGCTGATTCCGGCCGCTGCAAGCTGGATTCTGATCCGGAAAACGAAAGCACTCTGGCAGTTTCTGCTTGGCGGAATTGCGGTCTGCGCGGTGACGTATCTGGCAGCGAAATTTTTCTGTTCCCTGTTCAGTGTGCAGGCGGCAGCGGTAATTGAAGCGGCTGCGGCGGCAAACGATGGAAAAAACAAGTTTGAGAACGGTATTTCTCCTGCATTTCTGGAGAGCCTTTCCGGCGTGATGACGGGTCTTATGGCCGCTGTGATTTTCCTGATCCGCGGCTATGTCAGAATCCGCAAAGGCCAGTTAAAGAAAGCAGCGCAGGAACTGCCGGCCGGCTCAATGCCGCTGGCGGATATGGAAGCGTGGGAGATCCCGACGCTCCTCGATGAGCCCAAGCCCCTTCATTTTCTCTGGTTTATGATACAGTATGTGATCGGTGTGCTGATGAAAATGCCGTTCTACTGGCATCTGATCTACTGGTTTTTCTTTGCAGATGTATTCCTGTGCTTCTTCTGCCAGTACCTCGACGGCATGCACGGGTTCATCCGTGACCATCAGAAAATCGCCAATCTCCCGGTGGAGACGATGCAGCGGACGGGAAAACTGATCCTGAAAATTGCAGTACTCCTTCTGGTACTGTTCGTGCTCCCATCGGCGCTCTACGGAAAGGATCCGATTGCGGAGGCGATCGCAGGATATGAGCCGAAAGAGCTGGAAAGCGATCTTACGATCGAAACACCGGAGGCCGAGGCGCCGCAGGGCATGGAGCAGGCCGATCTGTCCGATATGCTGGGGGACAAAGAGTACAAACCGATGCCGCAGTGGATCCAGAATCTTTCTACGGCGGTCATGTATCTTGTGATGGTTGCCGTCGGAACCGCGGTTCTGCGGGCGATTTACCAGAGCGTAAAAAATGCGGGAAAAGCCTTCTCAGAGGATGAGGAGGACGAAGTTCTCTTCCTGCATCAGGGAAACGACGAACGGGAAAATCTGCCGTGGCGGCGGGAAAAGAAAGAGGGCTATCTCTCCCCGAATATGCGTATCCGCCGGAAGTATAAAAAAACGATCAAAAAAGCCGGAAAATACCAGCCGACCGGAGCCGAAACCCCGGCGGAGCTGGAAGAGAGAAACGAGCTTTCCGGCGACGGCATGAGACGGCTGCACGACGGCTATGAAAAAGCCCGTTACAGCCGCGAGGGCTGCACAAAAGAAGAGGCGGAAGCGCTGCGGAACTGATTTAAAACCAGTTCCCGGCAGCAGTCCACAGCCAATAGAGAAAGCCGAGCAGCCAGCTTGCAAAGACACCGTACAGAATGACAGGTCCGGCGATGGTGAAAATTTTCGCACCGATGCCGAAGACCTGTCCTTCTTTTTTATATTCAATCGCAGGAGCTGCAACCGAGTTGGCAAAGCCGGTGATCGGGACGAGCGCACCGCAGCCGGCAAAGGTGACGATTTTCTGATAGATGTTGAGGCCGGTTAAAATCACACTGCTAAGGATCAGAATCAGCGAGCACCAGGAGCCGGCGTCATCTTTGCTGAGTGAGAACTGCGTTTTGCCGATATGGAGCAGAATCTGCCCCACGACACAGATCAGACCGCCGACGATAAAGGCTTTTGCCATATTGCAGAAGAGATTCTGCTTTGGCGTCACCTCTTTGACAAACTGTTCGTATTCTTTTTTTGCCCGTTCATTTTTTAAACTCTGCATCACATCTTACCTCCAGTTCTTATTGAAATCCACTTGCAAAATAATAGAGAGAGCCCGCGATTTTCCCTGCCGCCATGCAGAGAATTACAAACGGCAGTCCGCGCGTCAGTCCGATCCGGCGGCAGAGGATCGAAAACAGGTTGACGACTTCGCCGAGCGCGATGATCCAGCTTCCCAGATAAATGCCCGCAAAAAGCCAGAACACACCGGCCGTCCAGGAGGGCAGGGAAAACGAGAAGGTGCCAAGCGAGAAAAGATCGCCGAACAGCGCCCCGGCCATACAGCAGCATTCGTAAAAACGCAGGCTCTCTGCTGTCTTTGTGATGCCGGCGTACCGTGTCACGATGCCAAGGCCGATCACAAGCGCGACAAGGCCGCTCGCGATGAAAAAGCCAAGGCTAAGACCGGCTGTGATCAGCAGGATCTCTGGCAGGATTCGCATGAAAAGCCTCCTTTCCTTTACCGGAGCGGTCGTTCTGTTCGAGAATGGTCGTATCGATATCATCCTCGTAGACCCGCATTTCCACCTCGAGCGGCGTCGGGTCCTGCGTGAATTTCCGCCGTCCGAAATGGTTGAAATAGAGCACGACGCCAAGGCCGATGCCGATGGAATATGAAATTTCCAGCACCGAAAATCCGGGCGTCATCTGCGGGAGAAAACGGGTGTAAACATCCAAAAACAGCTCGCGGATGCCGATGTCGGTGTGGAAGGTCATAATGGAAAACGCAGTTCCGATAAACGTAAGGATGCCGACCAGAATCGTTTTGCACCAGCTGATCCAGGTGTTTTTCTGACGCGGATCCTCGTACGTTAAAATAAAATTCGGCTCGCCGATGTGGGTGACATCGACGTGCTCCTCGGCCTCCGTGACGAGGCGGACGAGGGTGGAGGCGGAGCAGACGTAGCGTCCGTATCCGTCATCGGGAAGATGCGCCACGCGGCGGACCTGATTGCGGGCAAGGACAGCGCCGTCTGAACAGGAAAGCTGCGCCACATCGCCGAGCGTCACGACGGGACTGGTGATTTTGATATTCCGCTCCGTCTGAAGATACAGCATTTCACTCATGAAAAACATTCCTCTAAAAGTTTCTGAAACAGGATTTTTGTGCTACAGCGTACAGAGTTCCCTAAAACAGGAAAATCATGCGTAAGAATGGAAAAAACGGAAATACTGAAGGTCAGAAATGGTAAGACGCAAAATAAGAAAACGGAGGAATTTGCCGATGAGACAGATGACAGGAAAGCAGAGCATCTCGTTTGCCAAAGCCGTCTATATCGAGGGCAGCGCGGCGATTGTAGGAGAAAAGGAAAAGGATGGACCGCTGGGCGAATACTTTTCGCACACGCTTTCGGACCCGATGTGCGGGCAGGAGAGCTGGGAGGAGGGCGAGAGTGAACTGCAGCTTGCCACCGCGAAGCTGGCAATGCAGAAAGCCAATGTGAGGCCAGAGCAGATCCGCATGATTTTTGCGGGCGATCTTCTGGCACAGTCAATCGCATCATCGTTCGGCCTGGTGGATCTGAACTGCCCGCTCTACGGCCTGTTCGGTGCCTGCTCGACGATGGGAGAGGCGCTTTCGCTTGGCGCGATGGCAGTCGCAGGAGGATACGGTGACCGGGTGCTGGCGGTGACATCGAGCCATTTTGGAACGGCGGAGAAGGAGTTCCGTTTTCCGCTCGCCTACGGAAACCAGTGCCCGCC
>OGEU01002689.1_pt1 | contig 12342 bp, 10 predicted proteins | sample 1570651 | NCBI WGS metagenome assembly OGEU01 (sample SAMEA2582129, study PRJEB24529) | metagenome | biome: Human gut stool | place: China | collected 2011 | reverse complement strand
TATTCCTAAAGCTCCTGTGTATGGTTTCCGCCTGCGGATCACTCTTGATGAAACCGGGGAAAGAAAAGACTATTTTCGTTTCTGTGTTTTGGCTTCAGAAGAAATGAATCAAATGGTTGTTTAAAAAATTATTATAACTTTACCTGATTTCATCAAATTTCTTTCAGGTTATATCAAAATCATATGATGTTAGGGTCAAAACAATACTATGTTCTATAAGAAAACAAGAAATTTCTTGTCCAAAACCTGTGAGCTACTCACAGGTTTTTTGCCATCTTCTAAATTATTTCCAAACTATTTCTAAATCATTAGTACACTCAGAAACTGTTTTTATTCACTTGAAAAAATTCCCAAATTTAAAGAAGCAGCTCAAACACTTTTACTGTTAGTTACAAAAATTTTTTCGTTATTTTATACAAAAATTATTATGATTTTTATATAAAAAAATCTCTCCTGTGAAAAACAGTAGGAAGCATGTTTTCTTTACCCCTTATTATATATAGAGAAATAAAAAAGCTGCTTATTGGTAACTTCTTTTGTAACTAAATGATTCTTTAGGCGACTAACGGAACAAATACCGGAGACGATGAATGATAACAAAGAATTTATAGGCATACTGCTACAAAATAAGCGTATCATTTATAAGGTTTGTTTCATGTACGCACAAGATAAGGAAGTGGAAGCGATATTTAACGCCGTATGTCTCCGATTATTTTGTGTTTTTTTGTAGCTTTGCTTCGGATTGGAAACGAGATAAATATCGGTTATGCTGCAAAAAACGAAAGGAATAGTTCTTCATACATTGAAATACAATGATACATCTATCATTGTGGATATGTATACAGAGTTGTCCGGCAGGGCTTCTTTTCTTGTAACAGTGCCCCGTTCGCGGAAAGCGGCTGTGAAATCCGTACTTTTCCAGCCCTTGTCTTTTATTGAGCTCGAAGCCGACTATCGCCCCAACGCAACTCTCTATCGTGTGACGGAAGCGAAATCTTTTTATCCTTTTTCTTCCATTCCATACGATCCGTATAAGTCTTCGATGGCACTTTTCCTGTCGGAGTTTCTTTACAGGGCTATCCGGGAGGAGGCGGAGAACCGTCCGTTATTTGCTTATCTGCAACATTCCATCATTTGGCTGGATGAGTGTGGAGACGGCTTTGCCAATTTTCATCTGGTGTTCTTGATGCGTCTTTCCCGTTTCCTGGGACTTTATCCGAATCTGGAGGATTATCATACCGGCGATTACTTTGATTTATTGAATGCCTGCTTCACTTCTATTCGTCCCCAGCTGCATTCTTCCTATATCAATCCCGAAGAGGCTGCCCGTCTCCGTCAACTGATGCGCATGAACTATGAGACAATGCATCTCTTTGGCATGAGCCGTGCGGAGCGTACCCGTTGCCTGACGATTATGAATGATTATTATCGTTTGCATCTGCCTGACTTCCCAGCATTGAAATCACTGGAGGTATTGAAAGAACTGTTTGATTAATTAGTAACTTTTCTCCATTCAACTGTTCTAGCTAGTTTTCATTCTTGAAACACGAGTGCGATGCTTTTCAATTCTGTCGTTCCTTTGTCGTGTCGAGTCCATTTACTTGCCATATATTGTTTTAGCAGTGTTTTAGCGTCCGCCACTGTATGCGGCAATTAATCAGGTGATAATAACACTTCTTAATGCGGGTTTGTATGCTGTTCCTGAAAATATATGTTACTTTTGTCCGTAGAGAACAAAAGAGAATGAACAAGAGAGAAAACAATATGAAAAGATTCCTATACCTGACGGTCTGTCTTCTCATCCTGGGGGAGTTTTATGGTTGTAACGGAGACGTATTTGTCGACGACTTCCGTCCTTCCGATTCCGAACTGGCGCTGGACGGGAACGGGGATGTTGCCACTATTCAATTTGCAGCTGCCAATTGGGATTGGTTAGCAATGTATACAGTTTCTAGTCTTCCCGTTCAATATAAAGTATATGATGCGGACAATCGCTTGGTAACAAATGACCAAGGTCCATCGCTGAACGGATTGGGAAAGATTGTGTGCACCGGAGAGATGATTGATTTCACCATCGAACGTGTTCATCCCGAAGAAGTGAAGATAACGGTGGGCGAGAATGCCCTTTCCGCTCCTTTTCAATTCCTGCTCACGGCAAGCAACGAATATGAGTGGCAGGAGATACACGTCGAGATTTCTCCGGGAGACAGATATGTGATGGATAGTATCATTTATTCTTTGAATGCATATTCTTACGATCCGGAAAACAAGATAGAGAAAAAAGAAGGCGTCTCCTTTCATAACTTAACAGATGTTTCGTCTACATACACGTTTTTTCCTTTCGAGTCTTTTTACCATTTTATGAGGTTCAAAAGCGATGTGCCCGAAGCTTTTCAATTACTGGGCGAAGCCGGTCTAACAGTGGAAATACCAAGTATGAAAGACGGATATTTAGTGATGAACGGCAAACGGGCGCCATTCATTTCTGAGCAACAAATGTTGCCTTGCCCTAGTACGGAACAGAACAAAGACATAATTCCTCCCCGGACTTCTCGATACTACACCTTATCGATGATGTATGATTGGTTGGAAACGAGATATACCCTCTATGTTTCTCACTCCAAAACCAAGAAACAACGAATCGTAACCGGCACGTTGCATAGCGAAATGCCTGTAAAATATCACATAACACACAGGGATGTCTCTCTCAAAAACTAACCTTTCAACAACTAATATATCAATGATTAGAAATAGAAACGCCATACGGTTGCTGTGCCTCTTTTGCATCCTGGTACATCCGGCAATCAACGCAAATCTGGAAGCCCGGACAATCATCGGGCAACGGAACGACAGCGTCAGCCATCCCCTGATCCGCCATCAGCTTGGCTTCGACATCCGTCCGGGATATATCGTCTCCACCCATAGTTTTCTGCAAGGAGACAATGCGCAGCAAAAGAAAATCGACCAATCGCTTTCCTTCCATTTCAAGTACGCTTTCAGATTCAGCAAAGAATCCAATCTCGGCAGGCTCTTTCCTCATACCTATCAGGGTATTGGCGTTTCCTACCATACCTTTTTTAGTCCCGCTGAATTGGGAAATCCGGTGTCGGTATACGCTTTTCAAGGGTCACGTATCGCGCAACTGTCCCCCCGTTTGTCGCTCGATTACGAATGGAACTTCGGAGCTTCTTTTGGCTGGAAGAAATATGACGAACTATCCAATCCGCAAAACGTGTTGATTGGCTCCAAGATCAATGCATACATTAATCTCGGCTTTTTGCTGAACTGGCAAGTTCACAGGTACTGGAAACTAACGGCAGGCGTAGATCTCACCCATTTTTCCAATGGAAACACGCATTATCCCAATGGCGGTCTTAATGTTATCGGAGGAAGAATCGGCATCGTACGTACTTTGGGCGTGGATGAGCTACCCGGTGGCGTCACTCCCGGACGGCTCTTTATAAAACCTCACGTCAGCTATGACCTGGTGATCTACGGAGCCACCCGCAAAAGAGGACTGATTGGAGACGATGTGTCGAGTATGATTCCCGGTTCGTTCGGTGTGGCGGGCATCAATTTCGCCCCGATGTATAATTTCAACAACTATTTTCGGGCAGGGCTTTCTGCGGATGCGCAATATGATGAGAGTGCCAATCTTAAGGAGTATAGAGTGGGCGAGTTTTACTCAAGCGATTTGAAGTTTCATCGTCCTCCTTTCCGTAAGCAATTTGCCATGGGGTTATCTCTTCGGGCAGAACTGGTGATGCCTGTTTTCTCTATCAATGTCGGCGTCGGTCGGAACCTGATATACAGCGGTGATGATACAAAAGGGTTCTATCAAGTTCTGGCTCTCAAGACTTATGTCACCCGTCATTTGTTTCTACACGTGGGGTATCAGTTGAGCAAATTTAAAGACCCCAACAATCTAATGCTGGGGCTTGGATATAGATTTCATGATAAACGATGAAAGGGCAATCTTCGTTTGTTAATAACCTCCTTTTCTCAATTTAATTAAAATGTAAGTCCTCCTAATTGGATTATTCCATTATCTTTCCAAATATAATTAACTTTTACTTCTGTGATACCGGCGTCAGGATATCGTTGCTGATATTCTGCTGTTTTATCACTCTGTAGGATATATCCGTATCCCAATGATATTCCTGTAGCAAATTTAAAACCGAACTTCTCTGCTTTATCGTCATACATTAAGGTTAAAAAGGTAATATTCCATTCGTATGTGCCTTCTCTGAATATTCCCGAATCAGTTTTCATTGTAAACTTTTTGGTTTCCTGATTGAATGTATAAGTAGCACCAATGAATGGTTTCTCTTTTTCTCGTAACTCAACTTCTATCTCTGGAGGGATTCTTAGATCTATTGCTTTTATTATTATTCCCGGAGAACCAGGATGACCTTCGAACGGAATTCCCCAATTGATAATTTCCGAGCTGTTGAAGTATATTACATATACGTAGATCTCACATACTATCTTATTATTGTCAGTATCAATAAGTCGTATCATGGTGCTCCCACTTTTGTATGTAGCGATGCATACGCCCATTACGTCAAGAGTTGCAGTTGCAATTTCTTGATTTTCTGATTCTAACTTATAGTTGTGCTCTGTTAAGTCTGTTTCTATGATGACATGCCTTGTGTCTCCTTCCCATATAGAAACTGATTCCTTTTCAACTTCGTATGGTTGTTCTTCAGAGCAACCATACGAAGATGCCAGTAATAATACAATTAGCAAAAGTCTACTGATTCTCATACTTTTAAATGTTTTTTACAAATATATGGTAATATGGGAGATAATCCCTTTGTTTTACCGGATAATAAAGTCTTTATTGCTTATTCCACGTAGACTTCTACGACCGTAAAGATATTGTTTGAACGGATATAAAGGTCAAATGTTCCATAAGGTCCGTTGACTATGTCAGGTGCTTTAGTTAGGGTTATTCTTAATTTGTTATTGGCAGATGTTACATTTAATCCTTTTTTCCCTGCGCTATGTTCTTTCAAGAAAAACTCAATATTTTGGGGTAATGCTAATTCAACCGTTTCACCTATACGGTGAAGACTTCCAATACCATACCTATATGCAGGCAACCCATTATTGTTAGGGAAAACAGATATATATTTTACAATTGCACCGATAGTCATGTCACTATTTACTATTTTAGATACAACATAGGCTTGATAATAACTTGCTTCTACTTGAATAGCGTGATTGCCTGACGGGAAATCTATAAGTGTATTTTTATCAAAAATCTGATAAATATGTCCGGGCGTAACCGCTACTTCGTGTGTGAGGTTGGTTAATGAGGGTAGAATATCTGCTCCAACTCCTGCGCCATTTCCTACGTCAGAAATAAAATTAGAAGATGTGACGAAGTTATTAGCTTCATTGATATAAGTTTTTGATTCACCTAAATAGGTTTTTCCATTATGCTCATTAAGCATATTGAGTGTGATGGTATCTGCCGGATCATCTGGCGTGTCATCATCACTACAATTAACGAAACACATAGTACAAAGGGATAACAAGAAAATCCCAACTAGTCTTTTTGTATTCATTTCTTTTTAATTTTTTGATTTATCAGGAACTTAGTTTGACTTGGTGCTTACAAATATTTTATCGATATAATAGTCAATACTCTTTGAAGCATTGCGGAATAATAGTTGAAGCTTGTATTTCCCTTTAGGATATTCTTCTTGAGAAGGTAAAAAGAATCTTATTTTGACACTTTCATGAGAAGGTATTAAATATCCAAGATCATTTTTTACATAATTATCCGGATAAACTAAAGGAATCCATGAATTATTACTTTCTCTATAGCGCAAGAAAGTATTACTAATATAGGTAATTGTATCGTTTGTATTATTAGTAATTTCTGTTTTCAAGAATCCGTCTTTTGAGCAGGGGGCTTTTAATAAAAAGCACACTTTTATATGCTCATTTTCTCTTGTAATAAATTCTTTCCCTTGCATTTGTTTTTCTTCTACAATCGTTTCTCCTGGCTCGATGGAATTAATGAAATGTGATATATCCATTTTATATGAATTAAGAGAGTCGATACTATTCTCATAATCAAGGTTCACAGTATTTCTTGAATTACTTGTTTTATTATGACAACTGATTAACATGAATAAAACGATTCCATTGGTTATCAAAATAGATATTAATTTGAGCATAAGTTAAATATGAAATGAATTAGATAAGTTACTTATCCAACCTATTTGTGAATATTATTTAAAATAGGCATTTAATTTTGATGCTATATTATCAACCTTAACAAATATAGATGTAAAAGTTATACTTCCTTTAGATCTATACTCTGATAGATTGTTAGCTTTCATTGTCATGAATGAAATACTAATTAATAATAGTGCAATACTTAGTTTTCTCATATCTTTAATTGTTTTTTGCAAATTTACGGAGAGATGAGGGGGGAAGCAAGTAAAGTACGTTTTTGAACGTGGACAAACAGACTTTGATAATCAGTTGTTTATGGCTTTTTACGTGGACATTATCTTATGCTATAGATTGTTTCTACTGAAAACATGATTATTAATGTATATTTTCGATTAAGTATTCATATAATGTAGCATTATTATCCGGTAATGTGATATCTAGTTTTCTTCTAAGTCTAAGGCGTCTTTTTCTTACTGAATCAACTGTTATATTTAATAATTTTGCTTCAGTGTTAGTGTCGAACCCATACATGTAAAGACAGCAATATTGAAAGTCTTGTTCTGATAAATCCGGACATAGACTATATATGTATTTATAAAGACTTGGATAGATCTGTGTTATTTCATCTGTGATAAGTTTCCATTGTTTTTCTGTTATTAATGGCTTATCATTTCTTGGTTTATTTTTATTTGCCAGGTATGTTAGCTCCTTGAATAGTGGTGAGTTCTCTAGAGATTTATTTTGTAATTCCTTGTAATTGGCACTTAGAAGATTTATTTCTTCCTGCATTTTATTATAGTTCTCATTTTTCTCTTTGAGTGTGTCTGACAATCTTTTTTTCTTTTCCAATTCTAATGACACATAGAGCAAATTTTCTTTTATCTGGTTTAATTCATCCCGTTGTCTTTGAATTTTTTCTTTTGCTTTTTTGCGATATAATAGGTATCCTACCATTATAAACAGTAACGTTATAATGCAGATAATTGAAATTATAATGTAGCTTTGTTGCTTAATTTTTAATCTATCGACTTCTTTGCTGATTTTTAGGTGATTATATTTGGATTCTATATCTAGTATTTTGGATTGGCTATCTGCATATACAATAGAATCTACCATATTAACATATTCTTCCAGATTGACAAGAGCTTCTTTATAGTTTTCTTCTGCATTATAAATTTGATAATATAGATATTTAATGCTACATGTATATTGGGGGTTATCCTGTGGGATCTTGGATAATAATTCTTTAGCTTTATTAATGGAACCTGATGTCGTATATAAGTCAATCAATGCTACATAATCGGGCATTTTTTCTCTTCCCGTCAACAATGCTTTGAGGAGGTATTCTTCAGCTTTATCGTATTTGTTCTGCATAGAATAGATATTGCCTAAGGCGTTATTTATTGATGCAGTAACATTAATATTACTAGTATTGGCTGCTACAGAATCGGCTATAATTAGAATATTTAAAGCATGTGATAATGAATCCATTTCTGCATATTCACGTCCAATATCTCTTAATGCACAAGCATAACTATCTGTATTCTTTTCTTTTTTGAAGTATTCGGCAGCAATCTCATATCTTTTGATAGCCTCTGTTCGCATGAATTTTTCTCGATATAGATCGCCTATATAGTCATAGGTATATCCAATGAGGTTATTGAGCTTGTTTTTTCCTGCAATGTCCAGCGCATTAGTATAAATAGACATTGCTTTATCATAATCTCCATCAGCAAAATAGGAACGACCTAAATAAATCAAAATTTGCACTTGCTCGTCAGGGCTACCATGTGAGGAATACCAGTCATAAGCTCTTTCTAATTGGTAAGTTGGTAGGATGCTATTAAAAATTTCGTCTGTAATCTTACCTGATAACATACACCAGCGTGCAAAAGCTTTGTCGTCTAGTTTTTCAGGAGATGATATACTTTTTAGTAGGTTGGATGCGCTGTCAGGATTTATGGCAATGGCTTTTTCTACTTCATTTAGCAGTCTGTCAGATACGGATTGTTGTTTGTTGCATCCTGATAGCACTAATATAGATGTTATAATTATAGCAATACTCTTTCTCATTTGTCTGTCGTGGTTTAGTTTCGTTGTAAAAGTAATCTTTATTTTCTATATTATGCTCTTTTATAGGGAGATTATTTTAGTTCGGAAAATAATATTAGTACTGTCTATATCATACATTAAATTAATTTCAAATCTGCTTTTACTTTATTAAGTTCATGTGATCTAATTTGATTATTTCCCAGCTATTAATAGACTCTTTCTTATTTATAGTGAGAAAAGTTCCTTTCTATTAATACCTAAATTACTTTACTATAATTCTAAACTTGTTTTTCATTAATCGCAATCTATAATTGCAAGTTGCAATTATATAAATGAAGCTTTTGATTTTATAAATGAAAGCTTTGTTTATAAAAACAAAAGCTTCATTTAGAGATTGCCTTTAATGTTAGTAATCTTTTCTATTAGTGAAAAGGAAGTTTGGCATCAATAGAGAATAAGTTTATATCTAATAGATTGGAATCAGTCTATTAATCAAAATTCGGCAGAAAGGTATAGTGAATCGGGTGAAACCTATGTGAAAGGCAGCCCTTCACCCGAAATCCCTTTATTTATCGATGTTTCAGAGTGGTGAAGGAGGTGAATGTCATGTTTAACGAAAGTTGCAGATGTGTGTAAGATAAAACATCTTGCACGCATCTGCAACGGTATCTTGCACAGGTTTATACTGCTATTAATCAAATAGATAAACTCTGGTTAGTGTAGGGTGCAAGATAAAATCGAAATAAAACTTCTGTGGAAGTCCCGGAGGATTATCCCAAAAGTTCTTTCACTTTTGCAGAAATGGCACGTCCTTCTGCAAGTCCTGCTAATTTCTTGGAGGCAACTCCCATTACTTTACCCATATCTTTACCGCTTGTAGCACCTGTTTCAGTGATAATTTCCTTCAATGCAGCTTCCAGTTCTTCGGCGGTCATTTGTTTCGGCAGGTATTTCTCCATAACGGCTACCTGGCCTAATTCTACGTCAGCCAAGTCCTGACGACCCTGTCCGATATAGATTTCAGCAGAATCTTTTCCTTGTTTTACAAGTTTCTGGATAATCTTCAGAGCAGCATCATCTGTCAATATATCGTTAGCTCCCGGAGCTGTCTTAGCTTCGAGGAAGAACTTCTTTATATTTCTCAAAGTTTCGAGGGCTACTTTATCTTTCGCCTTCATTGCGTTTTTAATGTCTTCGCTGACTTGATCGAATAAATCCATACTATTATAATTATAAATTGAAGATTAAAAATTAGATCTGAAGCCTGATGCTGTGGGACTATAATTTTCGTTCTTAAGCTCTTTGTTTAGAATGTGATTACGCCGTTATCATCCGTAGCTTCTTCTGTTGCCACTTCTTCTTCCAATGCAGCTTTTGTCCGGATTTTAGTAAGAGTCGTCTTATCACGCATGTACGTGGGAGAATCTTCTACCATGGCGATGATATCGTCGTTGTCCAAATCTTCCGTGTTGAAAAGATAGATGTGACGGCGTTTGCGGAGGCTCTTGCTTCCGATATTGCTGGCACTTTCGCCGTATGCCTTGCGGATACGTTCTTTGTTCTTCTCTTTCTCTTCTTCCAGTTGCAGTTGACGTTCTTCCTCTTCCTGGCTGCGTGCAGCATGCAAGCTGTCCATTCCGGGAACGTCTTCCACACCGAATCCGGTTGCCAATACGGTGATTTTTACTCTTGTTTCCAGTGAGTTGTCGATGGCAACACCCCAAATCACTTCCACCCCTTCGCGGAATTTGCTCATGAACTCGTGTATCTCGTTCATTTCCTCCATCATCAGTTCCGACGATGGGCAGAAAGATACGTTCAACATTACTTTCTTGGCATTGAAGATATCATTGTTGTTGAGCAACGGAGAATGCAGGGCATCGTCGATTGCTTTCGTCACACGATTTTCTCCTTCGCCGAATCCGGTACTCATGATTGCTACTCCACCATCTTTCAGGATGGTTTTCACATCGGCAAAGTCAAGATTGACTGTACCCCGCATGGTAATAATCTCGGCAATGCTCTTGGCAGCAATGGAAAGAGTATCATCGGCTTTGCCGAAGGCGTTCATAAAAGTAAGGTCGGCGTATATTTCGCGCAGGCGTTCGTTGTTGATAACCAGCAAGGCATCAACATGCTGGGCGATACGCTCTACGCCGTCCAGTGCCTGGATAATTTTCTTTTCTCCTTCGAAGATAAAGGGGATGGTGACGATACCGACAGTCAGAATATCCATTTCCTTCGCAATGCGGGCGATGACCGGTGCAGCTCCTGTTCCGGTTCCTCCTCCCATTCCGGCGGTGATGAATACCATCTTGGTGCCGTCGTTCAGCTGGTTTCTGATATCTTCTATACTTTCTTCGGCGGCGTCGCGTGCCCGTTCGGGACGGTTGCCGGCTCCAAGCCCTTGCGTGATGCTACGGCCCAGTTGCAGTTTCACCGGGACAGGTGATTCGGCTAATGCCTGGTTGTCCGTGTTACAAAGAACGAACGTTACATCATGGATGCCTTCCCGGTACATGTGGTTTACAGCGTTACCACCACCACCACCTACACCAATCACTTTGATGATCTTCGGTGAATCTGTCGGGAAATCGAATTGTACTATCTCGTCCATATCTTGATTGAATTATGAATTACGAATTATGAATATTGATTAACAAGCTGCTGAAGGTTACTTCATATCGTCGTCGGAAAAGATTTCTTTCGTCAACGAATCGATCTTGCGTTGAATCCAACTCGGACCTGCTTCTCTTTTCCGCCTTTCTTTCTCTTCCTTTTCCTTTTGCTTGCGAAGTTTTTCCGCTTCTTTGGCGGCTAGCTTGGCTTCCCGCTCTTCTTCTTCTTTCTTGAGACGGGCGATGCGGGCCTGTTCTTTCAGTTCCTGATCGTCCTCAAACATATCCACTGTCTTATGCACTTCCGGCTCCGGTTTGGAGACTGATGGTGCAGGAGCAGCTTGCGGAGCAGTTTCCGTCAGGCAGCAGTTCTGGTTACCTTCAAACAGGAGCCCGAACAAAGTGTTCTGCGAACCGTCTTTCTTCAGTATGTTGTTGGGCGCATGAACCGTATTGCGTGGGAGTTTCGCCATCCGTATCTTTTCTATCTTGCTGCGTTTGCGCAAGGTTTCGTCCAGATTCTTCAGGTTGGCGGCCCCTCCTGTCAAGATGATTCCTGCCAGCAATTTGTCCTCGTAGCTCGATAGTTGTATCTGGTTCCATACGTTGGCAACGATTTCCTCGGCACGGGCTTCGATGATATTGTTAAGATCCGCCACTTTGATGATACGGTTGTCATCCTCCAGTTTGCAGGTAGCTTCTTCCTCTTGTTCGGGGTCTTCTTCGTAGAGGGCGTCACCATAGGCTTTTTTCAGGCGTTCGGCTTCTTCCTCCTCCATTTGTAGGGTGGTGATGTCACGCGTGATGCTGTTGCCTCCCAAAGGTAATACGGTGAGGAAGCGGAGAATGTTATTCTTATATACAGAGATGGTAGTCGTATCTGCTCCGAAGTCGATTAGTGCACAGCCCGAACGACGTTCACTTTCTGTCAGTACGGCATTGGCTGTTACTAGCGGGGCGATCAGTTGGTCGGCAATGTCGATTTTTGCCTGCTGGAAGCAATGCTCCAGATTCTTGCGTACGGAAGCACGGGCAACGATGTTGAGGAAACGTCCTTCGATGTGGCTTCCTACCAGACCTACCGGGTTGGCTTGCAGATTATTGCCCACCTTGTATTCTTGCGGAGCTACGTCCAGTATATCCATATCAACCACCGGGATGGCAATGTTTTCATCACCGATAGCGCTTACAAGTTCTTCGGATATGATGGCTTCTTCTTCCAGGTCGCGGCTTACTACATTGCGGACGGTGCGGAGTGATTGTCCGCCGATGCCTACATATACCTTGGCAATTGAGTTTTTCAACTCACCTTCCAGTCTGTTGATGATTGAAGTCAGGCTTTGCGCTGTCTTGTCCAGGTTAAAGATCACTCCTTTACGAATGAACGTAGAAGAGTCTTCCTGGGCATACGCTAATACCTGCATGCTTCCGTCACTGTTCTTTTTTCCGGCCACACCGGTTATCTTCGATGAACCAAGTT
>OGEU01002686.1_pt1 | contig 12348 bp, 6 predicted proteins | sample 1570651 | NCBI WGS metagenome assembly OGEU01 (sample SAMEA2582129, study PRJEB24529) | metagenome | biome: Human gut stool | place: China | collected 2011 | reverse complement strand
TGATTCCTTAAGTGTCAGCCAACTCTCGAAAGCGGCACTTAGCGGCATGGATGCCATCTGTGAATACTTAAGAGGAACGGCTTATGCAGAAGGTGCGGATGCACTGGCAGAGTCGCCGTCGGCATTTGAAAGATGGTGTGACAACCGGATCATTCAGACGATAAGCCCGGAGAAATATCATGCATTTACGATAGGACCGGTAATTGCCTACGTAATTGCAAGGCAGAATGAGATTAAAACGGTACGAATCATTTTATCCGGAAAGCAGAATGAACTGCCGGATGATTCGATCCGGGAAAGGGTAAGGGAAATGTATGTATAAGATCGCAGTAGTGGGTGATTATGACAGCATCTTCGGATTCGCAGCACTGGGCCTTGATACATTTGCCGTCCAGACCCGTGAGGAAGCCGCAGAGAAATTACATCAGCTGGCACAGGGCGGATATGGAATTATCTATATCACAGAGAAACTTGCCGCTGAGTTAACGCATGAGATAGAAAAATATCAGGAACAGGTCACACCGGCGATCATTCAGATTCCTGGTATCGCCGGAAATACAGGCGCCGGATCCATAGCCGAATGTGACATCGCGCATTGTCATGCCCTGATATTCCGGGCGTTCGATCCCCTGCTCGACCACAGCGGGAGCCTCATCCATCAACGCGAACAGGCGGCGTGCCGAAGCAAACGTTTGCGTCAGATTCGCCGGCAACGCACTCAACGCAAGCGTCGGCCCAAACGAGCTGGCGAGCAGCACGAAAGCCGCAACCAACGCTGGGGCGTTCGATCCCACGGAACCCATCCACATCAGGCCTTCCGACATATCGGCGGCAGTGGAAACCGCAGTGCACAACGTCATCGCAAGGAAAGCCGCAATCGCCGTGAACAGCATCACCAATACCGCGCCAAATCCTGCAAAATCGCCATTTTTCACGCTCAGACGCACACATTTGACCCACAGCGAGCGCGTGCGACGCTGAATGGACGCAAGCCGGGCATCGCCTTGGCCGAAGCGGATGATTTCGCCGATGCCACGCATGTCGTCAAGCATTTCGTCATCGAGGGCGGACGACTCCTTGCGCAGTTCCGGACCGATGCCGCGCACCGCGGATGCAAAGAGTTTCGGCAGTATGACGCCGATAATGAGGTGCGCGATGATGAGCGTCGCCGCGAGGGGCGGACTGAGGGTGAGTAGCGCGAGCGCGTAGACGACGGCAGTCACGATGGCGATGACGACCGGGCTGATGGTGTGTGCGAAGAAGATTTCCAGCAGTTCCACGTCGGTGGTGACCAGTGCGATCAGGTCGCCTTTGCCTTTGCCTGCAAGCTTGGCGGGGGCGATACGGCGCAGGGCCGCGAAGGCTTTCGCACGGAATAGCGCAAGCAGACGGAACGCCACGTTATGGTTCATGAACTGTTCGGCGTAACGCATGCCGCCGCGGATCAGCGCGCATACGGCCATGGCTGCGAGCGCCGCGGGAACGCTGAGGTTCCAGACCGGCGAGCCGACTGCAGCGAAGGCCGCCGCGATGCCGAACACCGGCAGGAAGGTGGCGGCGAGATGGCCGAGCGTGCCGCAGACGCACGCGACGATCATGTACTTGCGCTGCGGCCCAACTTCCTTCAACAGGCGCGCAATAAGGCGAGACGTGGGCATTGTCTTCGCGTCCGATTCTGCCGAATCGGACATCCGAACGCCCGTTTTCGCACCCTGTGCGTCCGTTTCTGCAGAATCGGACATTCGAGACGTAGTTTCGGCACGCTGCGTGACTGATTCTGCAGAATCGGACGCTTTAAGTGCGTGGGATGCAGAGGTGGAATGGGTTGCATTATTGCGTAGACCTATGTTTTCCACGGTTTGTTGGGCGCGGAACAGTTTGGCGTACGTGCCGTTGGCACGCATGAGTTCGGCATGTGCGTCCTGCTCCGTCGCGCGCCCGCGTTCGAACACCACCACATGGTCGGCATCGGCCGCATTCGCCATGCGGTGCGTCACCATGATCACGGTTTTGCCCCGATCCGCAAGCGCCCGAATGGTTTGCAGAATCAGGGTTTCGCTTTCCACGTCGACACTGCTGGTGGCTTCGTCGAAAATGTAGACGGCAGACTCCCGCAGCAAAGCGCGCGCGATGGCGATGCGTTGCTTCTGCCCTCCCGACAGGTTGCTTGCGCCCTGTTCGATGGCCAGGTCAAGTTCTTGCGATTGCGCACGCACGAAATCGCTGATATGCGCCGCTTCCAGCGCTTGCCACAGTTCGTTTTCGGTGGCGTTCGGCTTGGCCATCAGTAGATTGTCACGCAACGTTCCTGCAAAAAGGTGGCTTTGCGCCGCCACTATGGCGATTTCCCTCGTAAGGGATTCGATGGAAAGATCGTTGATTTGGTACCGTTGCGTCGAGTTGTTTCCTGTGTTTCCGGATTGCAGCCACATACATCCTTCATATCCGGAAAGATTTCCGGAGAGCAGTTCGACGGCGGTAGATTTACCGGATCCGGAAGGACCGACGATGGCGGTCACCTGCCCGCGCCGCGCAGTGAAAGAGACGCCATGCAATGCGACGACCGAACCATCATCATCTTTCGACATGCCTGTTTTTCCAGCACCAACCACACCGGACTTTCCCCCGATTTGTCCAGTTTTTCCAGTTTCCATATCCGCCGTCACAGCCGTATCCGCAGCCACACTCACAGCCGCCGCAGCGTCCGTATTCACGTCCACATATCGGAACGACACGTCATCAAAGCACACGTCCACACCGTTATCGGAAGCGCCGAATTCCGGCATTTCCTGCATCCCATGCGCAGGAATCGGCGTATCAAGCAATGCGAAAATACGCTTGGTCGAAGTCATGCCGTTCATCGCAACATGGAAGAACGACCCCAATTGGCGCAGCGGAATGAAGAAATCCGCGGAAAGAAGCACTATCAGCAGCACGCCGGCAAGCGGCAATGCGGCACCACTCGCATACTGCCAGATCGATACGCCCACGCCGGCCGCGGCACCCCCGTATGCGACGACGTCCATGGCGGTGAGCGAGCGCAGCTGAATTTGCAGAACATTCATGGTCATTACGCGGAATTGTTCCGCTTGCTCGTCCATTTTCTTGGCGGCATGCGCATCCGCGTCAAAAGTTTTCAGCGTTTCAAGACCTTGTACATTGTCAAGAAACACAGATCCCATGTCGGTGTATTTTCCCCAATATTTTTTGAATACTCGGGCTGCGCGCATTGCGACCATGCCAACAATCAATACAATCAAAGGCGCGCATACAAGCAATGTAACAGCCGTCGGCATATTAATCGGCGCAACTATAAAAAATAATGTTACCGGTGCGAGAATCGCATAAAACAGTTGCGGTAGGAATAATTCGAAGAAACTTTGGATTTGTTCGATGCCTTCACCGGCGGATTGCACCACGTCGGCAGTGCTGATATGTTGCGAATATGATGGTCCGATCGCAAGCATTTTATTAAAAAGCTGTTCACGTAACGCGAGTTTGACACGCTCAGCCGCTTCCGCGCCGAAATAGGCCGCTGCGCGCATCATCAGAAAACGCAGTACAGCACAGACCACGATCGCCAGCACGCATCCGACGTATGTTTCCGCACTGAATCCGCCGTAGCCAAAGCCGATGAACAGGCGGGAAATCAGGCCACTATCACCCATGGAGAACATGGGGTCGAACGCCGATTCCACCACGGCAAGCGCCGGCGAAAGCATGACCACCACCGTCACCACGAACACGACGTTGGCCAGCAGTCCGACCCATTGGCAGAGCACTTTCGCCGCAACCAACCGCCCCACGCCGGGAGCGAGGGAAAACAGCCGTTTGTCAAACATCGAAATCCTTTCCTTCACATTCGCGCGGTTCAATTTGCGCGCCCGCATCACCATGTCGCTCGATTCAGCCTATCCGCCCGGAAACAGAAACGTCAAGAGCTCATCGCACATAGCAATCGCAAACGCAATCACAAACGCATCTTCAGCAAAAACACACGAACCAAGCAAGTGCGGAGCATGCCACACGACCAGCGAAACGGCGAAAGAATAAAAAGGCTGGATGTTCGCCGTTGAGCAGGCAGCCCTCTGACGCAAGGGGTAAATTGCGTCACTCGTGAGTGTACTCGATAAAAAACGCTCGCACCACCATTTCTTCGCATTTCGCTGGTTTTACGGTCCTTTCGGGGATATATGGGAAGCATGGCGGCTCCCCCGCAACCGTTACGTCAAGCCTTTTTTCGAACGGATACAGCGCGACACCAAACACTTGATTTTTGACGGAATAGCACCATTTGTCAGTTCATACAAAGTTGATGAAATATTTCTTGTCGCTTCTCACAATGCAGACTTACGGCCCCGTAACTTAGAATGTGCAAGGTGCGCAAGGGGTAGGAAACGCGGACACACGGTTTGTATCGCTCCCGCACGCATCACAAGCAGAAATACGCGGAAACAACGCAAAAACCGCGAGAAAGAGAACGCTTCATGCTCACCGAGTACACCACCCCGGGCGAATCCGTTGAGGTGCGCGACGACGAATCCATCTATTCCCTGCTTACTGGACGCATAGCGCGCACTGGCGAAGATACCGTGATCGCGGAACGCAAAACCGCCCCCGGCCAATGGACGAAGGTCACTACCGGCGAATTCCACAATGCCGTGCTCGCCGCTGCAAAAGGCCTCATCGCATTCGGCATCAACAAGGGCGATGCCGTCACCATCTTCTCCACCACCCGCTACGAGTGGGGCGTGCTCGACTTCGCACTGGCCGCCATCGGCGCGGTGAACGTGCCGATCTACGACACCGATTCCGCGGCGCAGGCCGAGCGTATCCTCAACGATTCGGATGTGAAACTGGCCATCGCCGACAATCGCGAGCGCTTCGACCGTCTCGACTCCGTAATCGACCGCTGCCCGTCTCTCAAGCACATTCTGATGCTCGATTCCAACGCCATGGGCGCGTTGGAAGGCTTGGGCGTCACCGTGTCCGACGAGGAGCTGGAAGCGCGCATCGATTCGGTGCATGCAGACGATCTGGCCACCATCGTGTACACGTCCGGTTCGACGGGAGCTCCAAAGGGTGCCGAGCTTTCGCACCGCAATTTCATATCGATCACGCGCGCAGGCAGTCTGGCGTTGCATGAGATCGTTCTCGAAGATCATCCGCGACTGCTTCTCTTCCTGCCGCTCGCCCACTGTTTCGCACGGTTCATCCAGTACGCGTCGATTGCTTCCGACGACGGCGTGGTTGGTTATCTGCCGGACACAAAGACGCTGCTGCCCGATTTGCGTTCCTTCGAACCGACATATCTGCTGGGCGTACCACGAGTGTTCGAGAAGGTGTATAACGCGGCCTCCCGCAAGGCCGGCACGGGTTGGAAGGGACGCCTGTTCCTCAAGGCTGCCGAAGCCGCACGCGATTGGTCGCGCATGCAGCAGGCCGGCGAACGCCCGACCGCCAAGCAGATCGCGCAGCATCTTTCGTATGAGGCTTCCGTATACCGTACCGTGCGTAGCGCTCTCGGCCCGCGCATCCGCTACGTGGCATGCGGTGGTGCTCCTCTGGACGTGTCTCTGGCGCATTTCTTCAACGGTATCGGCCTGCCGATGATTCAGGGTTACGGTATGACGGAAACCGCTGCGCCGTTCGCCGCGACCCGTGTCACCGACAATGTGATCGGCACTGTCGGCCAACCGGCTCCGGGATCGTCTGTGCGCATTTCCGATGATGGCGAACTTCAGGTGAAGGGCCCGAACGTGTTCAGGGGCTACCACAACCTGCCTGAGAAGACGGCGGAAGCGTTCACCGAGGATGGGTGGCTGAAAACGGGTGATTTGGCGTCGATTGACGACGAGGGACGTATTACGATCACCGGCCGTAAGAAGGACATCATCATCACTGCCGGCGGCAAGAACGTTTCTCCGATTCCGATGGAGCAGGAGATTGTGAAATGTCCGATTGTGGAGCATGTGGTAGTTGTCGGCGACAATCGTCCGTTCATCGGTGCGCTGATCACGTTGGATTCGGAAGGATTGGAGGCTTGGCTGCCTTCCATTGGACTGTCTGCCGATACGCCGTTGGATCGCGTGGCTGCGACCGCCGCCGTTCACGACGAAATCCAGAAGTACGTCGACAAGGCGAACGCGACCGTTTCCCGCGCCGAATCCGTACGTAAGTTCGTAGTGCTGGATACCCAGTTCACGCAGGAAAACAAGTGCCTGACCCCATCGCTGAAAGTGGTGCGTCCGGCAGTGAACCGCGTGTTCGCACAGGTGATCGATCAGCAGCTGTACTCCGGCAAGCGCTGAATCGCATAATACATAAAAGCGTGGGGTGCGAGAGAATACAAACGTTCTCTCGCACCCCACGCTTTTGTTCTGTCCGTACAACTTTCAAGGAATGCAAACGAGCGCCGGAGATCGGAAGCGATCCGACCCGCCGGCGCTCATATGGCAGAGATTAGTGATGAATCCAGAATGGCTAACGACACCCTATCCATTGTCAGTAAAGCGACAATCAGTGACGGTTCCGTCAGTGCATAACGCGTGCGGTAACGGTGCGGCAGAAGGCGAAGACGTACGAGGGTACGTCGAGTCTTCTGCCGTGCCGTTAACGCTCCGTTATGTCAGTGACGGTTGTTGAGGCGGTGGTACATTTCGGAGATCTCAAGGTCGCGCTCGAATTCTGCGGCCTTGGTGTTCGCGTCGATGGTGGCGAGTTCGACACCGGCGATGCGGGCGAAGTCTTCCCAAGCCTCGCGACCGACGGAGGTGGTCATGCAGGTGTGGTGGGATGCGCCGGAACGCAGCCAGCACTCGGCGGAGGTCTTGAGGTCCGGCTGCGGCTTCCACAGACCACGGGCGCACGGCAGCTGCTTGAGTTCGCCGAGCGGCTCGACCACGTCTACCAAGTTCATGGTCAGGCGGAAGCGTTCGCGCACGTCAGACATGGACACGACGACGGCGTCCTTCTTCGGGGCGACGGTGAAGACCAGGCGCACCGGATCGGCCTTGCCACCGATACCGAGCGGGTGGATTTCCAGCTTCGGCTTGGCGATGGTGCCGACGGACGGGGAGACTTCGAGCATGTGGGAGCCCATGATCATCTCGTTGCCCGGGGTGAAGTTGTAGGAGTAGTCTTCCATGAGGGAAGCGCCACCTTCGAGGCCGTAGCCCATCACTGCACCGATGCGCACGAGCACTGCGGTCTTCCAGTCGCCTTCGGCGGAGAAGCCGAAGCCGTACTCGGACGGGAAGCGCTGCGGGCCAACGCCCGGCAGCTGCGGGAGGGCACCCAAGTCTTCGAAGTTGTCAACGCCGGCGGTGCAGCCATTGGCGCGCATCATGTTGACCATGGCGGCTTCTTCCTTGGCCGCGATGAACAGGGAATCGTATTTGGCGTCGAGCAGAACCGGATCAACGTCGTACTTAACCTTGTAGTCTTCGATGATGCTCTTGACCTGATCGTCCTTGACGGCTTCGTAGGCTGCGACGAGCTCGTTGACGGCCCAAGTGTTGATGGATGCGCCGAACACGCGCTCGGCTTCGGTCTTGTCGCCTTCGGTGACGGCCACGTTGCGCATGTTGTCGCCCCAACGCATGACCTTCATGTTGTTGGAAGCATCCCAGCCGGCGCAGGCGCGTGCCCAGGTGCCGATTTCTTCGGCAACGGCCGGATCGGTGTAGTGGCCGACCACGATCTTGCGGTTGATGCCCAGACGGGTCAGGATGTAACCGAACTCACGGTCGCCGTGTGCGGCCTGGTTCAGGTTCATGAAGTCCATGTCGATGGTTTCCCACGGGATTTCGAAGTGGTGCTGCGTGTTGAGCTGCAGCAGCGGCTTGGTGAGCACTTCGAGGCCGCGGATCCACATCTTGGCCGGGGAGAAGGTGTGGCACCAGGTGATCACGCCGATGACGTTCGGGTTGGCGGAGGCTTCGACCATGAAGGCCTTGACGCCGTCGGAGGACTTCAGGGTCGGCTTAAGCACCACCTTGACCGGGATCTTGCCGGTTGCGTTGAGTGCGTCGACGATTTCGCCGGACTGCTCGGCCACCTGACGCAGCGCTTCTTCGCCGTACAGATCCTGGGATCCGACGCCGAACCAGACTTCCTTGCCTTCAAACGGGTTTTCCATTGCCATGTGATTGTTCCTTTACTTCGTTGTTTATGGAGTTTTTAATTATTTATTGCGATTGCGAACTCGCGCTTCGCGTTGTTCTGTTGCGTAGCGCGAGTTCGTACGATTGTGAAATTATGTAGGATTACGGAATCGTAGGATTGCAGCTCAGTGCTGGCCGTAGACGTTGGTGTAACGATCGTTCAGCTTCGCGATATCCTCATCCGAAATCGGAATGATCTCACCCAACTGCCTCGCCGCCCACATCGTATGAGCGACCTCCTCCGTCATCGCCGCGGCCTTCACCGCCGACTCCGCGTCCTTGCCGATGGTGAACGGACCATGGTTCTGCATCAGCACCGCAGGAGACTTCGGATACTCCCTGAGCGTCTCGACCACGCCCTCGCCGATCGCCTCGGAACCGATCAGACGGAACGGACCAACCGGAACAGGACCGCCGAACTCGTCGCCCATCATCGTCAGACCGCACGGAATGTTCTGCCCAGTCGCCGCCCACGCCGTCGCATACGTCGAATGCGTATGCACCACGCCGTACACATCCGGCATATGACGGTAGATGTACGCATGAGACGCGGTATCGGAGGAAGGAGCCTCCGAACCGTCCACCACGTTGCCGTCCAGATCGCACACCACCATGCTCGACGGCGTCAGGTACTCGTAGCGCAGACCCGACGGCTTGATCACCATCAGATCCGCGGTATGCAAGCGCTGCGACACGTTGCCAGCCGTCCACACCACCAGGTTCCACTTGATCAGCTGCTCGTGCAAGGTCGCCACGACCTCGCGCACCTGCTTGACCTCGGCACGAACCTCAGGACCATAATCAGCCAAAGTAGCCATAATCATTTCCTTTCAAATTGAAATAAGTTTTTAAAATATTTATTTACTTGGTTTCCAGCGGAATGCTTTCGATTGCAACATGCTCAATCGGCAGTCCCTTGCGGAAGCGATCGAAGAATTCCTCGAATCCCGCGACATCGCCTTCATCCGGATTTTCCGTGGTCGAAGCGGCATCGGCGAACACGCGAGCGTCAAGGAATTCGTCGAGCGGCTGGTCGGCGTGCCACAGGTAGTCGGCAAGCACGGCCATGCCCCATGCGCCGCCTTCGGCTGCGGTGGACATCACCTTGATCGGCGTATCGAATGCGGCTGCGAGAATCTTCTGGGCGACCTTCGGGGTGGTGAAGATGCCACCGTGGCCGACGAGGGAGTCAACGGCAACGCCTTCGTCCTTGGTCATCACATCCATGCCGATCTTCACCGGGGAGAATGCGCTGAACAGCTGGGCGCGCATGAAGTTGCCGAGGCTCATGCGGGCTTCCGGACCGCGCGCGAACAGCGGTCGGCCTTCGGGCAGTCCTGCGAGGAATTCGCCGGAGCGGAACGGGTAGTTGATGAGTCCGCCGCAGTTGGAGTCAACGTCGTCTGCAATGGCCGCGCGGAACAGCGTGCCATACAGGGTGCCGGCGTCGGCCGGAGTACCGATTGCAGCTGCGAACTGTCCGAACAGACCAACCCATGCGTTGAGGTCGGAGGTGAAGTTGTTGGCGTGGCTCATGCCTGCGAGATCGCCTGCCGGAGTGGTGACGAGGTCCACTTCCGGGTGCAGGCGTTCCAGCTTGCGTTCGAGTACAACCATGGCGAAGATGGAGGTGCCGGCGGAAACGTTGCCGGTGCGCACGCGTACGGAGTTGGTGGCCACCATACCGGTGCCAGCATCGCCCTCCGGCGGAGCGAATGTGATTCCCGGCTGCAGCGTGCCTGTCGGATCGAGCAGCTTGGCGCCCTCTTCGGTCAGCGTGCCCGCAGGAGTGCCTGCAACCAGCGGTTCCGGCAGCAGGTCGGCAAGCTTCCACGGCTGGGCTGCGACTTCCGGAATCGCATTGAACTTCTCAATGAATTCGGTTTCGTAGGTGTGCGTGGTAGGGTCGATCGGGAACATGCCGGATGCGTCGCCAACGCCGAGCACCTTCTTGCCGGTGAGCTTCCAGTGCACGTAGCCGGCGAGGGTGGTGAAGAAATCGACCTTGCCGATGTGCTCTTCGTTGTTGAGCACGGCCTGGTACAGGTGTGCGATGGACCAGCGTTCCGGAATGTTGTACTGGAACAGTTCGGAAAGCTTCTCGTGTGCTTCGGAAGTGTTGGTGTTCTGCCAGGTGCGGAACGGCACCAGCAGTTCGCCATCTTTGCCGAAGGCGAGGTAGCCGTGCATCATGGCGGAGAAGCCGATGCGTCCCACGCGGGTGAGCTTTTCGCCGTAAGCGTTTTCGACATCTTCGGCGAGCGCCGCGTATGCGGTCTGCAGCCCGGTCCAGATTTCTTCCTGCGAATAGCTCCACAGGCCGTCTTCCAAGTGGCTGGCCCAGCCGTAGTCGCCGGCTGCGATGGTGGTGTACGTGTCATCGATGAGCACGGCCTTGATTCGGGTGGAGCCGAATTCGATGCCCAGACTCGTCTTGCCAGCGCGGATTTTCTCGGCGGTCAGCGCGATGCGATCGTCAAGTCCCTGCTCTTGCGCCATAGTTTCAAACTCCTTGCATCCGAGCGCCTCACAACCACATTGTCGACGGAATGTTAGCGCTCACTGTTAACGCTCACTATTCTAAACAGAAAGTAGCGACTATACAAGTTCGACGTGTCACGCAATCGTCAACGTACTACCGGCAGATCGTCAGCCGATTTTCTTGATATACCGGCATTGCAAAATCCGGCAATCGCAGCACATGCGGCAAAAAGAGATACGAGAATCACAAGAAATACAAAAATCGCAGGAAATATTCAGCGACGGCTGGCGGTGCCCAAAGAAGTGCGGCCGATCACCTTCGCGGGAATCAGGCCGACGCCATGCTGCGACGAAGCGAACGAATTCTCATCGCCCTCCCCCAGCAAAAACAGCGTCTCACGCATGGCGGCAACGCCAAGCTGTTCAAAATCCGGGCGAACCGTGGCCAGCGGCGGGTACATGTTGTCCATGGCGGGCATGTCGTCGAAACCAACCAAGCTCACATCCTGCGGAATACGCATGCCATGTTCATGCAGCGCACGAGACACACCAACCGCCTGGCTGTCGTTCGCACACACCATGCACGTCGGCAGATTTCCGCCGGTACGACCGATGTTTTCGAGAATATGGTTCATCTTGCCATACGCTTCGGTCGATTCCCAGGTTTCGCATTGCACGGTGACGGAACTCACCGCATTGGCCGCGCACAGCTTATTCCACGCCATCAAACGCGTGGCGGCGTCACGCCATTCCTTCGGACCTGCGAAATAAAGCGCGGAACGATGCCCATGCTCGGCCACCAAATGCATCACGTCGGCCATGGCCGACCATTGGTCCACTCCCACTACGGATACTCGGCGACGGTCGGCCGGTTTCATCAAGCGCAAACCATCCTGCACGCTGATGCTGCCGTGCGTGGAGGTGACGATGACGCGTGGCTGCGTGATCTGCGCACGGCAGGCGGCGGAAAACATAACATCCGTCGGCGTGAGGAAAATGAACGCGTCCACGTTCATCTCATCGAACGTTGAGCACAATTCGTCGAATTCCGTCTGCGAGCAGAGCGCCTCGTGCACCATGCTCACCGACATGAACAGGCCATGCTGCCTCGCCATCGCCTCAATCGAGGAAATCGCGGAAATCGGACCATAAAAGCGTTGCCCGCCCGCAACCAAGCCGATGGTGCGGGAGCGATGCGAAGCGAGGGCACGCGCGGAATTGCTGGGACGGTATCCAAGCGCGTCGATGGCTTTCTGCACTTTTTCGCGGGTGGCATCAGACACGTCGGGGGAATGATTGATGACGCGCGACACCGTTTGATGGCTGACACCAGCCATTTTCGCCACTTCGAACATCGAGGGGCGTTTGTTTGCCGGCCATGCTCCGTCGCCTTCCGCACACTACCGTTGTTACTTTCGACTATTCTACACGCAACTTCGGTTAGCGCTAACAGACGCTATTTTTCAGCCATTTGAGCGAGTCGCGCAGCGAAATTCGGCCAGTCGGTACGCATGGCGGTCAACAGTTTACGATTGGGGACTTCCTCAATCGGCACCCATTCGATTTCCATGCTTTCGTCGTCGTTGGCCTTCGGCTCCACGCGGTGCCCCGGCTTTTCGAAAGCGAACACGGTGGTGTAGGCCCACGGTCCGTGGTCTTCGCAGTATGATCCGACCACGTCGATATCTTCCGGCGTGATGTT
>OGEU01002677.1_pt1 | contig 12369 bp, 10 predicted proteins | sample 1570651 | NCBI WGS metagenome assembly OGEU01 (sample SAMEA2582129, study PRJEB24529) | metagenome | biome: Human gut stool | place: China | collected 2011 | reverse complement strand
TACGGATTCCCGGGTTACTTGATCGGATTGTTTCTACAAAATACTGATTTCTAAAATGATTCCTAATGTAAGGAGGCAGAAAACATCTGTTTCGTAGGAGTTCATGTTTTTTAGGTCACAGTGCGTTTTCCATAAAGTGATAACGTGAGTCTCCGGTGTTCGTGTTTGGTGATCAACAGAAGCGACCGGGTCGATAATTCCGATTACCGGAGACGAATTAGTAACAGAATAATTCTACTTTTTGTTTTATAGTTGTATTTAAGACACTTATGGAAAAATTGTACAGTAGATTTGTTATATTTTTGTTAAAATAGTAACTGAAAATCTGTCGAAAAGTACAATATTTTCATTTTTTCGGATGTTTGTGCTATAGATGTTCCGAAATATCCGCCACATTTGTAAAAGAAATTTAAAAACAAAACCGTCGTTCTCTATACTATTTATTAAATAGATGATAATGATCAAGTGGGTAATCAAAGATAAACGTTCGATTAAATCAGTCGAAAGTTTATAAAGTCCATAAAGTTTATAAAGTTCCTGGACCCTGAGGCCGCTTGGTTAATTAACAATTATCAAATGACATTTGACAATATATCTCCAAACCTATGGTTTCTTTTTTATTTGTCTGATAATCAATGATTATATTTTTATTCTAATTCTCATTTTTCTTTTCTTATTTTTTTCTAATGGAAACGAAACTTTCAGGTAATTGTCAATTGTCGATTATCGTCTGTCAATTATTCTTTTGGTAGAAATCCGCCAAAAGAATCGAACGTCTGAAAAAAGCTTATGATGCCGCTTTGGCTGCCGGAAAGTGGAAAGATACCTATGCCGCGACCAATATCGAAGAGTATTGGGCCGAAGGAGTACAGGATTGGTTTAATGTGAATGCTGAAGTTCCTAAGCCGGACGGAAAGCATAACCAGGTGAATACCCGCAAGGAATTGAAGGCATATGACCGCGGTTTGTACGATATTTTGAGCGAGTTTTTCCCGGCTACGAACGAGCAGATTAGTTGTCATAAATACATCAATAAATATCGAAAATGAAGAAGAATAATATCGTTTTATTCGGGATAGCGGTGCTTTGTGCATGTTCTGTCCCAAAAGAGCGTCAACCTTTGACCGGTGGACAGTGGGGAGAAATAAAGAACGGTTCTGCCGAAGAGGTCGTTTCTTCAGAAGTGCTCTATTGGCAGGCTCCTCCTGCCAGTAAAGAAGTTTTGCACTTCTATGATGCAACGGCTCATGACGGTACCCGGAGTTTATGTATTTCAGCCGACGGTTTGGCTAATGGATACTGGAATAACCGGGTGAATCTCAAACCGTGGTCGAAATATCGCTTCAAAGGGTGGATCAAATGTGAAAATGTAGTGGCCGAACCGCAAGGGGGAGCCGGATTCCGCTTGCAGGGAGTCGAGGTACAATTGCCTGATTTTACCGGTACGCAAGACTGGACTTTGGTCAGTTGTGATTTTGAGACCGGAGCGAACGATTGTGTCACCGTATCATGTTTGCTGGGAACAGAAGGAAAAGCAAAAGGGAAAGTATGGTTTGACGATCTTTCGTTCGAATGTCTGGGTACGGAGGTCATCGAAACCAGTATAAAAGTTGATCCGGCAGAGCAAAAGGCGGAGATGTCTCCTTATATTTATGGGCAATTTATAGAACATATGGGGCATTGTATTTATGGAGGTATCTGGGCCGAAATGTTGATGGACCGGAAATTCTGGTATGCTCCGGGACAAAAAGGTTCTCCCTGGCAGATTGCGGGCACGGATAAAGCGGAAAAAGGTTTGTATATGGACGAGACGGCTCCCTATACAGGACGGCATACTCCGGTGTTGAAATCCGACGGTAAACGGATCGCGCTGAAACAGACGCAACTGGGATTACGGCCCGGTATTTCCTGTTCGGGATATATTGTAATGAAAGCCGATCGCGAAATGCCGGTAAAAGTGATGTTGAATTACGGTTCGTTTATTCAGGAATTATCCTTGGAGGTCGGGACTACTTATCGTAAATATCCGGTGCATTTTTCAGCTTTCGATCATAAAGTAAAGGATGCTACTTTTTCGATCTGTCCGCAAAAAGAAGGACGATTATGGATCGGTACGGCTTCTTTGATGCCGGATGATCATATCGACGGCTTCCGGGCGGATGTGCTGGCTTTGCTGAGAGGATTGAAAGCTCCGGTATATCGTTGGCCGGGAGGTAATTTCGTCAGTGGTTATGATTGGCATGACGGGATCGGTGAACGGGATAAACGGCCTCCCCGGAGAAATCCGGCCTGGACAGGAGTGGAATCGAACGATGTCGGGATCCATGAGTTTATGCGATTGTGTGAATTGTTGGATACCGAGCCTTATATTGCTGTAAATGCCGGTTTGGGAGGGGTAAAAGAAGCTGCCGATGAGGTGGAATATTGTAACGGTGCAGAGGATACACCGATGGGTAAATGGCGGAAACAAAACGGACAGGCAAAACCCTGGAAGGTGAAATGGTGGTCCGTCGGGAATGAAATGTTCGGGGATTGGCAACTCGGTTTTATGAGTACGGAGGCTTTTGTGAAAAAACATAACAGTTTTGCAGATGCGATGTGGAAAGTAGATTCTTCTATCCACCTGATCGCTGTCGGAGAAGTGGGCCGGTGGGACGAAATGATTTTGGCTAATTGTGCCGACCGGATGGATTTGGTGAGCGAACATTTTTATTGTCAGGACTGGCATGGCGGAGGACTGATGACACACGTATTGCAAATTCCCCGTAATATTCGCCGGATAGCCGAGGCACACCGGAGGTACCGGAGAGATATTCCCGCTTTGGAAGGTAAAGATATCCGTATTTGTATGGACGAATGGAATTATTGGTACGGCCCTCATATCTATGGCGAATTGGGTACCCGTTATTTCTTACGGGATGCTTTGGGGATTGCTGCCGGACTGAATGAGTTCCTCCGTCAAAGCGATATGGTATTTATGGCCAATTATGCACAAACGGTGAATGTCATCGGTTGTATCAAAGCGACGACGACGGATGCTTGTTATGCTTCGACCGGCGAGGTGTTGAAATTATATCGCGAACAATTCGGTACCGTTCCGGTGAAAGTGGACGGAGAGTTACGTCCCCTGGATGTCGCTGCCGCTATCCGGTCTTCCGATCAGGCATTGACTTTATCTGTTATAAATCCGGGCTGGGAAGAAGTGACTTTCGAGCTGGATATACTGGGTGGACAGTTTGAGTATCAGGCAAAAACATGCCGGTTGAACGGAGTGGCGACGATTTATACCCTTACCGGACCCGACGATATGGCTTATAATACACCGGGACAGGAAAGTGTGGTGAAAGTGTCGGAAAAAAGTTTGAAAAATACCAAACAGGTGAAAGTAGGCCCTTTTAGTGCGAATGTGATTGTACTCGGAACAGAGTAAAGGGGGGCAAAGGTAGAATTTGAAAATAATAGAAGTTATGAGAAAATTAATAATAGGATTGTTACTGGTTATAGGGGTTGTGTCGGTAGGCCGAGCCTGTGAGCATTGCACGGCCTTGGCTGTCGGGAATGTGGTGCCGGCGAAGGTGAAGTATTTCGGTTTGAAGGATGTCCGTTTGCTGGATAGCCCTTTTAAGAATGCTATGGACCGGAATGCGGCATGGATGCTGGAAATGGATATGGACCGTTTGTTATCGAATTTCCTGAAGAATGCAGGCCTCGAGCCGAAAGGAGAATCTTATGGAAGCTGGGAGTCTATGGGGATAGCCGGGCATACCCTGGGACATTATCTTTCGGCTGTGGCACAACAGTATGCCTCTACCGGAGACGAACGCTTCAAACAACGGGTGGATTATATCGTGCACGAACTGGATAGTTGCCAGCAATATTTTGTGAACGGTTTTATCGGTGGCATGCCGGGGGGAGACCGGGTATTCAAACAGGTGAAAAAGGGGATTATCCGTTCGGCCGGATTCGACTTGAACGGCTTGTGGGTCCCCTGGTACAACGAACATAAAACCATGATGGGACTCAATGATGCTTATCTGTTAGCTGGGAACAAGACTGCTAAAAAAGTACTGGTGAATTTGGCCGATTATCTGGTGGATGTACTTGCCGGACTGACGGACGAACAGGTACAGACGATGCTGAATTGTGAGTTCGGTGGTATGAACGAAGCATTTGCTCAGGTGTATGCTCTGACCGGAGATAAAAAATACCTGGACGCTTCATATCGATTTTACCACAGACGATTGATGGAACCGTTGGCAGAAGGGAAAGATATCCTGCCCGGATTGCATTCGAATACCCAGATACCGAAGATCATCGGTAGTGCACGTCAGTATGAGTTGACCGGAAACCTAAAAGATGAACGGATTGCCGAATTTTTCTGGACAACGATGGTAAATCATCATAGTTATGCTAACGGGGGAAATAGCTCGGGAGAATATCTTTCGACACCCGATAAACTGAACGATCGCCTGACGCATTCTACCTGTGAGACGTGTAATACTTATAATATGCTGAAATTGAGCCGGCATCTGTATGAATGGACCGGAGATCCGAAGTATCTCGACTTTTACGAGAAAGCATTGTATAATCACATCCTGGCTTCTCAGCATCCCGAAACGGGAATGACCTGTTATTTTTTGCGATAAATACAATTCATTCACCTGTTGTATGGGAAGTGGTTTTGAAAATCATTCCAAGTATGGGGGGGCGATTTACAGTCACGGTAGCGACGACCGTTCTCTGTTTGTCAATCTTTATATACCCTCGGTATTGACCTGGAAAGAGAAGGGATTGAAAGTGAGGTTGGAAACCGTTTATCCGGAGAATGGACGGGTGACGTTGAAAGTGGTCGAGGGGGAACGTCAGCCTTTGGCTTTGAATCTGCGTTATCCGGTGTGGGCCGGCGAAGGAATTGTGGTGAAAGTGAACGGTACAAAGCAAAAAATAACTTCTAAACCGGGATCTTTCGTTACGCTGGAACGAAAATGGAAAGCAGGCGACCGGATCGAATTGAATATACCGATGAATCTTTATACGAAAGAAATGCCGGATAATGCCGACCGGCGGGCTGTGTTCTACGGACCGACTTTACTGGCAGGTGCATTGGGTGAGAAAGAGATAGAACCGATCCGGGGTGTACCGGTTTTTGTTTCACCCGACAAACAGGTATGTAAGTATATCCACCCGGTAAACGGTAAACCGCTGACTTTTGAAACCGAAGGTTTGGGTTATCCGAAAGAGGTGACGTTGATTCCTTTTTACAATACCTACGATCAGTATTATACGGTGTATTGGGATGTATTCTCACCCGGGGAATGGAAACAAAAACAGGCGGAATACGAAGCAGAAAGATTGCGGATCGAAGAACTGAATAAGGTGACTGTCGATTATATCGTGCTGGGAGAAATGCAGCCCGAACGGGATCATAACCTGAGGGCCGGGGAAAGCCGTATCGGAGATTTCAGGGGTAAAAAATACCGGTATGCTTATCCGACCGGATATTTTGATTTCGATATGAAAGTATCCGGGACGGAATCCATGAAGATGATGATGACTTTCTGGGGTGGGGATTGTGGTCGTGATACCTTCGAAATCCTGATCGATGGTGTACGTCTGGAATTGTTCTCTCCTAAAGGTGAAGATGGAAACTTCGTCGAAAATACGATTGTAATCCCTGCTAAATTTACCGAGGGAAAAGATAAAATCCGGGTATCTTTTAAAGGATATGAAGGCAAACGTGTCACTTCCTTGTACAATTGCAGAATGTGTAGTTTCAAATTTATGTTGTGTGAATCCGGTAAGAGTGATCCTGCCGGATTTTTTGGTTTTTCTATTTTATCGGTTATTTTTATGCGTTTGTCTGGTTGTATTCATTTCTTTTGTTTCTTATGAAAAAAATAGAAAAATCGGTGGTTAAATGCTCAGAATATACTATTTTTGTTGAAAATTAAACAGCTCATCTTTTAAATGTACTTTATATGGTCAGTATTTCTCATGTTGTAGAAGATATCGTAAAACACCGGCCTTATCTGTCGGAGTCTTTAGCGGCGGGCATTATCAATGTTTCTTCGCTTGCCCGGCAATTGCAGCCCGATGTGGAGAGAGCGTTGCAGAAGGGAGTGAATACCGGGGCTATTGTGATGGCCTTGAATCGGTTGGCGCCTTATTTGCAGGTGCGGGAGCAGGTGCAGTTGAATAAATTGCTGAGTAATATGGGGGATATTATTCTTAGGAGTAGTTTGTGTGACTATACTTTTAAAAATTCACCTACTCTATTGGATTGCCATATCGAAGTATTGAAAAATCTGGTGAAAAACGATGAGATTTTTTATACGATGGTACAGGGAGTTTTCGAAACCAATCTTGTGATCAGTGACACGATGGAGGAATTGATCGCCGATTATTTTAAAGATGAGTTGTGTCTCTTTAAAAAAAACGGTCTGTCTTCGGTGACGCTGAAATTGCCGAAAGGGAACAGTATGCAGGCCGGTTTTTATTATACCATTATGAAAGAATTATCTTGGGAAGGTATCAATCTGACCGAAGTCATCTCTTCTACCAACGAGTTTACGGTGGTGGTTGATAATGCCTTGATCGATAAAACATTTGTGGTATTGAAAAATATTGGGAAAAGATAAAATAATCATTAAATATAAAGCGAATAAGATATGTTTGAGAATTTATCGGAAAGACTGGAACGGTCGTTCAAGATATTAAAGGGGCAGGGAAAAATCACAGAATTGAATGTAGCGGAGACCTTGAAGGAGGTGCGCCGATCCTTGTTAGATGCCGACGTCAACTATAAAATAGCGAAGGACTTCACCAATCGGGTGAAAGAGAAAGCTTTGGGTATGAATGTGCTCACGGCTGTCAAACCGGGACAAATGATGGTGAAGATTGTCCACGACGAGTTGGCTGAGTTGATGGGGGGCAAGAATGTCGAAGTAGATATAAAAGGTAATCCGGCTATTATTTTGATGTCCGGTTTGCAAGGTTCCGGTAAAACGACCTTTTCCGGTAAGTTTGCCAATTTATTGAAGAATAAAAAAGGGAAGAAACCTTTGCTGGTGGCTTGTGACGTTTATCGTCCCGCTGCTATCGAGCAGTTGAAAGTATTGGGCGAACAGATCCAGGTGCCTGTATATAGCGATGAGACGACCAAAGATCCGGTAAGGATCGCTTTGGATGCCATTAAACAAGCCAAAGCGAAGGGGTATGATGTGGTGATTGTCGATACGGCAGGACGTTTGGCTATCGACGAGCAGATGATGAACGAGATCGCTGCAATCAAAGAGGCTATTCATCCGAATGAAACCCTGTTCGTGGTCGATGCGATGACCGGTCAGGATGCAGTGAATACTGCCCGCGAATTTAACGAACGGCTGGATTTCAACGGAGTGATTCTGACCAAACTGGATGGAGATACCCGGGGGGGGGCCGCTCTTTCTATCCGTACGGTAGTGAACAAACCGATCAAGTATGTCGGAACCGGAGAGAAACTCGAAGCTTTGGACGCCTTCCATCCCGAACGTATGGCCGACCGTATTCTGGGGATGGGAGATATCGTGTCCCTGGTAGAAAAGGCTCAGGAACAGTTCGATGCCGAAGAAGCCAAAAAATTACAAAAGAAAATTTCCCGCAATCAGTTTAATTTTAATGATTTCCTGAGTCAGATCCAGCAAATCAAAAAGATGGGAAATATCAAAGATCTGGCTTCCATGATTCCCGGTGTCGGTAAAGCACTGAAAGATATCGATATCGACGACGATGCCTTTAAAGGAGTTGAAGCGATTATCTATTCCATGACTGCTGCCGAACGGGAGGATCCGGCCCTGATAAACGGTTCACGCCGTAAGCGAATTGCCGAAGGGAGTGGAACGACCGTTCAGGATGTGAACCGTCTGTTGAAACAGTTCGAAGAATCGAAGAAGATGATGAAGATGTTGTCCGGTGGTGGTAAACTGATGCGGAAAATGCCCGGCATGAGACGTTGAGCGACTGTAAGTGATTAACGAAAAGTGAATAGAAGAAATGGAGTTAATAGATGGGAAAAAAATTGCAACTCAGGTAAAACAAGAGTTGGCAGATGAAGTAAAACGGATGAAAGCAGCCGGAGCCAAAACGCCTCATTTGGTGGCCGTTCTGGTAGGTAACGATCCGGCGAGTGAAACTTATGTGGCCAGCAAAGTAAAGGCTTGCCAGGAGGTCGGTTTCAAGAGCACCGAAATGAGGTATTCGGCCGATATTACCGAAGAACAATTGTTGGCTGTCGTCGATAAGTTGAATCAGGATGCCGACGTAGACGGTTATATCGTACAGTTGCCGTTGCCTCGCCATATCTCTGAGCATAAAGTGTTGATGGCTATCGATCCCGATAAAGATGTGGATGGATTTCATCCGCAGAGCGTTGGTGCGTTAAGTATCGGTCAGCCGGGCTTTGTATCCTGTACGCCGGCGGGCATCATTCAGCTCTTAAAGAGAAGTGGTGTGGTAATTGACGGAAAAGAGTGCGTTATTGTGGGCAGAAGTAACATTGTCGGAAAGCCGATGGCAATGCTTATGCTTCGTGAGAATGCTACGGTTACTGTCTGCCACAGTCATACAAAAGATTTAAAAGAAGTAACAAAAAGAGCAGATATTCTGATTGTAGCAATTGGAAAGCCGAAAATGATTACGGCAGATTATGTGAAAGAAGGTGCTGTTGTCATTGATGTCGGAATTCACAGACCGGAAGGCGGTAAACTTTGCGGTGATGTGGACTTTGACTCCGTGGAAAAAACAGCGTCGGCAATTACGCCGGTACCGGGCGGTGTCGGACCGATGACAATTGCGATGTTGATGAATAATTGTGTGGAAGCGAAAGGAATTCAGAAAGCATGAATTTGTTCTTTGTATCATTAGGATGTGATAAAAATTTAGTTGACAGTGAAAAAATGATTGCATTGTTAGCTTCGCAGAATATTTCGGTGACAAGTACACCGGAGGATGCAGAAATCATTATTGTGAATACTTGTGGCTTTATTCATGATGCAAAAGAGGAAAGTATTGAGACAATTCTTGAAATGGCAGAATACAAAAAGACCGGCAAGTGTGTCTCACTTATTATGACAGGATGTTTAGCGCAGCGCTACGCCGACGACATCCAAAAAGAAATTCCCGAAGTAGATGCGGTTGTCGGAACAACGGCATATGATAGAATATTTGAAGTAGTAAAAGATACGTTACAGGGAAAAAAAGAATGTGCGTTAAATGATTTGGACTATCTTCCGAAGAATTTAACAAACAGAGTTCATACGTCCTCCGGCTATTCCTCGTATTTAAAAATTGCAGAGGGGTGCAGCAAACACTGCACATACTGCATTATTCCGAAACTGCGCGGTAATTACCGCAGCGTTCCGATGGAAGAATTGTTAGTGGAAGCGGAACAATTGTCAAAAGAAGGAACCAAGGAACTGATTGTGATTGCACAGGAAACAACGGTTTACGGTGTTGATTTATATGGTGAAAAACAACTGCCTAAACTTTTACATGAACTCTGTAAAATTGATGGAATTGAGTGGGTTCGGCTGCTGTACTGTTATCCGGAAGAAATTACCGAGGAACTGGTACAGACGATTAAGACAGAGAAAAAAATCTGTCATTATCTCGATTTGCCGATTCAGCACTGTAACGACGATATATTAAAAAGAATGGGACGAAAGACCACACAGGCGGATCTGCGTGAGAAGATTTCCATGCTTCGTAAAGAGATTCCGGATATTGCACTCCGTACAACATTAATCAGCGGATTTCCGGGAGAGACAAACGAAAACCATGAGGAATGTGTGGATTTTGTTGCCAACATGAAATTTGAACGATTAGGAGTATTTCCTTATTCGCCGGAAGAAGGAACACCGGCGGCAGGATATGACAGACAGCTTCCGGATAAGATTAAACAGGAATGGGCAGATGAAATCATGCAGACAGAGCAGAATGTGATTTTTGCCCAAAATGAAGAAATGATTGGCAGAAGACTTTCCGTGATTGTGGATGGATATCTGCCGGAAGATGGCGTTTATGTCGGGCGTACTTACCGTGATGCGCCGGAGATTGATGGGTGTCTGTTTTTTGAAGCACCGTACGAAATCATATCAGGCACCATATTACCTGTTTTGGTAACGGATGCAAACGGCTATGATTTGATTGGAGAAATTTTACCGGAGGAGGATGATTAAATGAATGTACCAAATCGATTGACAATTTTGCGTGTTGCCATGATTCCTCTTTTTGTAATTGCGATGCTATGGCAGCAATTGCCGTATTCGGATTATATTGCCGGCGGTCTATTTATTGCGGCCTGTATTACCGATTTTTTTGACGGATATCTGGCAAGAAAATACAATCAGGTTACAACCTTTGGTAAATTTATGGACCCATTGGCGGATAAGTTATTAGTCTGTGCAGCACTCATCTGTTTTTTGGCTGACCCGCAGACAAATATGCCGGCATGGGTAGTTATTATCATTATCAGCAGAGAGTTCATTATCAGCGGTTTTCGTCTGGTGGCTGCTGAAAAAGGAGTTACCATTGCAGCAAGTTACTGGGGCAAAGTCAAAACTTTTGTCCAGATGGCAATGTCAATTTTTTTAGTATTTCATTTTCAGGCAGAAGTATTCCGTATCATTGAGAGTATATTAATTTATGCTTCGGTGATACTAACGATAATTTCTCTCGTCGATTATATTTATAAAAACCGAGGGGTTATGAAGGATGTGCGATAATGAAAGAAAATGCAAAAGAAAATGAGCTTGTCAAGAAACTGACAAACAAACACTATACGATAACAACAGCTGAATCATGTACCGGCGGTTTACTATCGGCAACAATTATTAACGTTTCCGGTGCGTCGGATGTTATCAACTGTGCTTATGTGACTTATGCAAATGAAGCAAAAGAAAATCTGGTTTCCGTAAGTCATGAAACACTGGAAACAAAAGGTGCTGTCAGCAAAGAGACAGCAGCCGAAATGAGTGTTGGCTGTGCAAAGGCAGCGAAAGCAGACATAGGACTTTCTACAACCGGCATTGCGGGACCGGGCGGTGGTACAAAAGAAAAGCCTGTTGGGCTTGTGTATCTGGGCTGTTCACTGCATGAGCAGGTTACAGTAGAACGTCATGTGTTTTCCGGTGACAGAGAACAGGTAAGAAAGCAGGCAGTGGATGCAGCTCTTGATTTGGCAATACGATGTTTAGACAAGGAGTAATAAAATTGAAATTTAAAATAATGGCAATACTTATGGTGGGTTTGTTATTATTAAATGGTTGTGGAAAAGCGTCTGAGATACCGGCAAAAACGGCCCTTTCGACGCCAAAAAGCACGATGAAGACACTTACGATTTACTCCATTGATTCCGATACAATGAGTCTGATTCCGGTTGTTGTTAAAAAAGAGGAAAAAACATTGACAGCAGAGTATATCACTTATCTGGTAACACAGAATTTAGAAGATGAAGATGTGCGTGTTGACCATGTAGAGCAGCAGAAAAATACCGTTGTGGTTTCATTTGATTCGAAAGCAAAACCGGTAAAGCGTTGTTCTAAGCAGATGGAAACATTAATATTAAACTGTTTTGCCAGCAGTCTGTTGGATAATGTAAAAGATTGCAAAAAAATTATTTACCGATGCAAAAACAAACGATACAAAAGTTCTCATCGGTCTTTTGGATTTAATGAAGTTTATGCATCGGCATAAATACATCGGAGAAGAAAATGAAAAAAGTAATCATAATCGGTGGCGGTCCTGCCGGCATGATGGCGGCGATTCAAAGTGCCTCATGCGGATGTGACGTCACTATTGTTGAAAAAAATGAAAAATTAGGAAAAAAACTTTTTATCACAGGAAAAGGCAGGTGCAACCTGACCAACGCCTGTGATATTTCTGATTTGTTTTCTAACGTAATTTCAAATCCTAAGTTTCTCTACAGTGCGTTTTATTCCTTTACCAATGAACAGGTCGTTGATTTTTTTAATAAGCATGGTCTGCCTACAAAAGTGGAGCGTGGAAAGCGCGTTTTTCCGGCATCGGATAAATCTTCTGATGTCATCCGAACATTGGAGAAGGAGTGTAAAAGACTTGGTGTAGTTGTACTTCTTCATACAGAGGTAAAAAAACTTCAAATCAAAGAAAGTGAAGTGACGGGAGTTGTTCTGAAAAATCAGCATACTCTGCCGGCGGACAAAGTGATTGTGGCAACCGGCGGCTGTTCTTATGTAAGTACCGGTTCAACGGGAGATGGCTATGAATTTGCAAAAGAGTTCTATGCTGATGCCTATAAAGCCGCCGTGGAGATCGTGGGCGGTGAGCAGTATATCCTCTCTGCTGTGATGCACG
>OGEU01002673.1_pt1 | contig 12389 bp, 7 predicted proteins | sample 1570651 | NCBI WGS metagenome assembly OGEU01 (sample SAMEA2582129, study PRJEB24529) | metagenome | biome: Human gut stool | place: China | collected 2011 | reverse complement strand
GTTGGGAGGAGCTGTATCAGCAAATGCTATTTCTTTTAAACGTAAAAAGACAAAAAAGAAAGAATCTGTTGAGAAAGAAAAAACTGCTTATGATAAACTGTTCTCATCTAATCATTCGAAAGCAGAAGGTTTCATCACTGTACACAAAGTGAAAGAAAAAGTTTATTTTGAACTTCCATTATCGTTGTTGAAACGTGATATGTTGTTGGGCTCTGCAGTTACAGAAATCAGTGATAATAGAAATGCCATTATAGGATCAAAACCTACCGAACCTATTCATTTTCGTTTTGAAAAACTGAATAACAAAATCTGTCTGTCTGCTATTCAAACAGATAATGTGAGTGGTGATAATGACAATCGATTGAAGACGGCTATTGCATTAAGTAACATGGATGCCATATTGCAAGCTTTTGATATTTCTGCTTATAATAATGATAGTACGGCTGTTGTGTTTGATGTTACCGGTTTTTTTGTGGGTGACAATAAGCTAATGGATCCTTTTGATAAATATAGTGCAAATATGTCGAGAGGACGTAAGCGTTCCACTTCTTTCCAAAGTAGCAAGTCGTTTGTTGATGGTTTTAAGGCTTTTAAGGACAATATATCTGTCCGGAGTTGCCTAAGTTATACTTATTCGTTGACCGGAGGTAGTGGAAAAGACATTAAGGACGAACCTCTGACTGCAAAGGTGACACGTTCTATCCTGTTATTGGATTCTGTTCCTTACCGTCCCCGATTGATGGATAGCCGGATTGGTATTTTCCCGACTATAAAAAAAGAATATTCGGCAACCAAACAGACGATGCGGGCAATCTATTATGCAAATCGCTGGCGTTTGGAGCCTTCTGATTTAAAAAGTTATGTAGAGGGTAAAAAGGTGACACCTGTGAAGCCGATTGTTTTTTATGTAGATAGTTGTTTCCCTGATAGTTGGAAAGCATCTATATTTGAAGCTGTCAACCAATGGAATGAACCATTTGAAAAAATAGGTTTTATACAAGCTATCCAGGCTAAAGAATTTCCGAAAGATGATCCGGAATTTGATGCGGATAATTTGAAATACTCTTGTATTCGTTATGCACCGATTGCTATTGAAAATGCAATGGGTCCCTCTTGGGTAGATCCGCGCAGTGGAGAAATACTGAATGCTTCTGTATATCTGTATCATGATGTTATAAAGTTGTTGAATAACTGGATTTTTATTCAGACTGCTCAAGCTGACAAACGTGTCCGTCATAAAATTATTCCAAGGGAAGTGATGGATGATGCTTTACGTTATGTCGTTTCACACGAAGTAGGACATTGTCTCGGATTTATGCACAATATGAGTGCTTCTTCCGTCATTCCGGTCGACTCTCTGCGTTCTCCTTCGTTTACACAGAAACATGGCACCACTACCTCTATAATGGATTATGCACGTTTTAATTATGTGGCACAACCCGGTGATATGGAGCGTGGAGTTCGTATGATGCCTCCTCGCTTTGGGCTGTATGATGATTATTTGATTCGTTGGAATTATACACCGGTACCGGAAGCTAAAACAGAGGAAGAAGAGTATGCGATTACTTCAAAGTGGATTACGGATTTATCCGGTGATCCTGTATATCGGTATGGAAAACAACAGTCGGATATACTTGACCCTCGTTCTCAAACGGAAGATCTGGGAGATGATGCGGTAAAAGCAACTCAATATGGTGTGAAAAACCTGAAGTATATTCTGGCTAATCTGAACCAATGGCTGGATAAGGAAGATAATGATTATAAACACCGATCTGCTATTTATGATGGTATTATAATGCAGTATTTGACTTATATGTTGCATGTTTATCATAATATCGGTGGCATTTATCTGCATGAAAAACTGGTCGGTGATAAAGTGGAAGCTCTGGAAAGTGAACCGAAGGAGAAGCAAAAAGAGGCAATGAGTTATTTTCTGGAACAGCTGGAAACGATGGATTGGTTAGATAACAGCGATGTATTGGATAAGTTGCCTATGGTTGGTAAACCTTCTGATGCTTTGCGTAATGTGCTGATGAAATTATTGATGGCGGCTCCTGCCCGTGTGGAATTCTCGGCACTGAAAGCTGAAGGCGATAAATATGATGTTGACGAATGTATGAATGACATTTATGAATACATCTGGAGTCCTACTTTGAAAGGGCGTAAACTAACCTCTACTCAAATGAAGTTGCAGAATTTATTTATTAAACAGTTAGCTTCAACGGCAAAGATTAATTGGAATAAAGATTCGAAATCATTGGCAGACGAGGATGTTTGGGAATCGTTAACCACACTTCATCATAAAATAGAGGAAGGACACAAAGGATGTTGTGTGTCGGACTTGGAACGTATGTTTAATCCTGTAGCCGGATTTGAAGAACCAATGGCCGAGTACTTTGTCCCCAGAAATCAGGAGAGTATGTGTTATGGTTATTTCTTGCGGGTGCGCGACTTATTGAATAATCAAAAGCAACATGTCGATAAAGATACTCGACTTCACTATCAATTATTGCTTCATCAAATGAATAATGCGTTAAACAGATGATTATGAAGAATAAATATATCCTTTTACTTTTTTTGTCGGTCTTTGGTCTGTCCGTTTCTTATCCTTTGGAAGGGGCAGCTAAGAAAAAGAAAAAAACAGAGCAGGTAAAATCGAAGAGTGATTATGAAAAGCTATTGAAAGGTAAATCCAATTGCATGGAGTCCAAGGGATTAATGAATCTTTATTGGATTGAGAATAAGATATATATGGAAATACCTAAGGCTGTTTTAGGTAAACGTCTGTTGATGGGAGGGGTGGTTGATAAAGTCAGTAATCCGCAGGAATCGTCTGTGGGATTTCGCCCTGCCACTTCTTTGCAGGTAAGATTTTGCCAATCTGATTCGTTGGTCAGACTTTATCGGGTTGCCAATCGTCCGATTACCGGTGATGACTCTCGTATCGGCGATGCATTGAAAAAGAGCTTTAGTGATATTGTTCTGGAGCAGTTTCCAATCAAGGCTTATTCTCCTGATAGTGCTTTGGTGATTGATGTCACTTCTTATGTGTTTAAAGATGACGAATACATGAATCCGATAGATCCGAAAGCATATAATACAATGGATGGCTGGGTGAAAAGGAAGGCTACTTTTAAACAAGACCGGTCGATGATATCCGGGATTGCCTCTTACTCGGATAATGTATCTATTTCATGCAATATGAGTTATAGTCTTTCCATGTCGTTGTTCGGGCTTTTCCCGATAGCAGACGATATTCCTTTCAGTGCGGTTGTGAAGCGTACATTTATGTTATTACCGGAGGATGAAGATTATCTTCCCCGTTTGGCAGATCCTCGTGTTGGTACTCTATGGAGTGACAAGGTTAGCTTTTCGGATGAAGCGCAAGGAAGTGAAGTGCAGTATTGGGTGAATCGTTGGAATTTGACAGAGGAAAAACCTATTGTTTTTTATGTAGATACTCTGTTGCCCGAAAGCTGGCAGCGCTGTGTGTATCGTAGTGCTGATATATGGAACAAGTCTTTTCAGAAGATTGGTTTTCCCAATGCGCTGGTAGTGAAGCCTTATCCTAAAGATGGTACGGTGTTTGATGCCAATAATATTACTAAATCCTGTATTCGTTATGTCATTTCACCGTCTAACCAGATTACAGACAACTGTTGGAGTGATCCGTTGACAGGAGAGATTATAAGTGCCAATATTTACATTCCGCACAACTTGGCATCGAAAATACAGTTGGATTATTTCCTGCAAACATCTTCTTTTAATGAGAAGGCTCGTACGTTGCTGCCCGATGAGGGCTTGGTAGAGGAAGCATTAACGTCTTTATTATTGAGGCATTGGGGACATTGTTTGGGGTTGAGTGATAATATGGCAGGATCTATTGCTTATCCTGTTGATTCGCTTCGGTCGAAGGAGTTTGTTAAGCAGCATGGGTTATCTGCTTCCGTTATGGATAAGCTCCCCATGAACTATTTGCTTTCTGATGATAGTTATAGTGAAGGGATGCCTTTGGTGCAATCGGTGTTAGGGGTATATGATGATTGGGTAATTCGTTATTTGTATCAACCTATGAAAAAGACTACGCCGCAGGAGGAATTACCCGGTTTGCAATCGTTGATATCTGAACGTAACCACAATCCGTTATTGTTGTTTAAAGGGCCGCAGAACAGGAAAGCGTATTATGACCCTCGTGGAATGGAAAGGGATTTAGGGAATGATGCTATCCGTTCGGCAACAATAGCTTGTGAGAATATAGCGAAAGTAATAAAGAATGCCAACCAGTGGTTGGACAACGAGGATGTGGACTATGAGCTGCGTGCTGTTTTATATGGTCATATCATCAAGCAGGTGAATGAATATATGAAGCATGTACTGCAACAAGTGGGTGGTATTTATTTGAATGATAGTTACTATGGAGATGTTTATCCTTCTTTTCAATCAGTGCCAAAAGAGGTTCAGCGCCAATCTTTTTTGTGGATGCTGGATGCGATTGAAAAGATGACATGGATGGATGATAAGGAATTGCTGAATCATTGTGCCTTAACAGGGAGTGTTGCCGATTATTCTCAAAAATTCCTGGGAAACTTGGTATTAGTGCAGTTGAGTAATATTTGGCTTAGTGAAAGTAAATCGAATGATCCTTACACGCAACAGCAGGCTATTTCAGATTTGATAAGCTTCTTGTTCAAAGAAGCCAGAATGGGTAAGAGTTCTGCTGAATTTAAGCGTTTTATGCAAGGACAATTCTTGAATGCTGTTATTTCATGGTCGGATGTAAGCCCGGTGAAAGAAAAAGGTTCATCATCCGGTTCTTCTAGCTTTGCGATTGGAGAAACTAATTCTCATTGGGGAATGGAGCCAATTGAAAGCATTTCATATCTGTCTGTTCCGGCAAGAGCTCATTTTTGGTATGGATGTCTGATGGATTTGAAACAGGAATATACAAAAGCTAAAGCAATAGCACCGACGAAAAAATTGAGAACGGATTATGATTATCGGTTGTTTATGATTGAGAAGGCGTTGAAGAAATAAAAAGTCCTGTAAAATTTGTTTTATATGTATTAATTCACTAGTTTTAGAATTTAATTTTGTTTTACTTAAAATATTTGTTAATCTAAAATGATGAATTATGAAAATCAAATTATTTAAAATCTCAGTTATTCTATCTTTCTTTTTGGCAGTATTATCTTCTTGTTCGAATGAAGATTTTATTGATAATTATGATAGGAGTTCTATTGAGAATAGTAAAGAGTCTTTAGATAAGACTATAGATCCCTATTTAATGATAGTAGTTCTTAGATCACCAGGTCCTTATAAATTGAGTGTAATAAAGTTAGTGAGAGAATTAACAATTTATACAGGTTTAAAAGAAGCAAAAGCTTTGGTAGATAGTGCTCCATCAACTTTGGCTATAACACCTATACATAATGCTTATCAAATGAAATGGGAATTTGAACAGGTAGGAGCGGAAATTGAATTAAAGTAGTATAAGTAATATGAGATAATATTTTGGACAATTTCATTATGTAGGGATATTTAATATCCCTGCTTAAAGATACAAAAAAGGCAACTAATTCATTGCGAGTTAGTTGCTCTATATTTTTTATTTTATGAATATCTCTTGTTACTGTGAAAGAAAACTTATAAGCAACTGATTCATTGTGAAATGCTTATATCTTTTGATTAAAGGACATCTATATATACAATAGGATGTTCTTCACTATAACATCCTATTGTATATAATGGAGCTGTTTTATTCGACTATACGAGTGAAAGTATAGTTAATACCAACTATTTCTGCATCAAATCCCCAAAGATCATAGGTATCTATAAAGAAATCAGTAGGAATATATTCATGGAAATAAATAATGATGTTATTATCATCTATTTTATCAATTCCCATCATTACGTCTCCTATTTTGGTTTGGCTGGATGAGAATAATGTATTCACTCCGAATATCTTATAATAAGGGGCATCATATTCTACGCCTTCTCCCCAATCTATGAGTCCTTTTTTTATGTGATCGAATACAACTTTATGTCCATTCGAATTTGAAAAGAAATTTTTTAGATCACCATTGAGATGTGGTATAATTATATCATTTCCCTCTATATGAACAAATTCGAGATAATCATTTTCACCATTATTCTTTGGTAAGTTTATCATGTCTTCATCTGGTACTTCATAGGCTATATAATTATCTTCACTAACTATTTTTACAGGTTTCCATTTACCTAACATATCTATAAACCTCACTTGGTCAAAAGTTGATATTGAAGGAGTTTTTAATGAAGGAACCTGCATAGTAAAGGTCGGGGTCATCTCCAGTAGGCACTTTTAAGTTAACAATAGCCGTCTTACCTGCATAATCTTCTGCGTCTTCTTGGATTGCTAGAGTGATATATGCTTGACGTCCACCTTTCGGTATGGTTATGGAAGTTGGCATTGTAAAGTCAGTACCTAATTCTGCTGTACTTGATGAGCTTACTTCTAGAGGCAGCACAATATCGTAAGGAGCTTTAAAGCTTTTTCCACTAATTTCACCTTGAAGTTCTACCCATATTTCAACGTTACTTAATACCCTGGAGTAGGACGATATAAATGAATACATAATACGTTCCTTAGTTTCTATAGGAATGATTGCTATTTTTTTATCTCCTAGTCCATAGCCACTCACCGGATTAATAGAAAGGCGGATTTCACGTCCACTGATCAAATTATTTTTAGGTGTTAATGTTAATGTCCCACTTGTTTCACCAGCTTTTATGATGAATTCTTTAGCAGAGATCTCATAATCTTCATTTAGTTCGGCAGTTCCTTCGATGTTGACAGGGACTATTAGATCTATTTCCGGTGCTACGGATGCTCTAAGTTCTACTTCCAAGCTTCCTGTAGAAGGGAGAATGTAAATAGATCGACTGAACGAAAGATTGGCAGCCGAAGAATCATCATCACTGCATGAAATGGTTATTATGGGAATTACCATTGCCAATATCAGCAGAATATTTATGTTTCTAATCGTTATTTTCATCTTATTCAATCTGTTTTATTGGTTAATTGCTTCGTTGTACTCATCCCACCGTGCTTGTACTTCTGCGCGGTCCTCTGCAGTTAGAATCGTTCCTGTAGGAATAAGGAAACTTGTTGTCACAGTTGCTGTTTTTGGGGTTAATTCCTCAGGTTTGTCACAGGATAAACATAATATGGAACTAACGATAATTACAATATATATAATGTATTTCATATTTCTTCTCTGTTTAATTCAGGTTAATGTACTAATTGGTATATCCGGGATTTTGTATGATAAGACCAGGAAATAAATCGATATCGACTTTTGGAATCGGATATGTATAGAGATATTTCTCTGTAACATATTTTTTCCCCATAGCGGCAATCCAGAACTCCGGACGTCCGTTGCGCTTTAGTTCAAACCAGCGATCACCTTCGAGAAAAAGTTCTTTTCTACGTTCGCAAAGAATTGCGGAAATCAACTTACTGAGAGGAGCACCTGTGGCATCTGTCGTGATAGTTTGTTTAAATACTTCGGGCAGATTATCCATAGTATAAGCTATATAATTTTGTGTAATTCTTTTGGAGCGAAGTAAATTAAGGTACTTCAAAGCCTCTGTTGTATTATTCAGATGTGCGTATGATTCAGCAATGATGAGGCACAACTCTTCACTTCGGAATTTGGTCGTGACTTTCTTGGTTGGTATTCGTTGTGCATTAAATGCATTCGTCTTACGTACATCGTTTGGTGTATTGTTTAATAATTCCACTAAATTCTTGCATACAGGACGTTTACTAACAGTACTTTGGGCGGAAGTATAATTTAGAACTCCCATATCATCTTCAGTGGTGTAAGAGGCCATGATAATATTTTTTCCTTTAGAAAATTTCTGATTTATACTTTCGGAATATTCTTCAGCTTCCAACATAGGATATTGTTCAAGCACCTCTTTTGCATAAGTGATGGCACTTTCCCAGTCTTGTGTCCAAAACAAGAAGCGAGCCATATAAGCTTTGGTCACTTGAGCCGTGAAAAGGTAATCTTTGTTGGTTACATTGTAGGAAAGTGCATTACGAAATCCTTTTTGTATAAATTCTATAGTTTCTTTTTGGTTGGAACGTCCAGGCTTTGCTTCCATATCAAATTCATCTACAAGGGGTAAGCCTAAAGTCTCAGTAGCAGTTTCCGACTGATATGGCTCACAAAAACTTTGTAATAGATTGTAATAGCAGATGGAACGGAGGCTCCATGCAGTTCCTAATACTGTTTTTGCAGTTTCTGATTCATCATCTTCCATGTCACCAATAATGACATTGCAATCTTTAATGACAGAATATAGCTCCAAATAACGCTTTTGATTAATGTTGATAAAACTTCCGGCGTATAGCTGTGTATTAAGAAAAAAGGTTGATAATGTTCCATCCAGATCTTCTGCAGATAATTCAAGAAAGCTAGTATGCTCGGGATCGGGTACAATTGTGCTATTGACTCCTTTTTCTATCTCGTCCAGCCAATAGTGGAGAAGAGTAGAATATTCTTCTGCTGTCTTCGGGATGATTTTCCCTTTCGGTTTTACATCCAGATAATTGTTACATGAGGTTAGTAGTAAAACTAGACTGCAACATACGAATATAAGTTGTTTTATTTTCATTGTTTTTACATTTTTAGAATCCTACATTTACGCTGAACATCACTGATCTGCTAACGGGATAAGTTGCCCCCGGAGTTTCCGGGTCCATGCCCTCATAGCTTGTAAAGGTTATGAAATTATTGAGCGCCATTGAGAAATCTACGTTTGAAAGTGCCGTCCGATTTAACAGCTTTTTGGGCAGTGTATAGCCTAAGATAATACTTTTAATGCGTACATATGATAAATTGGTGAGGTATGCTCCATATGTGATCTCTTTTTCCATTGGATTGTAATAACTGAAGTTATATGTATCTTTGAACACATTCCAAACGCGCGGATAAGTACCATCTATGTTATTGGGTGTCCAGCGGTCAGCTGCTATTTTGGGAACATTTAGATGATGAGCATACAAATCGTTTTCAAACACTTGCGTTGTTTCTTGATAAGTTCCATAATCAGTATTTTGGTAAGAAGCAGGAGGAACAATACGCTCAAATGCTTTGGCACCAGTTGCAAAAGTTCCGTTAATGCTTAGTCTGATACCTTTATAGTCAGCTGTAACATTAAAACCTCCCGTAATAGGGGCTTCTTTAGTTCCTAGATAGTATTGATAATTATTCAGATTATTTAAATCGGTAGCCGTATGTATCTCTGCATCCGGACGTAATTGAAAAGTATAAAGGCCTGTATCTGGATCAATCCCTGTGTATATACCACTATAGATGGCACCTATTGGATAGCCTTCCCAATATCCGTTGTAGGAAAGTTGGTTATTAGGTGCTTTATATTTAGTTATTTTACTCACGTTATAAGCTAAATTTCCAGATAAATATAAATTGAAGTCCTTATTTTTTATAGGAGTTCCATTCAATGTAGCTTCAATTCCTTTATTTTCTACATCTGCTGTGTTGTATTTCTGGTTACTGTATCCGGTTGTTGTCAGAACTCTTACACTGGTAACCATATCGGTGGTTTTGCGATAATATCCCTCAACAATACCATTCAACCGATCGTTGAAAAGTCCAAAATCTAGGGCTATTTTCATATCTTTTGTCTTTTCCCAGCGTAAGCTCGGATTTGGAGGAGAACTGATGCTTCCGATATGATAGGCATTGTTGGCCACATTGCGATAATCATTAAAGAGATCAATGATAAGTTGCGGACTTACAGCACGGCTGATATTACCAGTGAATCCGGTTGCCAGACGAAGAGTTAGTCTGTTCAATACAGGTTTGATGGATTGCATAAAGTTCTCCTCACTGATGTTCCATGCGGCACCTGCTGCCCAGTTCGGATTGAATTGTTGATCGCTACCGAAGTTGGAACTACCATCTGTACGGAAAGACGCATTCAATACATACTTCGTTTTATAATAATAGTCGGCAGAAGCGTAGAAAGAAGCAAATTTTTGTTCATTCCATGTTTCACCGGAAGAAGCATCCAGTGCGGCAAGGTACTCTTTAAGTTTGTCATAGTTGACTCCTTCTGGAGTAGAAGGTAGCGGAGTAATAGTATTGCCTGTAAGAGAATCGTAGCCGTATCGTTTACTAAAAAGACCATTTGACTTGCTTCCACGTAGTTCGGCTCCTGCAATCAAGGAGATAGAATGGTCATTTCTGAATTGATCGTCATAAGCGAAATGACCCCGTACCATATAGCTATCGTTATCAATATTACGTTGCAAAAGAGAAGCATATTCCTTTTTTGATAGCCCGTCTACCGTCATACGGTTGTCTAGTGCGGCTTTAGTTCCGTTGCCATATATTTCTTTCAGGCGATTGGTGGAGTAGGTATATGAAGCAAGTCCCACAAAACGTAGTTTGCTGATAATACTATAGTCAATGCCGGCCCGTACGGTTGTATTTATGTTCTTTGTACGTGATGAAGTTTCATTCATTTCCCGCATAATATTATAACCACTGTCGGGCACTTTCTTTCTACTTGTTTTTTCATAGTTATATTTACCTAATGTGTAGTATGTTTCATCAGTGCAATAACTACCATCTGCATTATATGGCTTCTCGTAAGGATTGGCAAAATATGCATATTTGAACGGATCAAACGTACTCAGTGCTGGGGATTTAGAATATTGGTAAGCCATTGTTGCACTAAAATCCAATCTTACTTTTTGATTGGGAGTCATAGTGAGATTGGCTGTTACATTATAACGGTCATAATCATTATTCTTTAACAAACCAGCGTTGCGTGTATACGCTAATGATGTGTAATAGGTGTATTTCTCGCCTCCGCCACTGATGGATAAGTTGTGTGTTGTTGATACTCCATTTCGGAAAAGCTCATCATACCAGTTCGTGTCGTTCTGGCTTAATTCATTAAGATAGGTATCCTGTTGGTCTTTTGTCCAACCTTTGAAACGATCTTTTCCGGAACGAACGATGCCAACTATACCTATCGTTGGATAATCTGTCTTACCTTCTCCGAAATAAGGGGCGGAGAATTCATCCCATAATCCTTGTTCGTAAGCAATCTTCTCCTGAGAATTCATTAAAGAATAATTCCTTTGTGGTTGTAGTGTGACAGAAACATTACCGGAATAGTTGATCCTTGCTTTTCCCTGTTTACCTTTCTTGGTAGTCACCACAATAACACCTCCTGCTGCACGAGAGCCATAAATAGCTGTAGCGGAAGCATCCTTTAGAATAGTGATGCTCTCGATATCACTTGGGTTGATACCAGCTATACCATTCATAAACATATCATCGAATTGCCCTGATTTGATCTCCGAACTACTTGGCATATCAGCTACACTTTCTTGCATGGGTACTCCATCGATAACCCATAGAGGCTGCCCGTCTCCGGTGATTGTATTGGTACCTCTGATTCGTATTTTTTGTGTACTACCGGGCTGTCCGGTTACAGCTGATACAGCTACACCTGCAATTTTACCTTGCATTAAGGCATCGACAGTAGGTTGAGCCTGATCTTTTAGCTGATCGGCAGTGATGACTCCCACTGAACCAGTCATCTTTTTAAATGTAGTCTGGGTATAGCCGGTGATAACAACCTGATCGAGTTCACTTGTTTCTGCCTCCATCTGTATTTTGATGAAAGAGGTTGTCCCTTTTAGTAAACGCTCTGTATTTTTCATACCGATATAGGAAAAAACAAGCGTTTTCCCTTCATTTACTTCCTTGATGGAAAACTTACCATCAATATCTGTAGTAACACCAACTTGGGGGACTTCCTTATAGCGGACGGAGACGCCAACTAATGGTACCCCACTTTCGTCAGTTACAATACCCTTTACTGTTACCTGTGCATTTGCAAATAATGGTAAAATTAGAATAAAAAGTAGTGTTAATGAAAAAATGGGAATTTTATTCATAATTGTAATAATTTGGTTTGAATAAATGCAAATGTATTATTATTAGCTGATATAAACAAGAAAAATGATAATATTTGTGTCTAAAATGTGTGCTTTTGTTTGAGCGGATATCAACCGGTGTTTATTATATTTTTATAAAAGTATAGAAATTTGATTTATGGTATATTACGGCTAGCTTTTTGCATTATAGTATATATTGGGGAGTTTGGTTTGGTAAGTAGTAGAAGGTAAGAAAAGAATGGCTCAGTTTGAGAGTTTGGAGGTAGAACAACTATGCCCCAAACAGTTCGTTTTTATACGGAAATGATCCCAAGATACTACTGCTGACAATAACTTGTCAATATACAGCTTTTATTGCTTTCTCTTGCTTATATTATTTCCTCAATTGCCTAAGGAGTTT
>OGEU01002669.1_pt1 | contig 12403 bp, 10 predicted proteins | sample 1570651 | NCBI WGS metagenome assembly OGEU01 (sample SAMEA2582129, study PRJEB24529) | metagenome | biome: Human gut stool | place: China | collected 2011 | reverse complement strand
CTGCCTGAAAGAGGGCGGCGCAGGCGGCATTGCAGGCCGTGCCAACATCTGGCCGGAGACCGTTGCCAAGATCTACGATTGCTTCAAGGCCGGGGATCTGGAGGGCGCACAGGCTGCACAGGACGCCATTGCCATCCTGCAGCAGACCTTCAAGTACGGCAACCCCAACACCATCATCAAGACTGCCGTTGCCCTGCAGGGTCACCCCGTGGGCAAGTGCCGCGCACCCTTCAACTATGTGCCCGAGGAAGGCATGGAAGCCATCAAGAAGGTTTTGGCTGAGAACGAGGCCAAGGGTCTGCACTGAAACGCGCTGAAGCAAGGAGAAGGCTGCTATGAATAAACCCATTGTCGGTATTACTATGGGCGATCCCGCAGGTTCCGGCCCGGAGATCACCATCAAGGCTCTGGCTGACCCGGAGCAGTACAGCTACTGCCGCCCCATCGTTGTGGGCGATGTGAAGGTGATGGAGCAGGCCAAAAAGTTCGTTGGCCGCGAGGACATCGTCATCCACCGCTGCGAGAAGGTGTCGGATGCCCTGTTCACCCCCGGCACCATCGATGTGCTGCATCTGGATCTGATCGAGGACATCAGCAAGTTCGAGATGGCAAAGGTCAGCGTGGAGGGCGGCAACGCAGCCTTCCAGTGCGTGAAAAAGGTCATTGAGCTGGCCATGGCGGGTGAGGTGGATGCCACCTGCACCAACGCCCTGAACAAGGAAGCCATGAACAAGGCGCTGGAGTACTACCACGGCGAAAAGTCGGACGGCTACACCCACTTTGACGGCCACACCGAGATCTACGCCACCTACACCCACACCAAGAAGTACACCATGATGCTGGCACATCACGACCTGCGCGTGGTGCACGTTTCCACCCACGTTTCCCTGCGGGAAGCCTGCGACCGGGTCAAGAAGGACCGCGTGCTGGAGGTCATCGAGATCGCCAACAAGGCCTGCAAGGATATGGGTATCGAGAATCCCCGCATCGCCGTGGCAGGTCTGAACCCCCACTGCGGTGAGAACGGTCTGTTCGGCCGGGAGGAGATCGAGGAGATCACCCCCGCCATCGAAGCCGCCAAGGCCGAGGGCATTACCGGCGTTGTGGGTCCCTGCCCGCCGGACAGCGTGTTCTCGCAGGCCATCGGCGGCTGGTACGACATCGTGGTGTGTATGTACCACGATCAGGGTCACATCCCGCTCAAGACCGTGGGCTTTGTCTACGACCGCGAAAAGCAGGAGTGGAAGGCCGTGGAGGGCGTCAACGTCACGCTGGGTCTGCCCATCATCCGTGCCAGCGTGGATCACGGCACCGACTTCTACCACGCCGGCAAGGGCAACGGCAACGAACTGAGCCTTGTCAACGCCATCAAGTATGCGGTCAAGATGACCGGCCGCGCCAACTAAGTTATCTTCATCCCAACCAATTCTTCATTTTCTTCCAGAGAGAGCCGCTGCACCCCGTACGGTGCGGCGGCTTTTTCTGGTTTTCCCCGGGTGTTTTTTGTTGTCAAAATCGCAAAACTGTGTTTCTAGCGAGGACGATTTTTGAGGTGCTTTTGCAAAAGTTTACAAAAAGCGCCGGTTCTGCCCGCAAAATGCCTGAAAACACTTTCTCTTTTTGAGCGTGTGTGATATAATGACAACTGTTCTTGTGTAAGGAACAGGAAAATGTACGCGCTAGGCGTACAGTGTAAGAGGAGTGTTACGATATGAAAACCTTGAAAGCGGTTGTAGCAAAATACAACCAGACCAGCCTGATCCTGCGCATCCTGATCGGTCTGGCAGCCGGTTCGGTGCTGGCGCTTGTTGCGCCGGGCGCAGGCTGGGTGGGCGAGCTGGGCAGCCTGTTCGTCGGTGCACTGAAGGGCATTGCCCCGGTGCTGGTGTTCGTCATTGTGGCAAGCGCGCTGGCACAGGGCTCGTCCAAGCTGGACCGCCGCTTCGGCACTGTGATCTGGCTGTATATGCTCACCACCTTTCTGGCGGCAGCCATTGCGGCCATCACCAGCTTTATGTTCCCGGTCACGGTGGTGCTGGCGGACGCAGCACAGTCCGACGTGATCCCGCAGGGCTTGGGTGAGGTGCTGAGCACCCTGCTGACCAACTTTGTGGCCAACCCCGTCAGTGCCCTGATGAACGGCAACTACATCGGCATCCTGTTCTGGGCTTGTATGTTCGGCATTGCCATGAAGAACATCGGCGCAGAGAGCACCAAGGTCTTTCTGGCAAACACCGCCGATGCCGTCTCCCAGATCGTGCGCTGGATCATCAATCTGGCACCCTTCGGCATCATGGGTCTGGTGTACACCAACGTTTCCGGCAATGGTCTGGCCATCTTTACCCAGTACGGCAAGCTGCTGGCACTGCTGGTGGGCACCATGCTGTTCATGGCGCTGATCGTCTCCCCTTTTATCATGTTCATTTACCTGCGCTGCAACCCGTACCCGCTGGTATTCCGCTGCCTGAAGGAGTCCGGTCTGACCGCTTTCTTCACCCGCAGCTCTGCCGCCAACATCCCCGTGAATATGTCCCTGTGTGAAAAGCTGGGTCTGGACAAGGATATGTACTCCGTGTCCATCCCGCTGGGCGCTACCATCAACATGGACGGCGCAGCCATCACCATCACCATCATGACGCTGGCAGCAGCCAACACGCTGGGCATTCAGGTGTCCCTGCCTGCCGCCATCGTGCTGAGCGCCATGAGCGCTCTGGGTGCCTGCGGTGCTTCCGGCGTGGCCGGCGGCTCCCTGCTGCTGATCCCCATGGCCTGCTCGCTGTTCGGCATCTCCAACGACATTGCCATGCAGATGGTGGGCGTGGGCTTTATCATCGGCGTGGTGCAGGATTCGGTGGAAACTGCGCTGAACTCTGCCGGCGACGTGGAATTTGCCGCCACCGCCGAGTATCACCAGTGGCTCAAGGAGGGCAAGCCCCTGCCGGCTTTCCTGAAGGGCTGATAACAGAACGTAAACAAAGCAGCCGCCGCACGAGAAAGTGCAGCGGCTGCTTTTTGCTATAATATTTTACCCAAGCAGTACAACGGCGTAGCGCACGCCTTCGTTTACCACATAGGCAACGCCAAGCTTGGTCTTGCCGGCGGCGGCAGACTTCATGGTGTCGGTCACGATGCCGTCCTTCGGCAGAACAAAGCGGATGTAGTCTTTTCTGGAATCCAGATCGGTATCAATGTAAAAGCCCGGGACAAAATCTTCATCCGAACCATAAATGCCCATACCCATGCTTTCAAATGCAGTGGCATATTTGTGCTGCAGCAGGTTGGTCTTGGCAATGTCATTGGCGCTGCCAACGCGGTAAAGCTCGGTCTTATTTGTATTGGTAGAGCAGGACACCGAGGTGGCAGAGACCCAGTTGGCAATGCTGTAGGCCTTGTCGCTCAGCTCCTCGCTGTAGGTCATGCCGAGCTGCTCGCACAGCGCCTTTGCGCTGTTGGCATCCGAATGCTTGGGCCCGATCGGCACACCAGCGCTGCCGTCACAGGCGGTAAATACGGCCAGTGCCATCAGACCGGCCAGCAGACAGGCCAGTAATTTCTTCCATTTTTTCATAAAACGATGCTCCTTTCTGTTCTGAGGTCGTTGCGGGTTTGCGTCCGGTGCGGCGGACGCAGCTTTTTGCTTTCTTCTGCATCCATGATACCTTTTTTTGACGGGAAATGCAATCGTTTTGGCGCAAAAAAACAGGCTGCCGTGCAAAAACACGGCAGCCTGCGGAAAAAATTTTATTTTGCGTACTCCACGGCGCGGCTCTCGCGGATGACGTTGACCTTGATCTGGCCGGGGTAATCCAGCGTATCCTCGATCTTTTTGGCAATGGAGCGTGCCAGCAGGATGACCTGATCGTCGCTGATGACGTCGGGCTTGACCAGAATGCGCACCTCGCGGCCTGCCTGCACGGCAAAGGCCTGCTCCACACCCTCGAAGCTGGAAGAGATCTCCTCCAGATTTTCCAGACGCTTGACGTAGCTTTCCACGTTCTCGCGGCGGGCACCCGGGCGGGCGGCGCTGATGGCGTCGGCAGCCTGAATGATGAAGGCCAGCGGGGTCTTGGGCTCCACGTCGCCGTGGTGTGCTTCAATGGCGTGGATGATCTGGGTGTTCTCCTTGTACTTGCGGCAGATGTCCACGCCGATCTGGACGTGGCTGCCCTCGATCTCGTGATCCAGCGCCTTGCCGATATCATGCAGCAGGCCGGCGCGGCGTGCCATGGTGACATTCACGCCCATCTCGCCTGCCAGCAGACCGGCTACCCAAGCCACTTCCATGCTGTGGGTCAAAGCGTTCTGACCAAAGCTGGTGCGGTACTTCAGCCGGCCGATCAGCTTGATCAGGTCGGGGTGCAGGCCATGGATGCCCAGCTCCATCACCGCACGCTCGCCCTCGCGCTTCATCTGCAGCTCCAGATCGTGACGGCACTTTTCCACCGTCTCCTCGATGCGGGCGGGGTGGATACGGCCATCGCCGATCAGACGCTCCAGCGTCATGCGGGCCACCTCGCGGCGGGTCTGGTCAAAGGAGGACAGGGTGATGGCTTCCGGGGTATCATCGATGATCAGATCCACGCCGGTAGCGGTCTCCAGTGCGCGGATGTTGCGGCCCTCGCGGCCGATGATGCGGCCCTTCATCTCATCGCTGGGCAGCGGTACCACGCTGACGGTGGTCTCGCTGCAATGGTCGGCAGCGCAGCGGCTGACGGCCTGTCCGATGAGGTTGCGGGCGATGTTATCGCAGTTTTCCTTCAGGTCGGTCTCGTAGGCAGCAACGCGCACGGCCTTTTCGTGGGTCAGCTCCTCGTCCACCTTGTGCAGCAGCACCTCGCGGGCGTCCTCCTGACTCAAGCCGGCCAGCGTTTCCAGACGCTCCATCTCCTTGGCGCGCAAAGCGTCGATCTCTGCCAGACGCTCCTCGGCTTCAGCGGCGCGCTTTTTCAGCTCTTCTTCCTTCTTTTCCAGCGCTTCGGTCTTGCGGTCCAGCGCCGTCTCCTTCTGGTCGATGCGGTTCTCCTGACGGCTGATCTCCGCACGGCGCTGCTTGATCTCCTTATCGGCTTCTGCCTTCTGGGCATCCACCTCGGCCTTCAGCTTGAAGGCCTCGTCCTTTGCTTCCAGAACCGCTTCCTTGCGTTTCTGTTCTGCGGTCTTGATCGCTTCGTTCACCAGACGGGTGGCCTCGGCTTCTGCGCTGCCGATCTGGGCTTCGGCGGTCTTTTTACGGTTGTTGTAACCAATAAAATAGCCCGCAGCCACACCGACAGCACCAACGATCAAGGCCACGATCACTCCGATCGCGGTCATTGCGTTCACTCTCCTTTGTTTCAATTCAATGCAAAATTAAAAGCAGGAGACGCTGCGCAGCAGGACACGGGCAATGATATAGAAAGAGCTTTCAATCCAAAAAGTGACACCAAAACCATACGCACCACCAAAAACCGGCGGCACGGGCAAAAGCATACGGCTTTTCTCTCTACGGTTCCATTTTATATCAAACAGGCACGCTTTGCCTGAAACGGGTACAGGGTCACACAGAAGCCTGCGTACAGCGTCTTTGATTCCATACTACTAATTATAGTACGAAACATTTGCCCGCTTGTCAAGAGGAAAACCCTGCCCGCAGAACATTTTGTGCAGAAAAACAAAAACTGGAACGAAACTCCCACCCGTAAAAATGGGATAGCGGAGCGTCCGCAGACGCTCCGCTATCCCGAAATTTATAGCAATTCAACTTTTTAATGCAACAGCAACAGCGTTGAATTGCATATCGCAAATATGCTGTTTGACTGTTGCACGAATTTCTTGACTTGCGATAAAATAATTTTTCCGCTTATTCCAGATACATCCGCCGCAGCCGCATCAGGCGGGCGGGGGTCAGGCCGTATTCGGCTTCCAGATAGCTCTCGGCGCTGCCGTAGTCCTGCCGGATGGTGCGCAGCACAAAGGGCGCAGTCTCCGGGTCTACCCCGGCGGAGGACTGCCAGCGCATTTTCTGCGCCGGGTCGGCGGCGATCTCCGCCGCATGGTCAGCCATGGCCTTTTCGATCTCGGCGGCGCGGCAGAGGTTGGTGCGGGCGTAATCCGCGCAGATGGTCTCGTCCGAAGCACCCAGCGCCAGCAGGATCAGCATGGCGGCGACGCCGGTGCGGTCCTTGCCCGATGTGCAGTGGAACAGGATGGGCGTCTCGCCGGCTTCCAGCGCACGGAACAGCTCCTTGAACGCCTTGTTGCCGGTGAGCATCTGCCGATATATCATCTGGGTGAGGTTCGTCCCGGCGGGGGCGCTCTGCACCAGCCGCTGGATGTCGTTGGGCGAAAAATCGATCTCCTGCCCGGCGGCATCCCGCAGGCCGCAGATCTGCACCAGCCGTGCGCCGTCCGGCACATAGTCCGGCAGCTTTGCGGCTTCTGCGCCGCTGCGCAGGTCAAGGATGAGCCGCAGTCCCAGCCCGTCCAGCCGGGCGCGGTCGGCTTCGGTGGTCAGCCGCCCGGTGGGGAAGCCCCGGTAGATCTGTCCCCACTTTACGGTCTTGCCCTCATCGGCATGGTAGCCGCCCAGCTCCCGGAAATTGTTGCCGCCCGCAAAGGGCAGCTGGGTGCCCGGGGCGGGATGCTCCGGGGCAGATTTTGCGGCGGCGCTGGAAAGCACCGGCGCGGTGTAGAAGGGCTTTGCAGGCCGTCCCCGGCGGGGCGGCAGGCTGGCGGTGCTGCCCAGGACTTCTAACAGGTAGCTGCGCAGCAGGTCGATGTAGGCAGAGCTGGTGTCCCGCCGCTGCACCAGCGAGACGCACAGCGGGGGCATATCTTCCAGCAGCACGTCCCGCACCCGGTCCAGCTCCCGGCGTGCGCCGGGCTCGTAGCGGGTCAGGCAGGTGCACAGCTGCTCCTGCACCAGATAGTAGGCCTGATAAAAGCTGGGGCCGATCTCGGCGTTGGGCGCAAAGCCCGCCCGGGCACAGGCCGCCCACAGCGGGCTGAACAGATCCTGCCGCAGGCTGGGCAGCAGCACCCGCTGCCCGCGCAGCTCTGCCAGCGGGATGCGCTCTTTTTCCCAGAAGGGATGTCCCCGTGGCACCAGCAGGCAGGCGGGGTCTGCCCGCAGGGTGGTGCGCGCCAGCACCGGCGCGGCACAGCCAAGGTCAATGACCAGACCCGCGTCCAGCTCGCCCTGCTCTACCCCATCGGCCACGGCATCGTTGTCCAGCAGACGGAACCGCATCTCCACATGGGGGTACTGCTGCCGGAACTTGTCCAGCTGGGTCTCCAGTCCGGGCAGATAGTCCGGCACCAGCGCCACGCTGATGCCGATGCGCACCGGCTGGGCAGACTGGATCTCTGCCCGCAGCGCGGCCTGCATCTGCTGGAACTGCTCCACCACCGGGGCGGCGTGACGCTGCAGGCTCATGCCACGGTCGGTGAGCGCCAGCTTGTGGTGGGCGCTGATAAACAGCGGCCCGCACATCTCGGCTTCCAGCGCAGAGATGCTCTGGCGCAGCGCCTGCCGCGACAGGAACAGCCGCTGTGCGGCGCGGGTATAATTCATTTCTTCGCACAGGGTCAAAAAGTAGTGCAGCTGGCGGATATCCATGGTCTCCTCCCGGGAAAGTTTGTTCTTGAAAAGAGAATACCGCTTTTTCGGCGGAATGTAAAGAGAAGGGCAGCGTATTTTTGTTATTGCCTTTAGCGGGCTCGCCCTCTCAGGCGCTAACGCGCCAGCTCTCCCAAAGGGAGAGGTGGATTTGCGAAGCAAAGACGGAGAGGGTGAGGATGCTATCCGTTGTGCTCCTTCAAAAAAAGGGACACCGGAACGCCCGCAGGTGTTCCGGTGCTCCAAAGTTTAAATAAGGAAGATCAGATCAGGCTCAGAGCTTCTTCATCGCCCACCAGAATGAAGTCCGGGTGCAGCTGCAGAATGCTTGCGGGCACCTCGGGGGTGACGGGGCCGAAGAAAGCCTTCTTGACGATCTCGGCCTTGCCGACGCCGTTGACCACCATCAGCACCTTGCGTGCCTGCATGATGGTGCGGATGCCCATGGTATAAGCCTGCTTGGGCACCAGATCCTCGTTGCCGTCAAAGAAGCGCTTGTTGGCCTCGATGGTCTCCTGGGCCAAGTCCACGCAGTGGGTGCCCAGATCAAAGGCATCGTGGGGCTCGTTGAAGCCGATGTGGCCGTCATGGCCGATGCCCAGCAGCTGCAGATCCACGCCGCCCACGCTGCGGATGACCTCATCGTAGCGCTTGCACTCGGCTTCGGCGTCCAGATTGGTGCCGTCCGGCAGGTTGATGTGGGCGGGGTCGATGTTCACATGGTCGAACAGGTTGCGGTGCATAAAGCTCCAGTAGCTTTCCGGGTGATCCTTGGGCAGACCGCGGTACTCGTCCAGATTGACGGAGGTGACCTCAGAAAAATCCAGATCTCCCTCGTTGTAGCGCTCCACCAGCTTCTCATAGGTGCCCACGGGGGTGCCGCCGGTAGCCAGACCCAGCACGCAGTCGGGCTTCATGATGACCTGCGCAGAAATGATGTTTGCTGCCTTGCGGGACATATCAGCGTAGTCCTTTGTACGAATGATCTTCACGATAAACGACCTCTCTTCTTCATTTACTCATTGTGGACGGTGCACAGCGGCACACGCCCGCATCTAATCCAAGTTTATCACATTTGCCGACGGAAAGCCACAAAACGGCACAATTTTTCCGGTTTTCCGTTTCTTTTGGAAAAAGTGCCTTAAAAACCGGTTGAAGTATCGTTCTTTTGCACAAAGGGTGCGCGCAGGGGGTCAGTCTGCAAAGCCGGCCTTCTGCAGGGCAGTGAGCAGCAGCGGGATGAGCACCAGCTGCGCTACGATGCCCGGCACGGCGGTGAACAGCGCCCCGGACAAAAAGGCGCTGAAGGGAAAGCTGCCGCCGGTCAGCCCCGCCAGCACAAAGCGCACGATGCCCCACACGATGCGCCCGGACACCATGGCGGTCAGCAGCACGGCGTACAGCGCAGGCAGGGTGTGTTTTGCTTTGCGCCACAGCAGCCCGGACACCAGCCCGTAGGTAGCCAGCTCAAAGGCCATGGAGATGGCCACTGGGAACATGGGGGGCATCCCGAACAGCACCGAGCGCAGCAGCGGGGCGGCAAAGCCCACAGCCAGCCCCCACGGGCCGCCCAGCACAAAGCCGCACAGCAGCACCGGGAAGTGCATCGGGCAGAGCATATTGCCCACCTTGGGCACCTGACCGGTGAGCAGGGGCAGCACAAAGGCCAGCGCTAAAAACAGGGCAGCCAGCACCAGCTGCCGCACGGTTTTGGTGTTTTTGGTTTTCATAAGGGTTCCTCCATTTTCAGCCGCAAAATATAAAAAAGGGTCTGCCCCGGCATTCCATGCCAAAGGCAGACCCCTTCGTGGCGTCTGTTTCAAAAAAATATGCTTGCTGGGGAAAGCGGCAGGCTGCTGCCCGCCCGTGCCCGGCTTCCTGCCGGAACGATGGTCAAAAGTATAACAAACCATTTTGCCCCTGTCAAGCGGGGCAGGATGTCTGCAAAATAGACAAAAATCGGTCTGTTCGCAAAAAAATTTCCCCGGGGCTGTACATTTTGCTGGAAGAAGCTTGACCTTTTTACGCAGAATGGATAATATAAAATTGAAAAAAAGCGCGCTGCGGCAATCTTGACGCCGGGGCGCTGACGAGAGGCTTTTTTGAGCGCATGAATTCTGAGGTTCATACGGGAGGACCATCATGACAAATGCTGAAAAACTTACCCTGAAAAAGCACGCCTGCCACATCCGCATGGGCGTGATCGAAGGGACCCACAGTGCAGGCTGTGGTCATCCGGGCGGCAGTCTGAGCATCGCAGACGTGCTGTCTTATCTGTACTTTAAGGAATTGAACATCGACCCTGCCCAGCCTAAGATGGCAAACCGCGACCGTCTGGTGCTGTCCAAGGGTCATGCCGCCCCGGCGCTGTACGCCGCGCTGGCAGAGCGGGGCTTCTTCCCGGTGGAAGAGCTCAAGACCCTGCGCAAGATCGGCAGCCGCCTGCAGGGCCATCCCAACATGAACAGCGTGCCCGGCGTGGATATGTCCACCGGCAGTCTGGGTCAGGGCATCTCTGCCGCCTGCGGCATGGCGCTGGGCGCAAAGCACGCCGGCTCTGCCGTGAACGTTTACGCCATTCTGGGCGACGGCGAGGTGGAAGAGGGCGAATGCTGGGAGGCCTTTATGTTTGCCGCCCACTACGGCCTTTCTAACCTGTGCGTGATGCTGGACCGCAACCATCTGCAGATCGACGGCACCACCGAGACTGTCATGAACAGCGCCCCGCTGGAAGATAAGCTCCGCGCCTTCAACTTCAATGTGGTCACCATCAACGGCCACGACTTTGACCAGATCGAGAGCGCCGTGCAGGCTTTCCACGCCGAGACCGAAAAGCCCACCTGCATCATTCTGGATACCGTCAAGGGCACCGGCGTTTCCTATATGACCAATTCCGTTGCATGGCACGGCAAGGGCCCCAACGATGAAGAGTATCAGGTGGCCATGAACGAGCTGAACGCCGCCTATGCCGCGCTGGAACAGGAGGAGAACTGAGATGGCAGACGTGAAAAAGATCGCGACCCGCGACAGCTACGGCAACACCCTGAAGGAGCTGGCCGCGGAAGGCCACGATGATCTGGTGGTGCTGGACGCCGATCTGGCCGCCGCTACCAAGACCGGGATGTTCCAGAAGGCATACCCGGACCGTCACTTTGACTGCGGCATCGCCGAGGGCAACATGGTAGGCGTGGCTGCAGGTCTGGCAGCCATGGGCTATGTGCCCTTTGTTTCCAGCTTTGCCATGTTTGCAGCCGGCCGCGCCTTCGAGCAGGTGCGCAACTCTGTGGGCTATCCCCACCTGAACGTGAAGATCGGCGCTACCCACGGCGGCATCTCCGTGGGCGAGGACGGCGCTTCCCACCAGTGCTGCGAGGACTTTGCCCTGATGCGCAGCATCCCCGGTATGACCGTCATCTGCCCCGCCGACGATATCGAAGCACGCGCCGCTGTGCGCGCCGCCTACGCCATGGAAGGCCCCGTCTACCTGCGCTTCGGCCGTCTGGCTGTGCCGGTGTTCCACGATGAGGCCAACTACCACTTTGAGCTGGGCAAGGGCGAGCAGCTGACCGAGGGCAACGATATTGCCATCATCGCCACCGGTCTGATGGTCAACGAAGCCCGCATGGCTGCCGAGCAGCTGGCTGCCGAGGGCATCCACGCCCGGGTCATCAACATCCACACCATTAAGCCCCTGGACGAGGAGATCGTCATCAAGGCGGCAAAGGAGTGCGGCAAGGTCATCACCGCCGAGGAGCACAACGTCATCGGCGGTCTGGGCGAAGCCGTCTGCGCCGTTCTGAGCGAGAAGCAGCCCACCCCTGTGCGCCGCGTAGGCGTGCAGGACGTGTTCGGCTGCTCCGGCCCTGCATGGGATCTGCTGAAGAAGTTCGGTCTGGACGCTGCCACCATCTGCAAGACTGCCCACGAGATGCTGGGCAAGTAAAAACAGTTTACCCCTATACCGCCGTGCCTTTCGCCCGGCGGTATTTTTTTGCGCCTGCGTGACCCGGTCACGGAAAAGCGGGCGGCGTATGGGGTATACTGAGGATGTCAGTAAAACACAACACCCATTCAGGAGGGAAAAAATATGGCAGTCATCAACATTACCAAGGAAAACTTTGCACAGGAAGTGCTCCACAGCGAAAAGCCGGTTCTGCTGGACTTCTGGGCCAGCTGGTGCGGCCCCTGCCGGATGCTGAGCCCCGTGGTGGACGAGGTGGCCGAGGAGCGCACCGATGTAAAGGTGGGCAAGGTGAACGTGGACGAGCAGCCGGACTTGGCGGCGCAGTTCGGGGTGATGAGCATCCCTACCCTGCTGGTGTTCGAGCAGGGCAAGCTGGTGCGTCAGGCCGTGGGCGCCCGCCCCAAGGCCGGTGTGCTGGAACTGCTGGGCTAAATTATTCCGTAACAACAAAGCGCCCGCCCTATGGTTTGAGCAAAAACCACGGGGCGGGCGCTTATTTTATATGGAGTTCAGAAGAAAAATGCGGGTTTCAGCTTACAGCTGGGGGCCTGCGGAGACCAGAGCCTTGCCGTGCTCGTTGCCCTCGTACTTGGCGAAGTTCTTCACGAAGCGGCCAGCCAGATCCTTTGCCTTCTCTTCCCACTGAGCGGCATCTGCGTAGGTGTCGCGGGGATCGAGGATGGCGGGGTCGACACCGGGCAGAGCGGTGGGAACCTCAAAGTCGAAGTAGGGGATCTTCTTGGTGGGAGCCTCGTTGATAGCACCGCTCAGGATAGCGTCGATGATGCCGCGGGTATCCTTGATGGAGATGCGCTTGCCGGTGCCGTTCCAGCCGGTGTTGA
>OGEU01002667.1_pt1 | contig 12415 bp, 11 predicted proteins | sample 1570651 | NCBI WGS metagenome assembly OGEU01 (sample SAMEA2582129, study PRJEB24529) | metagenome | biome: Human gut stool | place: China | collected 2011 | reverse complement strand
AATGTAAGTGTATGTGATATGACGTTACCAATTTGCATTGAATTACATATCACTAATTTATGTAATTTAAAATGCCAATGGTGCATTGATCGCAAGATGCGTGAAAACAAAGCGGTCATGCCGATTGACACGTTACTACGCCTCCTTGATAGTATTCAAGGGAGCAATATTGGAATCACTATTGAAGGTGGAGGAGAACCAACAATGCATCCTGATTTTGATACATTTATTCAGGCATGTCATGAAAGGGATATTCATATTGGTTTAATCACAAATGGTACTAAGAGATTGAATAAGAATATTATCCCTTACTTTGATTATATTAGAGTGTCTGTTGATTCTTCCACTCCAGAAGAATATAAAATGGAGAAAGGAGTGGATTATTTTAACGATGTAATCTCAAATCTACATTTTATTCGTAAATATAATAAAGAGTGTACATTAGGAATTAGCTATGTATTAAGTAGAAGAAATTATCAACATCTTTCTCAGTTAATTGAAGTCACAAAGGATATTGGTCTCAATTTTATACGTATGCGCAATGTAGAAGAAAATGAATCGCTTTCGCTCACTCCAGAGATGATGGAAGAAGTTCAAAAGCAAATTAATTTATATCAAAGAGATAAAAATGTAGGGATTGTTTTGACTAAAGATACACAAACAGACCAGACAGACAATAAAAATTATCCTTGTATTGCACATTCCTTGTTCTGTATTTATCCTGTGATGAAGAAGGATTAGAGTTTGCCACAATTACGGAGGCGGGCATTATTGGAAAAGTTGGGTGTAATAATTATGGCATTGCTAATCTGTTGAATTATTTAAATAACTATGACGTAAATCCACATGGAACAATATACAATGTATTACTTCGAAGAATGCTCGGCTCAAAGAGCATTTATGATGCACAACGAAATCTTTTGCGTTCCCCCATTGCATTTGGGTTGAATGTTTTGCTGGCAGATACGAATGGGTACATGATTGATTATGAACTTACTGCCCAAGGTACAGATTTCTTTTTCCCAAACGATGATTATTTGCTTCATACAAATCATTATTTGAGCGATAAACTCTCGCTTCGTAGATTTTATAAGGATGCACAGCAGGAATCTGTTACAAGATATGAAACAGCAGAACTTTTTTTATATATGAGAAAGGGTTCGATTACAGTTGATGATTTAATGCAGTTGGCAGCATATCACAGTTGTGATCAACTATATACAAGCATTTGTCGCCATGGTTTTACAGATGCGTTTGGTATGGAAACAATTTTCACAATTATTATGGATTTAACATATAAAAAGATGTATATATGCATTGGAATCGCATGTAAACATCAATTTTATGAGATTCCGTTTGAATTATTATTTACAAGTTATACAAAATAAAAAGTAAAGAAAGGACAGGAGAATGGCTAGTATAGAAGTAGAGGGATTAAGTAAAGTGTATTCATATTATAAAAAGAAAGTTGGGTTGAAAAATTCTTTTCATGATTTATTTTTTCGTGAGACACTTTATAAAGAGGCTGTGAAAGGTATTTCGTTTGCAATTGATGAAGGTGAAATGGTTGGGTTTATTGGACCCAATGGAGCAGGAAAAACAACAACTTTAAAAATGTTATCTGGAATCTTGTATCCGACTAGTGGAAAGGCATCTGTAATTGGATATACACCATGGGAAAGAAAAGATGAGTTTAAACGACAGATTTCTATAGTAATGGGACAAAAAAATCAATTATGGTGGGATCTTCCGGCAAGTGAATCTTTTTATTTGAATAAATACATATATGAGATTGAAGAGAATAAGTTTGAAAGCCGATTGGAAGAACTATGTGAATTACTTGATGTAAAGGATTTGCTTAATATACAAGTACGAAGACTGTCTTTGGGAGAGCGCATGAAGATGGAGTTGATTGCGGCACTTCTTCACGATCCCCCAATTATATTATTAGATGAACCAACGATTGGACTTGATATTGTATCACAGCAAAAGCTAAGGGAGTTTTTAAAGTATTATAATGAGCAGTTTAAAACCACGATATTATTGACTAGTCATTATATCAATGACATTCAGGAATTATGTAATCGTGCAATTATTATTAACCATGGAACCATTGTTTATGATGGTAGTTTAAAAAAAATCAATGATTCTTTTAATAGTGTTAAAATTTTAAAAGTTAAATTTGATCATGTAATATCAAGAGAACAGATACAAAAATATGGAAAGATCATTGAGTATGATGGAATACAGATTGTACTTGAGGTAGAAAAGACAGAGATTAATTGTATTTCTAAAAAAATTCTGAATGACTATCAGCCATTAGATTTTAACATTGAAGATATACCGTTGGAACAAAGTATATCATTGATCTATCAGGCAGGAGATAAGAATTATGATAAAATTGAATAAATATTTAAAGACCATTTTAATGGGTATCAATGATGCTATGCAATATCGATTGAATTTTATGTTGGGTTTAATCAGTATTATTTTTCCAATTACAATACAAATTTATATTTGGAATGCAGTATATTGTGGTAAGGTAGATGGTGTTGTATATGGATTTAGTTATAAACAAATGATTCTATATACATTACTTTCTGCAATTGTAAGTAAATTTATTGCAAGTGATGGATTTGAAGGTGAAATCAATCAAGATATCAAAGATGGTGGATTAAGCAAATTTCTTGTAAAACCTGTCAGTTATTCAAAATATAGACTAAGTTGTAGTATTGGGAAAAAAACTCCACAAATTATTACAATTACTATTTTACTCATTACTGTTTTAATAGTATCTAGCTATGTTTTGGAACAAGCACTTGAGCCATTTCGAGTTATTGGGTTCTTTATTTCTATCTGTTTGGCAATATTATTAAATTTACTTCATGTGTACTGCATCAGTGCAGCAGCGTTTTGGATAAATGATGCGGGTTCTTTTTTTCATATTGCGTCACTAGTTGTGAATGTCTTTAGTGGTGGTGTATTTCCACTTGAAATTTTTGGATCTACGCTTAATCATTTTTTTAATTATTTACCATACAAATATACTATTTATTATCCGGTTATTATTGTAAATGGTAGATTAGAAAGTTATAGAATTATTGAGATACTTGGAGTGCAAATTTTTTGGATTGTGGTGTTGATTCTATTATCGAAGATTTTATGGAAGCGTGGAATGAAAAAGTATAATGCAATAGGGGGTTAAATATTAAGTGATGAAAAAGCTTAAACGATATTTAATGTTATATCATGTTTTTTTTAAGAATAGTCTTGCTGGAAGTATGGAGTATCGAGCCAATTTTCTTATGGCAATCTTGGTGGAATGTGCATTCCTATTAATTAAACTTTTGTATGTCATTGTTTCTTACCAGATGGACCTGCGAGTAAATGGATTAACACCAGACTCAATTCTATTGTTTGTTGGTACTTATACATTTATTACGGGAATCATGAGTCTGATCTATTTTCCTAATTTTTTAAAGATACCTTATTATGTGCAAGATGGGACACTTGATATTTACCTGACAAAACCAGTTTCTTTACAGTTTATGATATCGTTTCGTTATATAGATTTTGGGTGGGCGATCCCCAATATATTTGGAGGGATTGCCATGATTGCTATTGCATTTGTAAAGCTTGATTTACAGCTAAGAATAGGGCAAATACTAGGATTTATTCTGTATTGGTCACCTTCTCCTTTGGTAAACGATCCATACATCATACAAGCTGTAATTCGTTCATCTGACTCAGTAAGATTCTTAACGTTTGCAATTAATTCTTTTTGTTTTAACATTTCTTCACCCTTTCATGTAAATATCTTTTAGTTATTGTGGCAACTCAAAATCTCTACAAACCTAAATTAATATTTTTCGTACAAATATTATTGCAAAAAGCATCATCATGCTCCACAAACAATAGTGTAGGACAATATTCCAAAATCATTTTTTCAATTTGGATACGTGAAAAAATATCAATATAGTTCAATGGCTCATCCCATATATACAAATGTGCACTTTCACAAAGGCTTTTAGCAATTAGTACTTTCTTTTTCTGACCAGCACTAAAATCCACCATGTTCTTATCAAACTGCTCTCTATTAAAATCCAGTTTACGAAGAATCGTTTTAAATAGAGTTTCATCGATCTTATTATTATAGGCAAATTCAGATAGATTACCTTTTAAATATGAAGTATCTTGCGAAATATAAGAAATTTTTAGTCCACTTGCTAGCATAAAATTTCCGGTAAATTTAATATCATCTCCATTAATCAATTTTAGGATACTAGACTTACCACTCCCATTTTTTCCGATAATGGCAACTCTATCACCAATATTGACTCTGAAATTAAGATTACTGCATACTTCTTTATCTCCATAAGACAATGATAAATCATTCGCTTCTATTAAGCACTCTTTGTGAAATTCAAGTGGTGAAATTTTTAAGTCATCATATTGTTCAATGTTGTGGAGCAGTTCTGATTTTTGTAAAACGGCTTCCTGATGTCTTGACTCAATATTTTTGGCACGTTTCATCGCTTTTGCAGCCTTATGTCCAACATAACCCTTATCCAGTTTTGAACCAGAATTTGTTGTTCCATATTTACTTTTTTCTACTTTATTTGACCAGTTTGAACTACGTTTTGCTGCATAAGACAACCTTCCTATTTCTTTAAGGAGTTTCTTGTTTTCTGCCAGTTCAAAATTATCTTGTAACGTTTTGTTCTCCCACCAAGAAGTAAAATTTCCCTTTTGGATTTCGATATTCGTTTTATTGATAGATAGTATATGGTCAACACATTGATCAAGTAAGCTTCTATCATGAGATACCAAAATAAACCCCTTCTTGCGTTTCAAATAGTTTTGCACTACATTACGTGCATCGATGTCAAGATGGTTTGTAGGTTCATCAATAAGCAGGAAACAACTCGCTGTAAGGAATAAAGCTGCAAGAAGGACCTTTGTTTGCTCACCATTTGACAATGTATTAAACGGACGATATAAAGCATCTTCTTGAACATCAAGCAATGATATTTCACGAAAAATCTCCCAATCCATACATTCCGTACAAATACTCTTCATTACTTCAATTGTATATAGACTCTTATCTTCCACATCATAAGGAAAATACTCAAACTTAACTGTAGAACTTATATTGCCGGAATACGCATATTTGCCAAGCAGTAAATTTAAGAAAGTAGTTTTACCGCGTCCGTTTCTTCCAATAAAACCGAGTTTCCAATCTGTATCTATCTGAAAACTTACATTTTCAAAAATATTGTCATAACTTCCTTCATATGAAAAAGTTAGATTTGAAACATTTATTAAGGACATATATTTCTTCCTCCTTTACATTATAAAAATTTTATAAGCAAAGTCGGTTTTCGGCATTAATTACTCTATAATGTTATCCAACTCTGCAAGGATTTTGTCATGAATGACATAGTATCATTGTCTATCACGTTTATCTTCCTTTCTTTTACAAATATTAAAAGCCGCAAGAAAGTAAATTCTTACGGCTCAAAAACAAATACTATTATTACCTTTTGTTATACATAACATAAGGTTACTGTAATGTATTATTGAGTGTAGAATACTTAACTTTCTTGCAATTTGCATAACAAAACAAACGGTTCTATAGCCGTTTCTTTAAATATCTTATTATGCATCATATAATTAGCAAGAAAAGTTATACATTCTTCCACCTCCAAGTCGTTTTATTATATCATATTATCTTTAAAAATCCAATATAATTCTTCTGTTCTCTTTCTAAAGATTACCCTTCTACATCAATCTCGACTCCTGATTTGAATTCAACGGTGAGCTTATCTTCATATATCGTTACTTTTTCAATAAGCCGCCTTACCAACTGCTCATCATATTCCTCCAACTCTGCGGATTGTTTATTCAAGAAATCAGTCATTTCAGCGATTCGTTGCCTTTTTCCTTCTCGCTCTGCATTTTCAACAAGTGCATTTTGCTTCAATTCTCGAAGGCGGTAAATTTCATCAGCCACATCTTCATAGTCATTCTTGGATTTTGCTTGAATAAGAAGCTGTTGTTGTAATTCTTCCAATTTGCTATCAATGTCATCAGTGGCATTATCATTTTCTCCATTAAATACAGTAGCTATATTTTTCTGTAGCACCTTGAGGAATGGGTCTTTGTTAGCCAAAAGTTCGTTAATAGCCTTAACAACTGCTTTCTGCAATGTTTCCTCATTTATGGTAGGGGCAGTGCATTCAGACCCTTTTTCCTCCAATCGGCTGACGCATCTCCAAACAATAGATTTGTAACCTCGGTTATTCCAATGTACTCGTCGATAAATATCACCGCAATGTCCGCAGTAAACAATACTCGATAAAGCATACTTACTGCTGTAAACTCGCTTTTTACAGCCCTTGCCACCGCGAAGATTTGCTCTTCGAACCATCTCTTCTTGAACCTGCATAAAAAGGTCTCGTGGAATGATAGGCTCGTGGCTATTTTCTACATAATATTGGGGAACGATGCCGTTATTCTTGACTCGCTTTTTAGAAAGGAAATCAACCGTATATGTTTTTTGTAGAAGGGCATCACCGATGTACTTTTCATTCTGCAATATCTTTTTCAGTGTTTCCGGTCTCCATTTGGCTTTGCCTGCCGCTGTAAGGATACCGTCAGCTTCTAGTCCTCTTGCTATCTGTAAAAGACTAGCACCTTCAAGGTACTCTCTGTAAATCCGTTTAACAACCTCAGCACCCTCTGGGTCAATCACCAGTTGCTTGTTTTCATCCTTGGTGTATCCAAGGAAACGCTTATGGTTGACCTGGACTTCGCCTTGCTGATATCGATACTGAATTCCCAGCTTAACGTTCTGACTTAAGGATTGACTTTCCTGTTGGGCAAGGGATGCCATGATGGTCAGCAATACTTCACCCTTAGAATCCATGGTGTTGATATTCTCTTTCTCAAAGAATACCGCGATGTTTTTATCCTTTAACTGCCGGATGTATTTAAGGCAATCTAACGTATTTCTGGCAAATCGGCTGATGGATTTTGTGATGATCATGTCAATATTTCCAGCCATGCACTCTTCAATCATGCGGTTAAATTCATCACGCTTTTTGGTATTTGTACCTGTGATACCGTCATCCGCAAAAATATCCGCCAATTCCCATTCCTTGTTCTTCTTAATATAATTTGTATAATGTTCAATCTGAATGTCATAGCTTGAAGCTTGCTCCTCACTATCCGTTGAAACACGGCAGTAAGCGGCCACTCGTATTTTGGGTTTGCTTTCACTATTTTTATTATTTCCGACTCGTTTAATTGCCGGAATGACTGTTACATTCCTACTCACTGCCACTTGTTATACCTCACTTTCTATCAGACTGTAGGCATATTCCGCCTGCTTGTATGGATCTTCATATTTTTGCACCAGAGGTTTTGATTTGAACTTTACAGGGTAATCCCTTACCGGTTCATCTTTAGGCTCCCATATCCTTCCGAGCTTTTCTGCTCGTTTTCGTTTTTCTACTCTGGCTTTTTCAAAGGTCTCTTCATCAATAATTGGAGGGTAGAATTCATCGCCCAAGTAATGCTTGTTCTGCAACATCTTACTTGCTGTGGCATGGTAGCAGTCTATCCCAGCTTTTTTAGTAGCACCCTTCAAAGAAAGTCCTGCCAAGTATCCTGAAAATAATTCTTTTACTTGTTCTGCTGCTATTTCATCTACAACAGCCTTTCCATCTTCAATTCTATATCCATAGGGTGTGTGACCCATCTAATTCACCAACCTTTCCTTCAATGTGATTCCACATTTTAATTCAAATCCAACTTCCTCTCGTGAAAATACCATAATCTTTTCTACGTAATTTTCAAACAGCTCATCCTCATAGGCTGTAAGCATTTGGGACTTAGTTGCAAACTTAAGCAGACGGTCAACCTCTTCAACTTTTGTAAAATTCCCATTGACGGAACGAGTAAGTTGATCCTTTTCGACAAGAAGCCTTTCTCTTTCTGCTTCCAATGAATTCTTTTCTTTATTAAACAGAGCAGGTTCCAGATATCCTTTGGCCATTAAACCCGTCAGCATCTGACTCTGCTCCATGTTGTTTTCAATCTTAGTTTCCAACTCTTCAATTCTACGAAAACTCGCTACATTATTCTGGTTACGTAACCCATTCAAAAGTGGTCTTAATATGAACTTCTGACCGTAAATGAGTTTATTCATCATCGTAACAAAAGCAGTCTTTATATCTTCATCTCGAATGAACTGCATAGAACATTCCGTTATATTGCCTATATGCTTACTACAGCACCAAGCAACATATTTTCTTCCAGATGAATGAATTCGTCTTTTAAAGGTACTGCCACATTCCGAGCAAATAATTTTGCCAGAAAAGGAATATCGGTTTTGATATTTACTGTTGCGCTTTTCGATGCCTTTTTCCTTTGCTCTCTGATTGAGAACGACATCTACAGCTTCAAAATCTTCATGGCTAATAATTGCCTCATGATGGTTTTCTACTAAGTACATATTTTTCTCACCGTAATTGGTGTGCCTGTTAAAATGGCTGTCAGTATAGGTCTTTTGCAAAAGTACATCACCAGTATATTTTTCATAATTTCTTGGGAATTGTACTTACGTATTCGTTATTGTTTCTTCCAGAATTGTTGGCATTTTGGTTTACTAAGACACAATGGATTAGACAGATTGTCTATGCTTTATGGGACTTTAATAATATGCCAATGCATATTTATGGGAGACCATTAAGAAACATTGGCGTTTATATTATACCTTTTTTTGTAATTACCAATTTTCCACCATTGATGATTTTGGGAAAACTTAATATTTTAGATATTGCTTGGGGGATTTTTATTCCTAACTTTCTACTTATAGTAACGAGAGTTGTTTGGAAGATTGCGGTAAGAAAATACGAGAGTGCAAGTAGCTAATTACATTTAGATATTTTCTAAGAAATTTATTATTAATTATTATTGTAGTAACTTAAAATAAGATGGGGAAGGAGAGGTGAATATGAATATAGCGTGTAATTTTATAGGTGACGCCATACAAAATGATAATATATTACACATTAATATTATCTCAGACATTATGCTAGATTTGTATCTAAAACAGATGGTTCAGGAAGCCTTTCAAGATTTGGGGTATAAAGCAGAAGTTAAGTATATCAGAATTCAGGAAGTGATGGGGGAAGAGAATTTAAAATCTATTAAAGGAAGTGATTTAAATATTATTTGGATCAATTATGAAAATTATATGTTTGAGAATCAAAATAGTTATTGGTTAACGAGCGATGAGAAGGAAAGTACTATGACATATTTATTTGAATATATGCAAGTACTTTATACTAGCTTAAAATGTATAACGTCAGCGCAAATGATTTGGTTTGGATTTGAAGATTACTATAACCATGTTTTTATAGAAATTGGTAATGTGCTGGAAGAGGAAAATATGATTGACCATTTGAATCATAAGATGAAATCACTACTTGGACAGGAAGTGGCGGTTATTGATTTGAAACGTTTGATTGCAAGTGTAGGAATTAATTCTGCTTATGATTTACTTGGAAAGTATCGATGGGAAGCGCCATATAGTCGATCACTTTTGATGCTAGCGGCAAAGGAAATAATAAAGCAATATCTTGTATTTCATGGTGAAACGAAAAAATGTATTGTTTTGGATTGTGATAATGTACTATGGAAAGGAACAATTAGTGAGGATGGAATTTATAATATCAAAATAGGTGGAACAGAAGGTAAGTTTTATAAAGAATTTCAAAAGTATATGAAATCATTGTATAAATTAGGTGTAATTCTAGTAATTTGTAGCAAAAATGATTTATCAGATGTACTTGATGTGTTTGAAAACAATTCAGAAATGATTCTAAAAAAAGAAGACATCGCTGTCTTTAAAGTTAATTGGGAACCGAAGACAGAAGGCATAAAAAGAATTGCTGAAAAGCTAAATATTGGTTTAGAACATATGGTATTTATAGATGATTCTGTTTTTGAGATTGAAGCAGTTAAAAAGGTGTTACCAGAGGTTGATACGATTTTATTTAGAAAGAATAATTTATATGAACAGTTGGCAATGTTTCATTTGTCGGTAAATATTGATAGTTCGGAAATCGAACGAAGAAAAAAGACCTATCAGATGAATGAAGTACGTAAGAAGTTTAGAGAAGGTTATAATGATTATGCAGAGTATTTAAAAGCGTTAAAAATGAAGGTCGAATATGACATACCAGAGAATCTGTTTCGAATTGCGGAATTATCTCAACGTGTGAATAAGGCTTCAAATGGGAGACGTTATCGAAGTCAAGAGCTAGAAAAAATGATTGCAGAGGGAAAATACTATTTGTTTTCTGTACGATTATCAGATAAGTTCGGAGATCTAGGGACGGTTGGAGCAATGGGAGTTTTAAAAACAGAAGAAGGATATCTTTTAGATTTATTTTGTGTGTCATGTAGGGCATTAGGAAGAAATATTGAAGATAGAATGATTGCTTTTGTAAAAAACAAATATCATCTAAATAAAGTGTATTTTAAAACTACATATAAAAATGATTCGTTGAAAAAATTATTAGAACAACATTTTTTATTGATATCATAGATTGGAGATGTGAATTAATGTATGAAAAAGAAATTAGTGATTAATTCAGAGCCTAGAATTCGTTCTTATACGTACCATTGTTTTTACCATGCGATAATATCAGGGGAGGACAAGGTGTCAAGGATTCCTGCGATTGTTGTGACCAAAGATTTTTCTAGTTATACATGGAAAGAGCAAATGGATCAATTAGATTGGGTCAGGGAAGGAGATACAATAACTTATCAAGCAAACAAATGGAATATTGGAATGAATCATTGCTTTTATCGAGAATGTCAGGAGATAGATGAGATTAATATTCAAGTTGATAAACAGATATATGCCAATGCATGGGGGGCTATCAATGTTTTTGTTACAGATGAAGCACAAACAGATATGCTTAATGATGATAATTATTTATATAAATTTGGTAATTATTGTAAGGAAGGAATATATCTAAAAATTCATGGAAAGGAATTATATTGTTCCATGAGAAGAGAAGAAGGTTCATTTGCGCTTGTTCTTAAGAAAGATAAAATTCATTATACATTTCTTGTTCGTCATGATAAAGAAGAGAAAGTTATTTATGAATGGGAAGAAAATAGACATTTCGGAAATCAACGTATCGGGTTTGAGGTGAAGTTGGAAAACAATGCATTTTTTGAATGGTATTTTGCCCATTACATACAGATTTACGGAGATATTTTATCCAATTCAATCCGATTGGACTATTTGGTTAATCCAATTAAGAATTGGTATACCTATGAAACTAATAATTTTACTCAGTATCGTACAATAGATCGAGAAAAGATATCTGTATTTGGACTAAGCATTTTGGAATATGTTAAAGCTTGTATTAACGCAGAGCAATATGTTGAGATGTGGTTGAATGAGGGATTTATGGATCGAATTAACGGAAAACCAGGAGATGTTCACATTCATCAAAATCTAATCTATGGTTATGATGACGATATGGGGGTGTTGAATGTATTACGTACAAAGAACGGTATTCCGACTTTAGTTACTTTAAGATATGAGGAATTTGAATCAAGGGATAATTTTTGTGAGAGGTATCAAATAATTGTTCCAACCCAATATCGTCCTGAGTATATTGCATATGAACTTACTCCGGAATATTTAATTCATCTGTTAAAGTCTTACTATGAATCGAAAAATTTATATTATGATTTAAAATTTTGTGCAGAATATAGCAATAAGACATGGGGAATGCAGATGCTCATAGAACTTCTAACACAGAGAGGGATTGATGTCGTATTGGAAGATATTCGTGTAAGTCATCTTTTGTATGAACGCGCAACCTGCATGTACGAGAGAATCAATTATCTTGCAGCACGCAATTTGTTAACCGAAGAAGAGGAACAGATAATATTACCAGCAATTAAGGAAGCTTTGAGTATTACCTCAATAATTCGTAACTTAGTGATTAAACAGCGGTTTGCAAAAAATTCAAAGTATGCAGAGAGTATAAGAGAGAAACTTGAAGACTTATATCGAATTGAGAAAGATTATATACCTAAATTGATAAAAATGTTGGAAAGTAAGGTGTATAAAGAATATTGATGAGTGAGGAGAATTTTGATGGGACATATAAAGTGGAATACAGAATGGATGTTTGGATGCCGGGATTATAAAGAGGATGATTTAACAAAAGAACCGGAAGAATGGGAACCGGTAGATCTGCCACATGATTGGCTTATTTATAACACACAAGACCTTTATCGAGATTTTCAAGCATCGTCATCGCAGTCTTTGACAGTCTTGCCTCAGTGTATCGCATAGCTGCCGCACCGTCACCGTCTA
>OGEU01002659.1_pt1 | contig 12458 bp, 9 predicted proteins | sample 1570651 | NCBI WGS metagenome assembly OGEU01 (sample SAMEA2582129, study PRJEB24529) | metagenome | biome: Human gut stool | place: China | collected 2011 | reverse complement strand
TCCTTAATAGTCGCAAATTCTTTAACCAGGTTTTGACGGTAGCGTTCGTGGAACATATCTCCTTGGATAGCACGTCCCGCTTTAACCAAATCCCCTGCAAAGAGGGCAGCAATGGCAACGTTGGCAATAGATGATGCAGCTACAGCTTCTTTGTAAGACAGGTCACTTGGAAGTACCCCACGTGAATCAGACGTCTTAAGTTCATAGCTCGGAATGAAGGCGACAAAGGCACACTCTGGAAAGTCTGTCACGATGCTATTAACATGTTCATCCACATAAGAGGCTACAACGAGATTCCCAAAAATAGCTGGAGCAACATTGTCTGGGTGACCTTCAATCTTGGTCGCAATATCAAGTTTATCATCGTCTGAGAGCTGCAAGTCTGCCAATTGATTGGCCAACTCGATTCCTGCGACAATAACAGAACTTGAAGAACCTAGCCCACGCGCCAAGGGAATATCTGATGTCATCACCAATTTATGAGGCTGCAAATCAGACTTCACTTGCAAGGCTGTTGAAATGAGGAGGTTATTTTCATCTGAAGGAATATCTCCCAATTCATGTTCGATATGCCATGCATCCGCTGGTTAAAGCACCTCGACTGTCAAATATTTAGAAACGGCAACACCCACAGAGTCAAAACCTGGACCAATATTGGCAGATGTTGCTGGAACAGTAATTTTCATAATAATACACCAAAAGGAGGAAAGCCATCAGCGACTTTTCTCCTTGAATACCTTTCTTATACGCACCAGTATGGGCTTATCAATTAGTTAGACAAAACTTTCAATGTATTGACAACAGTGAAGTCTTCTGCTGCTTCAAGTTTTTCAGTAACAGCTTTGAGTTGTGTCTTAGACATAGCATGTGTAATCACAACGATACGAGCTGTTGTGCCATTTGCTTTTTGTTGCAAGACTTGTTCAAATGAAATATCTTCTGAGTTGAAGATTTCAGACAAGTGAAGGATTTTACCTTTTTCGTCTGGCGTATCAAGGGCAAAGTAGTAGTTGCTCTTAACATCTGCTGGATTAGCCAATGGCAAGTCACGACGGAACTCATTAAATGGTTTACCCACATTGCCATCTGAAAGACGACGAGCAATACGGATAATGTCTGCCAAAACAGATGTTGCTGTTGGTTTTTGACCAGCACCTGGACCGTAGTACATTGATTCACCAATACCGATAGATTCAACAAAGACTGCATTCATGACATCGTTGACGCTAGCAAGTGGGTGATTTTTTGGCAAGAATGTTGGGGACACTTCTGCTGAGATACCTGATTCTACTTCACGCACATCACCAACCAATTTGATGACATAACCCAATTCTTGAGCAACAGCTACATCATCAGTAGAGATGTTTGTAATCCCCTTGTGAGTCACATCGTCGAAATCAATTGTGGCACCAAATCCAAATTGGCTAAGGATAACAGCTTTATAAGCAGCGTCAATACCTTCAACGTCGTTAGTTGGATCACTTTCAGCATAACCAAGTTCTTGGGCAGTCTTAAGAGCGTCCTCATATGACCAACCTTCGTCAACCATCTTAGTCATCATGAAGTTAGATGTTCCGTTGAGTACACCAAGGATACGTGTCACCTTGTCAGACGTCAAAGAGTTAGCCAAAGTACGCAAAATTGGAATACCACCAGCAACAGCAGCTTCATAGTAGAAAGCCACTCCCTTATCTTGGGCAAGAGAAATCAACTCTTTTCCATGAGTAGCAATCAAGTCTTTGTTGGCAGAAACAACGTTTTTACCTGCTTCAAGTGCTTTTGTGATGAAGGTACGAGCTGGCTCGATACGACCCATCAATTCAACAACGATTTGAATCTCTTCATCGTTAAGGATTTCGTCAACATTTGTGACAAAATTGTAGTCGTTTCCGGCAGCGATAAGACGATTTTTTTCCTCGTCATCTTTAACCAAAACTTTGGCAATTTCGAGTTGGTCACGTGAGGCTGCAAGAACCTTTTCACCATTTTCCTTCAAGAGGAAAGGAATACCGCTAGCTACTGTACCAAAGCCAAGCAATCCAATTTTAATAGACATTTACGATTTCTCCTTAAAAACATACATTTTTTTAATTGTAACATATTTCTATCGGAATTGACAGAATATTGTTGCCATTTAAGGAGCTAAGTATTCTTTTTTACTGAAAATTCTGTGCATTTCCATCCCATTTTTGTTAGAATAATAACTAGACCTATTTGAAAGGGGATACAATGACTTCTCAAAAGAAAAAAACAACTCAAGCTAACAGAAAGAAACTCAACCTTCTTCTGCTTTTCCTAAATATAGTCCTTCTTGGCTTACTGGCAGTCTTTATGCTTAACCGACCAAATCAGTCGAAAAGCAAGCAACAACAGGCTCAGACCAGTCAGTCTAAGACGACAGCTAAATGGAAAACCTATGACGAGCCTGTCCAAATCCCTATCCTGATGTATCATGCCGTACACGTCATGGATCCATCTGAAGCTTCTAACGCTAACCTTATCGTTGACCCAGACCTCTTCGAGGCACAAATCAAGGCATTGGCTAAGGCAGGCTACTATTTCCTAACGCCTGAAGAAGCCTATAAAGCCTTCACCGAAAATGCCTTGCCTGCTAAGAAGGTTGTTTGGCTGACCTTTGATGATGGTAACGAAGATTTCTATACGATTGCCTATCCGATTCTCAAAAAATACAAGGCTAAAGCAACCAATAATGTGATCACTGGCTTTGTTAAGAAAGGAAATGCTGGAAATCTTACCGTCAAACAGATGAAAGAAATGATGACTCACGGTATGAGCTTCCAGTCTCATACGGTTAACCACCCTGATTTGTCAGCCACTGACAAGGCAACACAAAAGGTTGAATTAACGGATTCTATTGACTTCCTTGAAAACAAACTCAATACCAAGGTCAATACCATTGCCTACCCATCAGGTCGCTACAATCAAACGACACTTGACCTAGCTAAGAAAACATACAAGTTAGGTCTAACAACCACCGAAGGACTAGCTAGTGCCAAGGATGGTCTCCTCTCACTTAATCGTGTCCGTATTCTGCCAACAACAACAGCTAAAGGACTTCTCAGCGAGATTGCTACTGACAATGAGTAAAAGAAATCACTTGATTCAAGAATCAAGTGATTTTTATGTTCTAGTCAAATATTTCTGATAGGAGAGCCACACCCTTTTCAATTTCAGCATCACTTAGGGTGATTGGTGGCAAAAGACGAATCACATTTGTCCCTGCAGTTAAGACAATCAACCCTTTATCTCTAGCTGCCTGAACCAATTCTCCCAAATCGCCAGTGGTCTCAATCCCAATCATATAGCCCAAACCACGTACAGTGGTAACTGTCTCTTTATCAGATAAAGCTGCCTGTAATTGTTCTTGTAGCTTGTTTCCATTTTCAAGAGCAGTATCCAGAAATCCTGGAGCCAACATAACTTCAAGCGTAGCTTTGGCCGCCGCCATAGCCAGCTTATTTCCTCCAAAGGTAGAGCCATGACTTCCGTAAGAAAAAGCTGCCCCAAGGGAGGACTTGGCAAGCATGGCTCCAACTGGCACCCCATTGGCCAAGCCTTTGGCCAGAGTAAAGATATCTGGTTCAATATCGTAGTGCTCATAAGCAAAGAGCTTACCAGTACGACCAATTCCTGTCTGAACCTCATCTACAATGAGGTAAATACCTGTCTCCTTACAATAATCAGACAAAGCCTTAACAAAGTCCTGATCCGCAGGTTGCACACCTGATTCCCCTTGAACCAACTCCAGCATAATAGCTGCAGTCTCTTCACTAGCTAGGGCCTTGACACTGTCTATGTCATTGAAAATAGCATAGCTAAAGTGGGGCACACCTTCACCAAAACCTTGTTTGATTTTATCCTGACCAGTGGCAGACATAGATCCAAACGTTCGACCATGGAAGGAATTTTGGAAGGTAATGATTTCTTGTTTACCTGAAGCCTTACGGGCAATTTTGATGGCTGCCTCATTGGCCTCTGCACCACTGTTACAGAAAAAGGCCAGATAGTCCTTATCACCAATTAAAAGGTCAGCAACATCTTCTTGCAACTGATTGTGATAGAGATTAGGCTGATGCAAAATCTTGCCCACCTGCTCTGTCAAAGCCTGATTGACATGGGGATGGTAACCCAGATTGGTTACCCCGATACCTGATGAAAAATCCAAGTAGGTCTTGCCAGTTGTATCTGTCAAATAATTGCCCTGAGCCGAAGCAAAATCAATCGCTGCCCGTTTATAATTTGAAAATAGTTTTGTCATCTCTTACTCCTTGATTATGGTACCGTCTGTCAGGTTATCACCAATAATGACCTGCTCGACACCAGCTTGAACTGTCTGAACAGCACTTTGAATTTTAGGAATCATGCCTCCAGTTATCACACCTGAATCTATTTTTTTCTGAACGTCCACAAAGTTCAGCTGTTCCAAAACCTGACCATTCTCTAAAACTCCTTTGACATCTGTCATGAGGATAAGTTTTTTGGCACCTAGACTAATTGCCACAGCTCTAGCAAGGTAATCCGCATTGATATTGAGCAAATCCCCCTGCTCACTATAGCCTAGGCTAGGAATCAAGGGAAGTTTGCCTTGAGATAGGAGGGTCACTAGGGTTTGATTAGTGATGTTTTTGACTTCACCCACAAAGCCATAGGTCTCTTGATCTAAGAAATCAGCATGGACAAGGACTGACAATTCATCAACAAGCTGATAGGCTGGCAAACCTGCAGTTGTTAACTCACCTGCTAAGTTTTTCCCAACTATGTCAACCAAAGCTTCTTTGATCAAGGCCATATCTGACTGACCAGTCACACGAAGACCATTGACCTTGTGAATTGGAATATGATTCTCCTCCATCAGCTGATTAATAGCAAAACCGCCCCCATGGACAATAACAATTTTTTGACCAGCCTGCTTCCATTCTGACAGTTTAGCCAATATCTCAGGAGTTAGCTGCTTACTGGCTACTCCACCAATCTTAATTACAATATATTCAGTAGTCATCAGTTAACTCCTTTTCCTTAGATAGTCTAAGTGTGATAGAGGGCATTAATCTTAACGTAATCGTAAGAAAGATCACAACCCCAAGCGGTTCCTTTTTCATGTCCAGCATGAAGATCTACCGTTATAGTAACTTCATCATCATGCATGATGTCTTTCATTTCTTCATCATCAAAGGTCACAGGACTAGAAGCTAGCATGACTGGCAGACCGCCAAGCATAATATCAACATTGTCCACAGGCACATCCACACCGGCATAGCCAACAGCAGCTAAAATACGTCCCCAGTTTGGATCTTCACCAAATATGGCTGTTTTGACCAGACTTGAACCGACAACAGATTTTGCCATCATACGGGCATCAAGGGCATTAGGCGCATTGATCACATCAACTTGGATGAGCTTATTGGCACCTTCACCGTCCTTGGCAATTTTCTTAGCCAGTTCTTGCATCACTAAATTAAGCATTTTCGAAAATTTTTCGAACTCTGGTGTATCTGGCAGAATCTCATCATTGAGCGTGCAACCATTTGACATGACAAGAACCATATCATTAGTTGATGTATCCCCATCAACTGTAATCTGATTAAAGGTCTTTTCCACATTTTGGCTCAAGGCCAATTGAAGGGTGTCACTAGAAATATTGGCATCACAAGTAATAAACCCAAGCATGGTTGCCATATTCGGGTGAATCATGCCTGAACCCTTAGCAACACCAGCCATAGTAACCACATCACGTCCAAAAGTCTCCGTCACAGCAATAGTCTTAGTTGCTGTATCTGTCGTCAAAATCGCCTTGGCGAAATCATCAGCGTTACCATTAACCACTAACTTGGAAAGACCATTTTTCAAGGTATCCATTGGTAGCAACTCACCGATAATCCCTGTAGAAGCCACACCAACCAAATCTGGTTCAACACCTAACTTTTCAGCGGTCCACTCCTGCATGGTGTAAGCATCCTCCAATCCTTGAGTCCCTGTACAAGAATTGGCTACACCTGAGTTTACAACGATGGCCTTCATTTTCCCAGCCTTTTTTACCGAGGTCTTGGTCACAATCAAAGGAGCTGCGATCACCTTATTGGTCGTATAAACTCCTGCGACACTGGCTGGTTTTTCAGAGACAATCCAACCAAAATCCATTTTTCTCTTTTTAAATCCTGCATGTAGCCCATCTGCTGAGAATCCTAACGGGCTGGCAATTGTTCCTTCAATGACTTTCATATTTTTTCTCCTAACTCTATGCTTACATCTACAAGTATGACGGTGTCAGAAGCAAACCTTCCGTCTCATCCCACCCCTGCATGAGGTTGAGATTTTGAACTGCTTGACCAGCAGCACCTTTAAGCAGATTATCAATAACTGAAATAACTGTCAGAACATTGGTCTTTTCATTATAGGCAAAGCCAATATCTGTAAAATTCGATCCGATAACGTTGTGCAGTTCTGGCAAGCTGTCTTGAACACGTACAAAGGGTTTATCGCTATAAGCCTTTGTGAATGCTGAAGCCACATCAGCTACAGTCACGTCCTTCTTCAACTTACAATAAACCGTAGCCATGATTCCACGATTAACGGGTAAAAGCGACGTTGAAAACTGAATCTCAGGCATTTCCGGATTAAAGACCTGCAAGGTTTGAACAATCTCAGGAATATGCTGATGATGATTGAGTTTATAAGTCACGTAATTATCGTGAACATTGACAAAATGACTAGACTCACTCAAAGCCTTACCCGCACCAGTTAAACCAGACTTGGCATCCACAATGACACTATCCGTCTCAATCAGACCAGAAGCAACCAAAGGAATCAGGGCCAACTCCGTCGCTGTTGCATAGCATCCAGGATTGGCAATAAATTTCTTATCCTTCACATCTGCATATTCTGATAATGCATATGTAAATTTATTCAAAACACTGTGCTTAGCAGGTGATTTTTTATACCATTCTTGATAAACATCTGCTGGCAAGCGATGATCGCCAGACAAATCAATAATAGGAAAATCAGCCAGAACAAATTCCTCTGCTAGCGTACTAGCGACTCCTGAAGGTGTGGCAAAGAAAACCAAATCCGCCTTTTTCATAATCTTTTCCGCATCATAAGCTTCAATGTCTAAGTCACAAACACCTGTCAGATAGGGATACACATCAGACAATCGTCGGCCCACTTCCTTGGTTGCGTGAATAGAAACAAGTTCCACTTTTTTATGATTATTCAAAATTTTAACTAACTCTAAACCACTATAACCAGTGATACCAACGATTGAAATTTTCATTTATGCACTCCTTTTGAATAAATATGTAACTAGTTTATTGCATTTTTATTCATTTGTCAAGAGGAACATGTAATTAATATGAAAAAACAAGCAGTCTTTTTCAACTACTTGTTTTCATAATCACTATCTAGTTATTAAATAAATACAATTTGGCAATACGATCGACCGCTTCGACTAGACGCTCTGGCTCTACCAAAAGCCCAATGCGAACATAAGCATCACCCGCAGGACCAAATCCTTTACCTGGTGCCACAGCAACATGAGCCTTCTCAAGCAAAAGATCCGCAAAACTCTCACTGGTATACCCCTCTGGCACAGGCATCCAAGCATAGAAAGAACCTCTGGATGGAAAGGCCTGCCAACCAATCTTAGCAGCTGCCTGAACAAAAGCATCTCGACGGCTATCATAAGTCGCATTCAGTTGGGCAACAGCCTCCTCAGATTTAGAATCTAAGAGAGCTGCAATCCCAGCCTCCTGCAAGGCAGGAAAGATTCCCACAAAAAGATGGTTTTGAATCAGATTCAAGGCTTCAATCATTTGCTCATTCCCAGCCGCAAAGGCCAGACTCCAACCAGCCATATTGAAGGTTTTCGAGAAAGTATAGAACTCAATGCCCACATCTTTAGCACCAGGCGTTGATAAAAAGCTAGGATTCTCATAGCCCTGATAACCCAAAGCTCCGTAAGCCAAATCACTCACCACTCCTACTTCGTAGGTCTTCGCCCAGGCAACTAACTTTTCATAAAAAGCCTTAGTCGCCACAGCCCCCGTCGGATTATTCGGATAATTGATATAGATAAACTTAGCACGGCGGGCTGTCTCCTCAGGAATGGCATCCAGATCTGGCAAAAAATCATTTTCAGCCGTCAAAGGAAAGGTTTCATAGGTCACACGGCCTAAACTCACTCCTGACAAGTAATCTGGATAACCTGGGTCAGGCAAGAGCAGGAGGTCACCAGGATTCATCAAAGCTAGAGGCAATTCCACTAGTCCAATTTTAGCTCCACCCATGACACAAATCTCACGCTCTGCATCCAAATTGACCCCATAATGTTTTTCGTAAAAACTAGCAGCTGCTTCCTTAAAGGGACGATTGCCTCGAAACTGTGAATACTTATGGCTAGCAGGATTTTTCGCTGAGACGCACAGCGCCTCAACAATATGGTCATAAGTCGGTTGGTCGGGATTGCCTTGACCGAGATTGATAACATCTGCTCCTTCCGCCACCTTGGCATTAACCTTAGCAACCAAACCTGCAAAAAACTGTTCTGGCAATGCCTTCAATAAGTCCGATTCTTCAAATAACATAAACGCTCCTTAATGATACAAGTCCGTGCGACGATCCTCAAAAACAGGAATCTGACCTCGAACCTTATCTACCTCTTCAAGATTAATATCGGCCGTAAAAATGCCCTCCTCATGCTCCTTGGATTCTAAGACCACATTTCCAAGTGGATCGATAACCATAGAATGCCCTGAAAAGACATCGTCTGGTCCTGTTCCGACACGATTAACAGCAACTACAAAAGCTTGATTTTCAACCGCACGCGCCTTTAACAAAATCTCCCATTGCTGCACACGAGGTTCTGGCCACTGCGCTACCACAAAAAGTACCTTGGCCCCTTGTGCCATCTGTGTTCGCACCCATTCAGGAAAACGAATATCATAACAAATGACACTAGCAGCTGTCACAGCATCAAGCTCAAATACAGACTCCGAAGACCCAGCAGACATGTACTGGTCCTCTGCCATGAGGCCAAAGAGATGGACCTTGCTGTAGGTATTGATTAGGTCCCCAGACTTATTGTAGACGTAGGTCGTGTTGTAGAATTTGCCGTCCTTCTCAATAGCAACGGACCCTCCGATAATAGCCACAGCATGTTTCCTAGCAAAATGAGACAAGAGTTCTTGAGAGTCCAAACCTTCCTTGTCTGCAAGCCCATTCAGTTCATCTAAAGCATAGCCTGTATTCCACATTTCAGGAAGCACAATAACATCGGGATTGTCATCAAGCGTCCTTTCCAACATCTCTTTCACGTGCTTTTTATTTTCCACAGGCTGTCCGTGAGCAACATCCATCTGTACCAATGCGATTTTCATAGTAACCTCGATTCTATATTAACCATTATAGCACTCCAAAAGACGTCACAAAAATTGAAAAATTCAATCTCATGATAAAGAAAGGCTATCAAAAAAGGCTGGACACATTGTCCAACCTGATTCATTCCTTCATTAAGCAATATCAACGTAACGACGAGCACCACTTGTTGTCACATATGAAAGCCATTGACGGCCATCGGCTGTGAGAACCTTATCATAGTTAACAGTCATGCCCTTGTCATAGTAGGCCAATTCTGGGCTTGAAACCTTAGCTTCTGCCTTGATTGACGCACGACCTGTGAAGGTATAAGTTCCTGTCGCTGGAAGGTTGATAGTACCTGTAGTGGCTGGTTTGCTTTCAGCAGGTTTGCTGCTAGCAGCATAATCGCCACCTTCGATACCGAAGTATTCTTCCAAACTCAAGCCTGAATCGTGAATATCTTTAGCTTCTTTACCCACATAGCGGATGTGCCATGCTTCTGGCATGTAGCCAGTTGAAGCTTCTTTACCTGCTTGGAAACGCACGATAAAGCCATAGTTATGTGCATTGTCTTTAAGCCATTGACTAGCACGTGAATCTTCAAGCAAATTACCAGATTTATCAGTCAAATCAAAGACCAATCCAGTTTGGTGTTCGCTATATCCAGGACGAGCTGAGTAACGGTCCGCAGCTGCCTGACCATCACGGCTAACATAGTTGTCGTAAAGAGTCTTTTGATAGTCATAAGAACGGAAACCACTGTATGAACGTCCAACATTCAAACCTTGGTTAATCATATCGTCACGAAGACGAACAAAGGCTGCCTTAGCTGTAGGATTTTCACCTGGGTTATAGTCCTTAGAAAGACCATGTTTTTTATTGACAATGATAATATCATCGTATTTACCACGAACACTGTAGTAAGAACCGTTATTTGTCAATTTCCCTGTTACATGGGATTCCGTAGCTTGAGGGACTGTAGCTTTAGTTTCTGTAATATAGGTTCTCTTACCATTCAACATATAGTAAAGATGCACAGAATAAGTACCAGCATCGCCCTTATGACTAGCTGTGTCTACATGAACCTTGTAGCTTCCATCTGATTGTTTATCAGCATGATACCATGTAAGATCGTCTTGGCCATTCTTATCTGACCAAATTGGAACACGCACTTCTTTAACTTCTTTGCCGCCACCTGAAACATTGGTTACGACTACATCAAAGCCATTAGACGTTTGGTTGTTGATGGTAAGGTTACCAGAAACACGGTTTTCTTGAGGCTTAGACTCAGTAGTTTTCAAAGTCGCAATATCCACATAACGACGTGTACCACTGTAACTAATGTAAGAAAGCCATTGGTGGTTGTCTGCAGTCAATACCTTGTCATAGTTCACTTTGTAGCCTTTTTCCAAGGTATAAAGCGTTTCTGCAGAAGCCTTAGGTTCATTTTTAACATTCAAGCTACGTGTCACATTATAAGTGCCACTTGCTGGAAGCTTTTCAGCACCAATAACTTCTGGTTTTGCTTGATTAGTTTCTGTTGGTTTAACAGTTGGTGTTTCAGCTTTAGCAGGTGTCAAAGTCGCAATATCTGCATAGTAGCGAACATAGTCATAACCAAGGTAAGAAATCCATTGGTGATTATCAGCTGTCAAAACTTTATCATAGATGACATGGTCACCCTTACCGAAAACAAAAGTAGGTTTGAGGTCTGCTTTTGGTTCCTTCTTAATATCTGTGTCACGTGTAAAGTAGTAAGTTCCTGTCGCTGGGATATCCAAAGCACCTGTTGTGGCTTGAGCACCACTAGAAGGTTTGCCATCCCCATTACCACTATTACCGTTACCGCTACCAGCTGCCACTGGCTTCACTGGCGCATAACGACGCACACCAGAGTATGATTTGTAGCTAATCCATTGGTAGCCATCAGCTGTCACGACTTGATCGTAAAGGACGCTGTCCCCTGGATTTACATAAAATTCAGCCTTGGCAGATACCTTAGGTTGATTTTTAACCTCTGTACGTTCCTTGTAGACATAAGTTCCTTGGCTTGGAAGGTCGCTGTCTGTAGTTGTAGCTGGTTGGCTTGCCAAACTAGTATTGACAGCTGCTCTCGTTAAGGCAGATACATCAAGGTTAGTCGCTTTTTCAGATGAAGCATTTGTAGCACTTGTTGCTTCTGAGCTGGCAACTGTTGATTCAGAAGTTTTATCTGTTGCTTGTGAGGTACTAGTACTCACTTCACTTGTAGCCTCGCTAGTAGCAGTTTCACTAGCAGTTTGGCTAGTTGTTGAAACTTGGCTAGCCTTCTCACTTGACGCCGCCCCATCTGTTGCTACACCACTGAAAATATCAGCTGCGGTCACTGCATCACTATCTGAGGTAGCACGCAAAGTGGCATCTGAAAATGTTGAAACCTCATGATGCTCATCAGCCAAAGCTTGACCCGCAAAGACCAAACTAGCTCCTAAAAGAACTGATGCTGCCCCAAATGAATATTTACGAATGGAAAAACGTTGTTGTTCGTGTAAAAATTTTTCTCGTTTCATATCAATTATTCTCTCTATCGAATTGATGTTACAGGTTGATTGTAACACTCGGTGACAAATATTACAAGTATTTTACAGAATATTACTAAATATTTCTCACTTGTCCATTAGTATACCAAATTTATTTGGCTTGTTCACACCTAAATCATAAACTGTCCATTTTTTGTCATAATCGAAAGCCGAAGCAAACCATACTTATTTATTCGTAATTTTGTTAGAAAAAGGAGAGTGAGACATAAAAAACATGATAACTTTATGCGAGTTATCATGTTTTCTTTTTAATCATTTATCAATGTCCTACATCTGAATATGAAATATAATAACGTTGGCCATTCTTAACAAAACTATACCAGTTTCCATCAGGTAAAATTTCATATTTATCCCAGTCAACATCTCCGGCAGGAAGTGTAGAAACTGCTCCGCTATCTTTATCTGGTGCAGCATATACAGGTGTTTCCTCATCAAGTGTCAATGTTCCAGAAGTAGCTGTCCAAGCGCCTCGACCACCTTCCACTCCTCCAACTTGAGAAGCTGGTT
>OGEU01002658.1_pt1 | contig 12460 bp, 7 predicted proteins | sample 1570651 | NCBI WGS metagenome assembly OGEU01 (sample SAMEA2582129, study PRJEB24529) | metagenome | biome: Human gut stool | place: China | collected 2011 | reverse complement strand
TCCAGTAATGGGGCGTGATTCAAAGAATCACACCCCAACACTTGACATAGAGCCTAAACTAATTTGAGAATTAGTTTAACGAAAAGGGAATCGGCTTAGCCGGTTCCCTTTTTGAGTCTATAATTCCGAATTTACGTTTGCATCTGTAATTTTTATTTTTGCAGTTCTTAAATCAATATTCTTCGGACTCTTTTTCAAAGATGACTTTGGGATGGTAATAGAATATGATTTATCCTTATAGCTGTTTAGATTAACTGTAAATGAGGACTTTTTATAAGTTGCAATCTGAGATTTATTGGATGCAGTTATTGCAATCTTTAAATTGGAAATCGTGATAATTCTGCCTGAACCATTGTTTGCAATCTTGAATTTGATAACCAGGTTTCCCTTCTTATCAAAAGATGCCTTATATACCTTCATTTGATAAGTGTTCAGAAGTGTATCTGTTACTGTAATATTTTTTGCCGTATATTGGTTTGGTTTAACGGTTACTTTGCAGGTAAGGGTTTTTCCGTTAGTCAGTTTAACTTTAATCTTAGCAGTTCCAGTTGCTTTTGCTGTAATCTTTCCTTTATTATTAACTGTCGCGATACTTGTGTTGCTGGATGAACAGCTTTTCATCTTTCCGCCAGTGACTTTTAGTGTATCCGTAAATCCCTTTGTGATGGAAACACTTGATTTGTTTAATTTAGCTTCCAAAGAAAGCTGATCCATTGTCATTTCAAAATTGGTATCCTGATCAAAAGCAATTTCCAGAATATAATCGCCTTTTTCCAGATGCATATCATGTTTTAACTCAAAAATTCCTGTTTTCTTTTGATAGTTCCAACGAGAATCACCAGTCGAAATACTATCTGTAACAAGGCTTGTACCTAGTAAGGAATCTTTGATTGTAAAGCGAAGTCCGGTTCTTGTCTCCAAGCGAACGATAAAACGTAGATCAGAATCTCGGTTAATGGAAAAATTGTAATTAATCGGAGCTCCTGCAAATGCGGTGGTCGATTTATGCATGATGTTGGTATCTGCTGCATGGGCTGTTGTTGGTGTAAACACAGATGTTACTACCATAAGCGCGCAGATCATGATTGTAATTATTTTCTTCTTTGTGTTGTTCATTCCCAATCTCCTCTACATATAGAAAATGGGCTGCTGCAAAATTGCAGCAGCCCATAAAGGTTACCCTTTGATTATAAATTAGTTGCAGTTAGCAATTGTTCTGTTTACAGAGATTGTAACTGGAACATACTTAGATGTACCTGTTACATTTACCATAACAGTAACACTCTTAAGGAATGCACCACCATTTGCAAGTGTTGTAGCATCTACCTTAACAGTAGAAACATTTGTCTGGAGTACACCATCATAGTATACCTTAACCAATGTTGAATCTTCTACTGCAGCGGAGATAGATTTGTTTCCAAAATCATCTTTAACGATCTCAATGCTAGCAAGGCTATCCTGAGTATCCTTAACAGTAAATGTACCTGTTACACTTGTCTCTTTTGCATTAGCTGCATCAGATGTAAATGTAGCTGTTACAGTGTAAGTGCCAGCTGCGAGGTTCTTTGTGAATCTGCTAGAATTCTCCTCAGACGCATTGATTGTTAAATCATTGTTTGTTGAACCGTAGTTGCTAGTAGAAGCAATAGCTGCACATGTTGTAGTTGCTGTAGTGCTGTTGATTTCTGCAATCTTCTCGCCCTTAGCATTCTTAACAACATATTTGATATCTGTAGAAGCTTTTAATCCAGCTACCTTCTTAGCACCACCATTAACCATCTCAACTACAGAAGCCTTGATTGTCTGAGCTGTTGAAGTGTCAGATGTTACAGTAGTGTCTACATTGTTGTTATCGAAACGTACTTTGTAAGATACTGTTCCATCAGCTTTTACTAATCTAACTGGAAGAGCAGCTGTTACAGTCTTATCACCAATCTTAGCAGAGAACTTAAGTGTGATTGTACCATACTCTGTCTCTGAAGTAAGATCATTACCCTGAATAGTAAAAGTATCATTTGAGCCATCAAGAAGTGCTTTTGCAGCAGCATCTGTTAATACAGTCTTATCTGTCTTACCAACAACAGCTACGTCAGTTGTTGCCTTAGACATATCCATAGCGTCGCCGTACTGATCCTTAACCTGTAACTTAACGATCTCATCGATTGTTGCATCCTTTACAACAGTTACAGAAGACTGGCTGAGTGATAATGAAGTAGCAACCGGAGCAGCTACAACAGTAACTGGAATTGTAGCTACAGTGTTGTTGTCCTTCTTAATTAAGATATATGTTGTTCCCTCAGATACACCCTTGATAGAGAATGCAGAGTTTAATGTCTTGCTCTCATCAACAAGTACCTTAGACTTATCTGCTGATACTACAGTGTAGTTCTTTGCAGCAGCAGAAGTAACATCAACGTTCTCATCATCTAATACGCGGATGTGACCATACTTGTTATCAGCATTTACAGCAACCTTTGTATTTGCAACAAATGACTTAGCGTTCCATACTGGATCTGCCTGGCTTCCGTCGATTGTTAATGCAAATGTGTAGTTTACTGCAGATGGATCAACAGCTGTGATAGTAAATGTGTCAGAGATATTTCCAGTTTCATTTCCATCAGTTCCAAATGTACCAGTATGGTATGTAACCTTGATAGTCATCTTATCGCCAACAGCTGGAAGATATACGTTAGTTCCATTTACATATCCGTTTGTGATTGTTGTCTCAGCAGAAACTTTACCCTTGCTAGAAGATCCCTTATCTAAGTCTGTACGACCTAAAACAACCTGATTAGCATCCTTAGTAACCATCTGGATAGGTGTTTCGTTGTCAGCAGCAATCTCTGTCTTTGTCACACCAACGCTTGCAACAGTTCCGTCTGTAGCTGTGAATGTAGCATCAACACCAGCATAATTTACAGCATACTCTTTAGCGTCTGCCATATTTGTGAATGTTGTGATTGTCACAAGAGTTGCATCCTTCTTAGAAACAACAACATCCTTTACAGGAACAGTAGCCTTTGTAGCTGTGTTTGTAATCTTAACATCAGCAGGCTTGATAGCAGATGTATCGCCAAGTACTGTAGCCTCGATTACGTTAACCTCGGTCTGCTTTACGCTCTTGAGAATAGCTGTCTTGACTTCCATATCAACAGTCTTAGTTGTCTTACCAGCCTTAGCTGTGATTGTTACCTTACCAGCCTTAACACCAGTAACTACACCAGATGCATCAACAGTTGCAATTGTCTCATTGCTTGAAGAGAATGTAACCTTTGTGCTTGCTGGCTTAACGGTAGCCTTAACTGTCTCCTTAGCACCTACTGCAACTTCGTTAGCTGCCTGTAATGTAAGTGTTGGGTTCTTTACTGTAGCCTTGAATGTTAATGTCTTCTTTACAGCCTTCTTACCCTTCTTAGCAGTTACCTTAACACAATATATATGAGAAAGTAATCTTTAAAAATGTGATAAAATAGGGAATTTTCAATAGAAAAATCATGCAAAAGAATTATAAAAAGTAACATCGAAGCGACAATAAAAAAATCTATATTTGGTAAGCCTCTGAAAAGTTTTTATTAATATTTCCTTTTTGTGTAATAACTTTTTAGATGATATAATATTGTTTTTTTTCCACTTATAGGTATAATAAAGATACAAATATTATTATCTAAAGAAGGAGGATTTCATATGGCACCTACAGCAGTTATGATAAATAATATGTTGAATACTCTAGATGAAGAAGATTATAATACCGCAATTAGTTTTATTCAGTTTTTGTCTGATTCCCGCAAAAAAAAGAAAGCTGAGCAGAGTCAAAAGATTCTTTCGGAAATTCAAGGAATGTTTACAGAAGATAAAGGTTGGGACTCCGAAAATGCTATGCTAAAAGATATGGCAGATTTCCGTAAAGAAAGGATGTCTAAATGAAAATTTTATTAGACACAAATGTTCTTATTTCAGCTTTGGTATTTGGTGGGCAGGCTGGAAATTTATTAAATATGTTGTTTTCTACAGATCACGAACTATATGTATCTGATTATATTGATCAGGAATTCAAAGAAAAACTTGAATTGAAATGGCCGTCTAAGGCTCAAGTTGTATACAAATTATATCATCAATTAGATATCAATTTCTGCGAAAGCACAGATCAATCATTAGGTAGTTTACGAGATAAAAAAGATATTCCAGTGTTAAGTGATGCTTTATTTTATGGAATAGATCTTATTCTAACCGGCGATAAGGATTTTCTTGAAGCCAATTTGGATCATCCGTTAATTTATTCTCCATCTATGATGCTAGAATATTTGGAGAATACATCTAAACACAAATAATATTCAAGTGGATATAGCATATCTGCTAATCTTCGGAGGTGTGATTGTAATCATGCCTCTATTGTTTTGTTTCATATAATTATCAAAAGTTATTATTTGTATTACATGATAGGCACATGTTTTGTCGATTTTCTTTCCATATCATGTTTATTTTAAGTCACTTCGTTGTTACTTTTTGATAGTGTTTTGTACTATTTGCTTCTATAAAATCCCCTATTTTATCGCATTGCTTGCGATAACTTTTCCGTGCATATCGTGTTAAGGTAACTGCTAAGAAGGCTGGCAAGTCTGTAAAGAAGACATTAACATTCAAGGCTACAGTTAAGAACCCATCATTAACTCTTAAGGCTGCTGATGTAGTAGCAGTTGGCACAACAGAGCAGATCACAGCTACTGTAAAGCCTGCTAACACAAAGGTTACATATACATCAGACAAAACAGACATTGCTACAGTTGATGAAAAGGGTCTTGTTACTGGTGTTAAGGCTGGTGAAGTAACAATCACAGCTAAGGCTGGTAAGACAACAAAGACTGTAAAGATGACAGTTAAGGATGTTATCCTTAAAGACGTTAAGCAGACAACAACAACTAAGCTTGTTGCTACAATCGCTGGTAACACAGCAAATGTAAAGGCTTCTGATATCGTTATCACAAATACAAACTCTAAGGCTACATATGCAGTAAAGAGCGTAAGCGTTGATAAGTCAGATAAGACTCAAGTTACAATTGAAACATACGTAGCTATGGCTGATGGTAAGGATTACACTGTAGCATTAGCAGATGTAACAAAGACATTTACTGCTACAGATGGTAAGATCACTAAGGCTGCAATTTCTCCTGCATCAGTTGTGGTTCCTACTCCGGCAAACAACTCTGATGGATCAAATGCAAATGATATCGTTGTTAAGTTCACTGATGCAAGCGGTGTTGAGATTGCATCTGTTAAGCCGTTAGAGGGAACAACTAAGGTTCCTACAGGATTCACATATGTTGAATTCAAGGTAGATGCTACAAACAATGGTTATCTTTCAGGAAATACATTAAATCTTTATAAAGTTGGAAATGTTGCTAAAGTAACAGTTATTGCCCATACTGGAAAGTACAATGCTTCCGCAGTTGAGGAAGGAAATGTTACAGCAGAAGCTACTATTACAGGTGTAGATCCAACTGCTATTACAACATCTGCATGGAATGTAAAGCTTGGTAAGAAGACAGATAATGCATCTGAATTCAAGAATATTAAAGAGACAAAGCTTGCTGTAAAGGATACTGATGTATACGCATATATCCAGAGAGCAACTTCTGATGGAAAGACAGCTAATGCAAAGGATTATACATTCGAAAGCTCAAACAACGATGTTATGACTGTTTCAACAGCTTCTACAAATGTTAAAGATACAACAGCTGTAGCTGTTATTCCTTATAAGTCTGGTACAGCTTACATCATCGTAAAGGATGCTAAGAAGAACGTTGTAACAACACTTGCTGTTACAATTGGTGATGAGAGAAAAGTTACTGCTTTATCTCTTGATAAGAATTCATTTGTACTTTCTTCTAAGAATGGTATTGATAATGATGTAACTGTAAAAGCTACAGCAAAGGATCAGTATGGTGAAGAGGTTACTATTGCTTCTGGATTAACATGTAAAAATGCAAACTCACAGATTGATGATTCTAAGAAAATTGATATTAAAACCAATACAATTAAGGTAACAAAACCAGATCTTGCTAAAGATGGTAAGGATTCATCAAATACTTACATTGTTGAGTACAAGGATGTAAAAGTAACATTTACAATCGTTGTAAAGGCATACGATACAACAACTACTACACCTGCTGCATTTGATTTAGTTTTAGGTGCTGATAAGGCAGATGCTATCGTAAAGGCTGACGCTACAGATAATACAACAATTTCTGCTGATGTTATCGGTTACGACAAGAATGGTGTAAAGGTTCAGAAGGTTGCTGCTTCAAATGCAACATGGAAGCTTGAAAAAGATGGTAAGGCTGCTAAAGATGCAAAGGGTGTAACAACTGGTTCTGCACTTAGCACAATCAATGTAAACAACATCTCAACAGGTGCTCAGATGGCTTCTGGAATCTATACTCTGACTGTTTCTTACCAAGGAAAGAATTTCGTTAAGACTTTCGAGGTTAAGAATACTCAGCCTGCAGTCAGTGTAGAGCGTATTGCTACAGAAGGTGCAAAGGTTGCTAACTGCTTCAAGTTTACATATGAGGGAACTGAGCAGAAGAACGTTAAGTTCTATGGCCTTGATGGTACAACAGATGTTACAAACGCATCTGGCAACGTATATGTTTCTAAGGCAGATGTTACAGTATCTGTTGGAAACAACAAAGTTGTTCTTACTGTAAATATTGGTTTAACTGTTAACGCTAAATAATCAATAAAACAATAATTTTAAAGGGAATGATTCGATTGGATCATTCCCTTTTTGGCTCTATGTCCAGTAATGGGGCGCGATTCAAAGAATCACACCCAAAAACTTGACATAGAGCCCAAAGAAACGCCAGAAACGGCACATTGCCGAAACTGGCGTTTACTTTAAATGAAAGACTTATTTTATAGCCTCTATTATACAGGAAGCATTATTTTGCAGTGAATGTTGTATTTACATTTACTGTAACAGGATAGCTGATTCCATTGCTATTTTCAACGGAAACATTTACTGTTCCAACATATACAGCTTTGTCACCAACAACCTTGAAACCGTCATTAACAGTAATCTTAGATGCATCAAGAATCTCGTAATCTTTACCATTGATACTGAATTTTACATTAGCAGCAACAACATTTGCAATTGCATCCTTATTATTTGCAATTGTTGCACTTGTTGTCTTGCTGTCAATCTTTGTAGTAACAACTGCAGATTGTGTATCTACTACAGAGAATGTAGTTGTGAATGTCTTCTTAGCTGCCTTAACAGTCAATGTATAAGACTTTCCAGCCTCAAGGTTCTTAGTTACTTTGTTTGCTGAGCAAGAAACAACTGAAACAGCAGCTCCGCTTACAACAGACTGTTTGCTGGAATCGCTGATCTTGCACTCTGTTACATTTGCGTAACCGATCTTAGCGCCCTTATCATATGCAGCAACTTTTACCTCAACTGTCTTAGCTGCCTTTGCTGCATCTGCATCATCGGCTACAGCCATATCAACTTTACCATCTGTTAAGCCAGATACTTCAACTCTTAAATCAGTAGCCTTAGTTACATCTGTCGCTGTTATTACAGTTTTTACTGTAAAGTAACGATTTAATGTAACATTGTCCTTCTTAACTTCAACTTTGATAGTGTATGTCTTTCCATCTTCAGCATCAGTTTTTGCAGAAACCTTAACTGTTTTTGTTGTAGAATCGTATGTAGCGTTAATTGCCTTAGTAGCATCATCATTTACACCTGATGCTGTAATAGTTGTTGAACCAGTAATGTCATTATTATACTGATCAACGGCTTTTACACTAACAGAATTATCAACGCCTGTAGCAGTCTTAGAAATTGTCAGAGATGTATTTCCAAGTGTTGTATTTGTAAGCTTTCCAGCAGCTGTAACAACAACTGGTAAAGATTTAATTACTTTACCATCTTTGTCTAATACGTTAACAAAAACATTTCCTTCTTTAATACCTGTTGCAGATACAGGAGTACTGCTACTGCTTAACTGAGTCTTTGGTAATAAAAGAATAGAATCATCACTTGATACTACTGAGTAATCAGCATATGTTGTGATTTCTTTGTTATCAGATCCTACAAATTTGAAGTATGCACTCTTGCCAGATCCAATTGCTAACTGATTTGTTGTCTTGTCTTTATCCCAGTTTGGAGCTTTAGCTGTATCTGCAAATGTCATGTTGAATCCGTTTGTTGTAACTACATCTTCAGCTACAGCTGTGATATCAACTTTCTTTGTATAAGCTCCAATTTCATTTCCGTTAGCATCAAATTTGTATGTATGATACTTAACTTCTGCTGTACCCTTGTTTCCAACAGTAGGAAGGACAAGCTTGTCACCGTCTACATAACCCTGTGTTGTAGAGAGAGTTAATTCAGCGCTCTTTGTGCTTGCTTCACTTACCTTGAACTCATCAAGTACAATACCATTTTTGTCAATAGTCTGTCCTTTGATTTCAGTTCCTTTTGTGTTTGCAGGGATTGTAACAGGTGTTACATTTACATCAGCTACAACGCCATCAGTTGCTGTAAACTCTTTAGCTACACCATCGAGTTCAACAGTATACTTAGCGCCATCCTTCATATCTGCAAATGTTTCAAGAGTAACCTTAGAAGCATCTGCCTTATCAGGTGTTACACTCTTGACTGCAATAACATTTTGATTTGCAGTGTTGGTAATCTTAACATCAGTTGTCTTGATATTCTTTGTTGCGCCAAGGATAGAAGCCTCTAATGTGTTTGCCTTTGTCTGCTTTACAGACTGAAGAACATAATTCTTAACTGTCATCTTAACAGTCTTTGATGTCTTACCAGCCTTAGCTGTGATTGTTACGTCACCAGCCTTAACACCAGTAACAACACCTTTCTCATCAACAGTAGCGATTGTTGCGTCGCTTGTTGCATAAGTAACCTTTGTACTTGCAGGCTTAACAGTAGCTGTAATCTGCTCTGTAGCACCTACTGCAACTTCGTTAGCTGCCTTCAATGTTAATGATGGGTTCTTAACTGTAACAGTAGCCTTTAAAGTCTTAGAAACTTTCTTTCCAGCCTTCTTAGCAGTTACCTTAACAGTAACTTTTGCTGTACCAGCCTTAACAGCCTTAACAGTAACTTTCTTTCCTGATTTCTTTACTGAAGCAACAGACTTCTTGCTAGAAGTAGCTTTAACCTTTACGCTCTTCCAAGTCTTAGGAGTTGTCACTTTCAGTGTCTTTGACTGGCCTACATATAATGTAGCCTTTGTTGCGCTAAGCTTAGCTGTAGAAGCTGCTTCTGCATTTGCAACAGGGAAAGCTGTTACAACCATTGCGGCAGCAAGAGCTGAAGCTAACACTTTTTTGAATGTCTTCATGTCTTTTCCTCTCTTTCCTTTTTGGTTACCTCCTATCGAATTTCTACTCGTTTGCCTCACACGTTCAAGTTCCGGTGCTCTCTCTCCTGCCTTGCTGCGGACAATTCATTCGATCAAACGCTTTCCCTTATTGCCTCCATCGCATCCTCAGGCTTACGCCCTGCGACTTTGTCTACAAATACATGAATCATAATTGATTGAAGCTTTGAGCTTTCTTTGTCGCGTAGAGTGAACCGACATTGATTGCTCAGCATCAAATTCAGCAAGCTGCGCTTCAAGGGCTCTCAGCTTCTGTATGTATCTGCAATTGTAAGGTTGTCTGGAATCTATCTTTCCAATTCCAGTTTCCATAGTTTCAATAGTTGCTAACCGTTCTCGTACTTCTCTTATAGCAGTACTATCTTAACTACTCTACGTGACAATAATACACCAAGTATTGTAGCTTTGCAACATCAAAATCGCATTTTCTTGAAAAAATTATTTAATATTTTCTTAATCTGTTAATTATTTTTTCATTTTTATATACAAATTCGATGTATTAGAAAAACGGGCAATTTTCTGCCCGTTTTTCAAGTTTTCTTCAAGTTTTCTGCTTTACGATATTGCGTTCCTTCATTATTATACCACGTTGACAATCAATTACTTAAAGTATGCCACACCTGATTCGAACAGTTTCATATCCTGCTCTCCGTAGATGTTCATTGCTACAGCTTCGCCGCGTCTTTCTGAGTGTGCCATCTTGGATATAAAAGGGATCTCTGCTTTCCACACTCATGCTTATTCATGCTCAAAAGAGTCCAAATGATTGACGCGAATTTATTCGCAGGCAATCATTTACTCTTTTGGGGATAAGACTGCGCAAGCAGGCGCATGGATAAGCAGTTGATCCCCTAAACTCAAGCGAGAGCGGCAGCAACTTGTTGCTAGCACAAACGAAGCCTTTGCTGAGTTTGTCCGGTCGAGCTTCCATCCCCTTTCTCACCGAAAAACGAAGCTTCATGAACAGGCGGGGAAAAGAAAAGAGGAACACTGCCGTGGCAAATTTATTTGCCAAAGGTAGTGTCCTCTTTTCAAGAAGGCGTAGCCGCTATCCTGCGCCAGCAGGATGCCGCCTGTTTTTTCTTATATAAAACACGTTTTACTTGAAGTATGCCACACCTGATTCGAACAGTTTCATATCCTGCTCTCCGTAGATATTCATTGCTACAGCTTCGCCTCGTCTTTCTGAGTGAGCCATCTTACCGAGGACACGTCCATCCGGACTGGTAATACCCTCGATCGCCATATATGATCCGTTGACATTCCACTCTTCATCCATGGTCGGTACGCCAGCCTCGTTGACATACTGTGTTGCAACCTGTCCGTTTGCGAAAAGCTTATCCAGCCACTCTTTCGGTGCTACGAAGCGTCCCTCTCCGTGGGATGCCGGGTTGCAGTAAGTCTTGCCGAGTTCTGCCTGCTGCAGCCATGGAGACTTGTTGGTTACGACCTTGGTGTAGACCATCTTGCTGATGTGGCGGTTGATGGTGTTGTAGGTCAGTGTCGGTGAATCCTCGGTCTGCATGCGGATCTCGCCGTATGGTACTAAGCCAAGCTTGATCAGTGCCTGGAATCCATTACAGATTCCAAGTGCCAATCCATCACGCTCGTTCAGAAGCTTGTTGACCGCTTCCGTCATCTTCGCGTTGCGGAAAGCTGTGGCGAAGAACTTTGCAGATCCTTCCGGCTCATCTCCTGCGGAGAATCCGCCCGGGAACATGATGATCTGTGCCTGATCGATTGCTTTCTCAAAGAGTTCTACAGAGTCATGGATATCTTCAGCAGTCAGGTTCTTGAATACTTTTACATCCACCTCTGCACCTGCACGCTCAAATGCACGTGTACTGTCATACTCGCAGTTTGTTCCAGGGAATACAGGAATAAATACACGAGGTTTCGCAACCTTGTTCTTGCATACATAAATGTTGTCTGCACGATAAAGCTTCTCATCTCTGTCAGCCGCCTCTTTGTCATTCTCAGAAGAAACTGTCTTAAATACTTTTTCCAGAGTACCTTTCCATGCGTTTTCAGCTTCATCTACAGTGATCACTGTATTTCCATATGAGAAGTTACCGTCAGCAGTTACTTCACCGATCACTGTATATGTGATGGAAAGCTCACCAACTTTACCATCCGGAACTTCCAGGATAATATCGCCAAATCCAGGTGCAAAGAAATCTCTAGGATCAAGGTTATGTTCGATCTTCACGCCCATGCCATTACCAAATGCCATCTTTGCAACTGCAGCTGCAATACCATGGCGGTCAAGTGCATAAGCAGAAACAACTTTGCCGTCCTGCATATCTTTATGAAGTTTTTCATACTGATCCATGATTCCTGCATAATCCGGCAGATCATACTGATCCTTCGGTGCACGAAGCCATACCAGTTTGTTTCCTGCTTTCTTTAATTCCGGTGTAATCACATCCTGGATCTTCGCAACGTCAACTGCGAAAGATACCAGTGTCGGAGGTACATCAATATCATTGAATGTTCCTGACATACTGTCCTTACCACCGATGGATGGAAGTCCGAATCCCATCTGTGCTGCATAAGCACCGAGAAGTGCTGCGAAAGGCTGGCTCCATCTCTTCGGATCTTCTGTCATACGACGGAAGTATTCCTGGAATGTGAAACGGATTTTCTTATAATCACCACCTGTTGCCACGATTCTTGCAACGGACTCTGTCACTGCATAAGCAGCTCCGTGATATGGGCTCCAGGAAGATAAATAAGGATCAAAGCCATAGCTCATCATAGTTACAGTATCTGTTTTACCATTCTGTACCGGAACCTTTGCTACCATGGACTGAGTCTCTGTGAGCTGATATTTACCACCGTATGGCATAAATACACTGCCTGCTCCGATAGAACCGTCGAACATTTCCACAAGTCCTTTCTGAGAGCATACATTTAAGTCTGCCAGAGTTTCCATCCATTTAGCTTTTACATCAGCTACATCCGGGCGCTCTTCAAAGAGGTTACCTTCTTTGTTCGGAATTTCTACTTCTACAGTTGTCTCCTGATGTGCACCGTTGGTATCCAGGAAT
>OGEU01002646.1_pt1 | contig 12501 bp, 10 predicted proteins | sample 1570651 | NCBI WGS metagenome assembly OGEU01 (sample SAMEA2582129, study PRJEB24529) | metagenome | biome: Human gut stool | place: China | collected 2011 | reverse complement strand
CACCCAGTTCCCCTTTTCGCATCGGTGCTAACACCTGAATATCATACGGTGATGCATCCACATAAGATGGCATATTCTTCATCACAAGCTGAATCACAACATTAATGATATCCTGAATCTTATATCTCTCTAAATGAAAGAAATCAACACTCTGATTATCTAACGCAATTGCTTCTCCTGCGTTGATCTTATGTGCATTGACTACGATCTGGCTTTTTGCTTCCTGACGATAGATCTGATTCAGTCGTACGACATTACAAAATTCAGACTGGATCATATCACGCAACACATTTCCCGGGCCCACAGACGGAAGCTGGTTGACATCTCCGACAATGATCAGACGGCATCCCGGCACCAGAGCATTAAGTAACGCATTAAGCAAGTAAATATCTACCATCGAAAACTCATCAACAATCAAAACATCGGCTTCTAATGGCTGCATTTTATTTCTTTCAAAATGCATGCCGGACTTATCGTCATCATTCACACCACCATTTAATTCTAACAGACGATGGATCGTCTGTGCTTCCCAACCGGTTGTTTCTGACATTCTCTTTGCTGCACGGCCTGTCGGTGCAGCCAGCAAAACATCCATTCCATCTTCATCAAAAACCTGTAAGATAGTATTAATAATTGTAGTCTTACCGGTACCCGGTCCGCCGGTAATGATCGTAACACCATTTTGCACAGCCTGATGCACTGCTTTCTTTTGCAAATCGTCAAGACAAAAGCCTTGTCTTTTTTCCACCTCGCGAATTCTTTTTTGCAATAATTCTTCTTCTACCGGAAAATCTAAATTCAGATCTAAGAGCATTCCCGCACAGTTCATTTCCATATAATATAAAGTACTCGAATAGAGCCGTCTTTCTTCTCCGACCTCGTCAAACTTTACTTCTTTATCCAGCACCAGCTTTTCTAGTGCTGTAGAAACAAGTTCTTTTTCCACGCCAAGCAATTTAGCAGTCATTTCAATCAATTCTGCCTCCGGCAGATAACAATGTCCCTGATTGCCGGATTGCTGCAATACGTATAAAACTCCTGCACGAATACGAAACTCCGAGTCAATATAGAATCCACCCTTTTGTGCAATACTATCAGCAATCTTAAAACCGTTAACAGTGATACAGGTTGTAAAGAAACAGTTTGAACGAAATGCAGGAGAGAAGATTTTTTCTTTATAAAACCGATACCAGAAATATCTTCTGCCAGACGATATGGATTTTTACGGAGAACATCGTAAATTTCTTCTTTATAATAACGATAAATTTTAACTGCCATATTCATGGAAATACCATAATCCTGTAAAAAGATCATTGCCTGACGCATCTGCTGTTTTTCATTAAACTGATTTGCAATGCTGACCGCCATTTTCTGGCTGATCCCTTTAATCTCTGCAAGTCTTTCCGGCTCCATCTCCATGATAGAAAGGGTATCTTTTCCAAACTTCGTAACAAGTCCTGCTGCCAGTGCGGGACCGATGCCTTTAATCGCGCCAGAGCCCAAATATCGCTCTAATGCAACGGTATCATCCGGCTGCTTTTCTTCATAACTTTCAACCAGAAGCTGTGGTCCATAATTTTTATGTATGGTTCTTTTTCCTTTTACTAACAGGTAAGAACCTTCCGCTACATAAGAAAAACACCCGACGCAGCATTCTTCCTCATCTTCTGTATCTTCTGCTTTTGGATTTACCAGATATAAGACAGTATAGCCATTTTCTTCATTCCGAAATGTGATGCGGTCTACATAACCTTCAAATTCGTCCATAAGTCACCTCAATTTCCTATTCCATAAAAAATGCCACTGCAAAAACAGTGGCCCTTTTTCTTATTTTATTTTCATCAAAAGAATTTATAACAAACACACAGTTTTACGCATTATTCTTCACTTTGCAAAATGCATTGCCTGTTATAATTCTCTTTTTTATACATGATACGTGGTCTTCATTGCATCATATAACTGCTGTGCAAGACCTGTGCCACCATTTTCCGTAATAGCATCCGCATATTGCTGGTTTAAGATATCACCAAAGTACTGCATATACTCACCCTGATCTTCATCATCTTCATCTGCAATCGTTGCTTTAGCTGATTCAATGACTTTTTGTACAAAATATGATTCAAAGCTTTTACAAGCCTCCAACAGCTGATCATCAGAAGATGTGTCACTGACATTGCCAAGTGAACTTTGTAATGTAGAAGATACCGCATTTGATGCAGTTTGTGAATATGTATTATAAAGAGAAGAAGTATCTAAAATAGAACTCATCTTTTCACCATTCCTTTCTTCTTACATTTTATGAACGTAAGTTATTTGCCTGCTGTAACATTTCATCCGATGCAGTAATCGCTTTTGAATTCATTTCATAGGCTCGCTGTGTTACGATCATATCCACCATCTCATCAACTGCCTGAACAGAAGATGCTTCCAAATAGCCGTTCTTGATCACACTGACACTTAATGCTGCGTCCTGTCCTTCGATTCTGGCATTGCCTGATGCTGCGGACTCTGCAAAATAACTGTCTCCAAGCTTTGTCAAACCGGATGGATTGTTAAACTGGGCTGCGCCGATACGAACACCTGTCGGCTGAATAACACCCTGTGCATTTTTATAAAAGATATTACCATAATTATCAAATGACAATCTTGTCGTATCCGTAGCTGCATCAAAAGTGATTGCCTTTCCATTCGAGTCTAACACACTATATCCATCTGCTGTTGTCAATGTTGTTCCGCCATTTGGATTGATCGCCATCAGAAAATTACCGTTACGTGTATATCCTGTTGTGCCATCCGGCATCTCAATCATAAAAAACCCATTTCCCTGAATTGCGAAATCAAAGTCGCCTGTTGAAGCAGTTAACTCGCCTTGTTCGAACTCCGTTGAAACTGCCGAAACTTTAACACCTAATCCGACCTGAGCACCGATTGGTTTGGGATTTCCTTCATGATCTGTTGTCTTTTCCTGAATCGTTTGATACAGAAGTGACTGAAATTCTGTTCTCTCTTTTTTATAACCTGTTGTATTGATATTTGCTAAGTTATTTGAAATTGTATCAAGACTGGTCTGCTGTGATTTCATACCAGAAGCAGCCGTCCAAAGTGATCTCATCATAAACTACTCCAATCCTGCTGTTTAACAACATACTCTGTCATGAGCTATCAGACTTTTCCAATCTGATTTACCGATGCATCCAGAAGTGAATCCTGTGTACGAATCATCTTCTGACCGGCTTCATATGCACGTGTGATCGTGATCATCGAAACCATCTCGGAAATTACATTTACATTAGATTGTTCTGTATATCCCTGCTCAATCTGTCCTACCGCATCTTTTGTCGTAGCTCCGTCTACTGCGTTAAACATATTGTCACCATACAACTCAAGATAATTATAATCTTCAAAGTCTGTCAAGGTAACCGTATCTACTAGTACTCCGTCTGCAAATACTGAACCATCATTTTTGATCGCTATTTCCTGGGCATCAACCGGAACCTGTAGATCACCACCACTTCCCTGTAAGTGGTTTCCATCTGCATCTACAATATAACCATCTGATGTGCACTTAAAAGTGCCGCATCTGGTATATTTGATACTGCTTTCTCCATTCGAATCGGTAACACGCATCGCAAAAAATCCATCGCCTTCAATGGCAAGATCATAGGTATTTCCTGTCTCTCTAAGAGAGCCTTGTCCCCAATCCATATAAGTCTCTCCGATTTTTACACCGGGATTGAATTTACCGATCACCTCATCAGTATATCCATTCGAGCCATCACGAATCTTTACTGCCATAAAATCCTTAAAGGAACGGCTTGTAACATTTTCCTCTTTGTATCCGATCGTGGCAGAATTTGCAAGATTATTCGAAATGATATCCAAACGTTTCTGTTCATTTGACATGCCCGTATAAGCAGTATACAAACCTCTTACCATTTATTTATCTGCCTCCCATCCATCAATCTAGTATTTATATCGTCAAAAAAAGAATATTTATTAAGGCATACCTGACAAAATTCTTTTCAGAATGAACTGCTTTTCTTATTCTTTGCCATCTTCAGGAATCTACTCGTCGTCTCTGACACCTGCTAAAAATTCAACAAATTTACCGGTTCCAACCGCTACTGCTGTCATTGGATCTTCCGCTGTCATTGTGTTGATTCCTGTCTTTTCTTCGATCAGTTCTTCCAAACCATATAAAAGACTTCCGCCACCGGTTAATACGATACCTCTGTCTGCAACGTCTGCTGCTAATTCCGGCGGAGTTTTTTCCAAGACACTGTGAACTGCTTCTACAATCTGTGATGTAATCTCTTTTAATGCTTCTAATGTTTCATCAGAAGTAACAGTGATCGTCTTTGGCAGACCTGTCACCAAGTTACGTCCACGAACATCCATAGAAACCACTTCCGGTCTCTGGTATGCAGAACCGATATTGATCTTTATCTCTTCTGCTGTTCTTTCACCGATCAGAAGATTATGTGTCTTTCTCATATAACGAACAATCGCTTCATCAAAGTTATCTCCTGCTACTTTGATAGATGTACTTACTACTGTACCACCTAAAGAAATCACGGCAATATCAGCAGTACCGCCACCGATATCAACGATCATGTTACCGCATGGTCTGGAGATATCAATACCGTGTCCCATCGCTGCGTCAATCGGGGCTTCGATAATAGCTACTTCACGGGCACCTGCTTCGTAAGTGGCATCTTCTACAGCTTTCTTTTCTACTTCTGTAACACCACTTGGTACACAGACACTGATACGCGGTTTTCTAAAACGTGACTTTCCACAGGATTTCTGAATAAAGTAACGAAGCATCTTCTCTGTTACGGTATAATCCGAGATAACGCCCTGACGAAGAGGACGTACCGCAACAATATTGCCAGGTGTACGTCCGAGCATCAGACGTGCGTCCTCGCCGATTGCTTTAATCTTATTTGTATCACGATCAAAAGCAACTACAGATGGCTCTCTTAAAACAACACCTTTTCCTTTTATATATACAAGTACATTCGCTGTACCAAGATCTATTCCAATATCACTACCGTTCATGAATCTTTTCTCCTTTCAAACTTGCATCTTATCTTTATATCTTTTCCAAAGTAACGCTAATTAAACATATACTTCTATAGTATATACTATTTTTCCGAAATAGAAAAGGGGGCTTTTAAAATTTCTTTATGTAAATCCCATCAAATCACTTCTTACAAAACTATTGCCTGTTTTTATTTTGTCTATTATACTAATGTTTGTATTAAAAATATAACATCAATATGTCACCGGACATCTGAAGAAATACTGCATCTGACAAAAATCCAGTCAGCAGCCTTTCTGCTATCCGGATCATATATTACAGAAATGAGGAATCTTTATGGAACTTAGTCAGGCAACCATCGCACAAGTGCACACAGAACAACGTTTCATTGCAAAATATACCGGTATGCTGTTTGCAAGACTTCTGTTAATGATCTGTCTTTTTTTTCTTTTCTTTTTTATGCAGCAGATCCCGGTCTATCTTTTTGCATTCAGTTTTCTTTTCCCATGGATCTGGTCTGATATACTGACAAGACGAAAAAAAGAAAAGCCGCTGATCCTTTTTAGTACAGCACAGAAATATCACTATAATATTTCCCGTTACCATGCTGAAAAGATTACATATCAGGCACTTTTCTTCTTTTTGGTTGTATGGCAGGTTTCTTTATGTAAATACAATCCTTACGAATCTGTTTTCCTTCCGGTTCCTGCATTTTTGCTCTTTTTATTTGTATTAACCAGAATTGTATGTACCGGTATAATAAAACATCAGATCCATAAAACATACACTTCACTTGATCTGTTATCCTGATCATTTTAAGTACCTGCTTTACACTTTTTTACTCTTGTCTGCCCACTATAATCTAAACTGACACCATTAAGATAATGGTGTACTTTCGCTAAACATCTGCTCTACAATACTGTCGATCGTTGAAAAATCAAATTCCTGACCTACAAGTGCCGCCTGATTCATCTGCTCCGCCGTACTTTGTGCAGACGTACTGTTTTGTGTACTGTTTGTATTATTTGTACTATTTGTACTTTGTGCAGCCGCCGAACCATTGATCAACGAAGCTGCTGTACCGGACATTTTCTCTGTGAAGTACTCATAAAGTTCCTGTACTGTCTTATATGTTGTATTAGAAGTATCCTCTGTCTTTGCAGCTTCCTGTAATACATCTGATAACTTTTCTGCCATCTGTGCATCCTGTGCACTGTCATTTTGAGAATGTATCGCCTTAGTAAGATAACTTTGTAAAATAGTTGCAAAGCTGCTATCCTGACTAACACCCGACAGACACGACAAACCGGATGTACCGGATAATCCCGACAGACCGGATAAACTTGAAATTCCTGATAACATACTATCATCATCTGATGAATCACCGGACAATGCATTTAACATCGTGCTTGCCGAGTTATGATTGATCAGATATTGATAATATAATGTTTCTTCATCTATGCCGTTCACTCCTGAAACTCCAGCCATTCTTTTTTCCTCCCTGTTATTCTGATGTACCTTCGGTATCTTCTCAAAACAAATCCTTTCATCCGGAAGATTCTATGCGTACATGCTGTCTTTTTTGATATTTCATATCAAAATCCTGTATCAAAATCCTGCTTTTTTGATAGCAGATGTATTTTCCTATAATTAATTACATTTTAGCATATTACATCGAAAAAACAACCCCTGCATCGGCAAGCAAAAAATAAGTCACGCTTTGATCAACGGCAATCAAGTACTTCAAATTGAACACCGCCAAAACGTTCATTGATCGTTGGATAAAACAATATATCAATCGCATATTCCTGACCATCTTTTTGCATCAGGCTTTCCCATGCAGCTTCTCCATAACGTTCACGGATTGCTTTAGCAAGATGCAGTTCACAGCGAAAGTCCACACCCTGATATGTTCGTATTCCTTCCTTAAAACGAATCCGTGCAATCTGATTTTCATTCCCGCATAATGCAACTGCTGACACAACGACCTCTCTTTTTGAAAAAACAGCTTTGGGATTATTCTGACCAAATGGTTCCATCCAGTCTAGTTGTTTTACCAGATCTTCTGTCATATCTTCTAACATTACATCTTTATCTAAATAAACTTTTTCAATCAGATCTTCTTCCTGCAACGTACATTTTTGGTTTAAATCTTTTCGCAATGCATCTAAGTTTTCTTCCGGCAAAGAAAATCCTGCTGCCAAAGCATGTCCTCCAAATTCGGTCAGAAATTCTCTGCTTGCTAAAAGCCCCTGCTGCATATGATATTCCGGAATGGAACGTCCGGAACCTTTTAACCCTTTTTGCGCCTTTGTAAGGATCAGAGTTGGACGGTAATATTTTTCTCTGATTCTGCCTGCTACGATTCCCGCTACACTTTCATGACAATCTTCGAGACTTACCACATATATTTTATCATTTTTGATATCAGATGTCTCTATGATTTCTTCTGCCCGACGGGTTGCCATGGCAGTATAATCTTTTCTGATCTGATTGAGTTCTAAAAGCTCTAAAGCTTTCTTTTGTGCCTTCTTCGGTTCCTCTTCAATCAAAAGATCCATTGCTTTTTTTGCATCAGAAAGTCTTCCTGCAGCATTGATACAAGGACCAATTCTAAAACCGAGATCAGTTGATGTAATCCTATGCTGAAACTGCTGTATATCCAATAAAGCCTTCAATCCAATATCCTTTGTGTGTTCCAGATACTTTAGTCCGTTTTTTACAAGAATACGGTTTTCTCCAAGAAGCGGCACGACATCACAAACGGTTGCGATCGCTGCATACGGCAAAAGCTCCTGTTCGCATTTTTTTCCTCTTTGCTGCATCATATAAGTGATCAGCTTATAAGCGATCCCGGCTCCGCAAAGTTCTTTAAAAGGATAGGAACATTCTTTTTGCTTTGGATCAATGATCGTATCTGCCGGTGGCAGTACTTCTTTCCCATCAATGCATGGCACTTCATGATGATCTGTTAAAAGGACAGTCATCCCAAGCTCTTTTGCTTTCCGGATCGCATCCACTGCTGAGATACCATTATCGCAAGTCAGGATCGTTGTATAACCTTCTTCATATGCTTCCTGTGCCATATAATCACGAATACCATAACCATCTTTTACACGATGAGGTATCCGAAAACCTGCTTTTCCACCAAGCATCCGTATCCCACGATATAGAATATAAGTAGACATCACACCATCCACATCATAATCACCGATGATCATAATGTTTTCTCTGTTTGCAATCTTTTCTTCCAAAAGCTGTGCTGTCTTTTCCAGATCTTTCATCTCTGCAGGATCATGCAGGGATTCCATATCAGCGAACAGATACTGATCCATTGCCGTCCAGTCAAAAAGTCCTCTTTTTACCAAAACTTCTGCCAGTATTTCCGAGATTTTATATCTTGCTGCAATCTTAGCTATATCAATTCGGTATGTCTTTTGCATCCATCGTTTCATCAATCCGTATTTCTCCAATCTTTCGTCGCATTTTCAGTCTATTTATGATACACTTATGCTATCCAAAAGTCAAAAAACATGTACAAAGCTTTCTGTAAAAAATATACAAAAAAAATAGTATAAAGCTTATTTTCAAAAAACATACAAAGTTTACCATTAAAACTTTTCTTAAACAAAAAGCGCAAAGCCGCAGAATGGAGCACATAACATGAAATGGATAAAATATGATATTACAACGACAACAGAAGACGCGGATATGATTGGTGAGATTTTATCTGAATTTAATATTTCGGGATACGAAATCTCAGATCGTGTACCATTGACAAAAGAAGAAGAAAAAGCCATGTATACCGATATTCCGGCTGAGTTAGAACCGGATGACGGAACTTCGATCCTGACTTTTTATACAGAAGCTCCGGGCAATGATACCCAGGAATTTTTTAGTACCGGTTCTTCTCTTCGGGATTCTACATTAGAAGAACAAATGACTGTTTTACAGCCGGATGACCTGGTGCAATCCATCCTGCAGCGAATCCAGGAACTCTCATTTTTACAGACACCAACAATCACATATTGTGTACAGGATGATTCTCTCTGGAAAGATAAATGGAAAGAAAATTTCAAACCTTTTCATGTTGCAGATGATATCATTATCAAACCCACCTGGGAAGATATCCCGTCAGATGCAAAAAAAGATGATATCATTATTGAGATCGATCCCGGTTCTGCTTTTGGTACCGGTACACATGAGACAACAAAACTTTGTCTCTTAGCACTCCGAAAATATATCACACCGGAAACTACGATCCTGGATGCCGGCTGTGGCAGTGGCATTCTTGCGATTGCGGCACTGTTATGTGGTGCAAAAAGTGCATTTTGCCTTGACATTGATCCGGCTGCAGTAGAAGGCACATTGGAAAACGCACAAAAGAATCATATCTCTTCCGATCGTTTACAGGCGATTCACGCTAACATTTTAGAGAATCACAAAGAAATTCTTGCACAATGCCACGCACCTTTCCATATAACAGTTGCCAATATCTTAGCCGATGTGATCGTACCGCTTACCGACTATATCGGTGAGTTTATGAACGAGGACAGTATCTTTATTTCTTCCGGTATCTTAGCCGAAAAAGCAGATATGGTAGAAAAGTCTTTACACAAAAATAATTTTACGATCATTGAGAAAAACACAATGGGTGACTGGGTTTCTTTTGTTGCGAAAAAAAACAATTGATGTAAACAATGAAATTAAAAGCCAAAATGCAACAAAACACCCAAAAAAATAATAAGCCAAAATGCTGCAAAACATGATAAAAAAATGATAAACCAAAATACCGCAAAACACCCTAAAAAATAATAAACCAAAACGCTGCAAAACGCGATAAGAGGCAAAATATAAAACAATATAATTAAAAAATTGAACTATGTAAATACAATACATCATAGCGAAAAAACAAAAATAGCAGGAGTTCCCAAAACAGAACTCCTGCTATTTTTTATAGAAAACCTATTAAATTCGGAATACAGAAAGCATAATCTTTGCATTTTTCATACGCTCCCGACACTTTATCATCAAGAGATTTCAAAAATAAAACATTTCTATTTTCTTGCTTTCTTTCCTTTTCCTGTATGAACACGTTTCTTAATTGTAAGCCACAATGGACCGGTGATACATACAGAAGAATAACCACCGCAGATAATACCCACTAACAATGGAATTGCAAAGTCTTTTACAGAATCCACGCCTAAGATTGCAAGCATGATTACCATAAAGAATGTTGTTAATGAAGTATTGATACTACGTGTTAACGTCTGTGTAATACTCTGGTTTACGACCTCTGTAAGAGCTTCTTCACTTGTCTTTGAACCAAGGTTCTCACGGATACGGTCGAAGATAACGATTGTTGCATTGATCGAATAACCTACGATTGTAAGCATACAAGCGATAAATGTATTACCCACAGAAATCTTAGACACTGCATATACCAATAATACAACTACTGCATCGTGAAGTAATGCCAATACCGCACTACCGGCAAATACGATATCCTTAAAACGGAACCAGATATAAATCAGCATACAGATTGCAGCGATCACAACTGCTACAATTGCATCCGTCTTCATTTCATCCGATACCGAAGCACTGATATTCTGATACTGGATATTCTTTTCTTCTACACTATATGTCTTAACTAATGACTTTGTTAATGCATCACGTTTCTTCTCTGATAATTCGACTGTCTTTACAGAAAGACCATTTGAACCGGCAATTTCTGAAATGACAACATCATTCGAACCGCTTTCCTTACTAAATACTGATTCAATATCTTTCTTCATATCAGAATCAATCTTCTGATCTTTGTTAAATGTGATATCAAATGTTGTACCACCTGAGAAATCCAGACCATAATTCAGGATATTTCCGTTGCATCTTCCTGCCTTGTTAATAAACAGACAAACTACACAAGCTACAATTAAAGCGCCGGAAATCACAAAGAATTTCGCTTTATTTTCAACAAAGTGAATCGTCTTTCTTTCTTTTTCAACACCAAAGTATTTAATATCGTCTACACCCAATGCATACATTGCCTTCAAAAGAATCTTTGTAATGTAAAGAGCGGTAAACATTGATAAAATAATACCGATCGCTAATGTTGTTGCGAAACCTTTTACTGTACCGGAACCTTTAATATATAACACAAACGCAGCGATCAGGGTTGTTACGTTACCATCAATGATAGCTGATAACGCTTTATCAAAACCAAGCTTGATACTTGATTGTACTGTCTTGCCCTTAGCCAGCTCTTCCTTAATACGTGTAAAGATAATAACGTTCGCATCGACTGCCATACCGATATTCAGTATGATACCTGCCACACCCGGAAGGGTTAAGGTAATATCTAATGCATTCAAGCCTACCAGCATCACTACCAGATAGAACACCAACGCAATAGAAGCTGCAAGACCCGGCAAACGGTAAAATACAATCATAAACAGCACAACCAATGCAAAACCGATCGCACCGGCAAGCAAGCTTGACTGGATTGCATCCTGTCCGAGCTGTGCACCTACTACTTGCGACTGTACTTCTTTTAATTCTACAGGGAGAGCACCGATTCGGATCATAGAAGCAAGCTCTTCCGCACTATCATATGTTTTAAAACTTCCCGAAATAACAGCCTCTCCGTTTGAGATCTCACTCTGTACGGCCGGATAAGAAATCACCTTACCATCATATACAATATAAATAACCTTCTTTGATGGAGCTGCTGCTGCAGTCGCATTTGCAAATGACTTTGTGCCTTTTGACTTAAACTTCAAAGATACGACATATTCTTTCTTCTTTGTTACTTCATTCTGCTGTGTCGTAGCTTCTGCAGTCTTTACGTCTTTACCGGTACAAACTGTCTTTGTATATTTTGGCTTTGTCTGATCATTATCTTCAAATGACATATCATCCTGAGCTACAAAATCAAGAGATCCTTCTTTACCTAATGATGCAAGTACCTCATCTGCATTTGCAACACCAGGAATGTCAATTGTGATACGTCCGCCATCACCAATTACTACAGAAGATTCTGTACTATATACCTCGGCACGTTTCTGCATCATGTTACGAGTATCTTCCATCTCGGTCTGAGAAGGTGTATCTCCGACAGCTTCATATGTAATACTGACACCACCGGCAAGATCCAGACCGGTCTTGATGTTTCTTGCAGATCCGGTCCCTGTCGGGCCAAATCCCACAGCAGTTGTGAATGCCAAAAGACCAATCAGAACTACTGTAAGAACCAGCACAAGAACTCCCTGTTTCTTCTTCATTTTCTTATACCTCTTCTTCTGCCATTGCAGCTTTTATCATGATTGCACACGCTACACGCTTACGCTCCAGCTCGCAGCCCACTTCGTAAACATCATCGATCTTGCCTTTGAAGTTATAGGAGTTTGCCGCACAGCCGCCGCTGCAGTAGAACCGCGCAAAACATTTCTTACATGCCT
>OGEU01002642.1_pt1 | contig 12511 bp, 14 predicted proteins | sample 1570651 | NCBI WGS metagenome assembly OGEU01 (sample SAMEA2582129, study PRJEB24529) | metagenome | biome: Human gut stool | place: China | collected 2011 | reverse complement strand
TACAAAAGTAATATCACATTTTTAGAATGAAAGGGGGAGTTTATCGAATGCTTACTTCTGTATAAGGCTGACGGCCTTTTTCACGTTGCCTACAAGCATCCTTTCCGTCCGGAAGCTATCCCCCAGGATTTCGTTTATCAGCTTTTGTTTGGCCTTACCACCGATAAACCCGACCGTCTTGTCTGCGCTTCGGTGCGTTCCCCTTTCCCTTTCCCGGCCTCCGGTATCTTTGGCGTACCCGGTAAAGGCAAGCAAATCCCGGCGTTCCATAAAGAAAGAACTTTCCCCCTTGATGTAGGTATAGTTTCCGGCTTCGTCCCTTTCGATCGTATATCCCCTCTCCCTCATGGCCTTGTTTATCTGCCTTACCGTCCGGTATTCGGGATTTGCCAGGCACTCCCTAAGATCCTCGTTCCTGACTGCGTACCCATGCTTGTATCGGTCTATCAGATTGATCTCATTCTCGTATGCGTATTTCCGGATCGCCGAAATCGGCACATAGGTTTTCGTTTCCCTATCAAACAGTACATCATAAGACACCTCTTTAAGCTCTTTCCTGTATTTCACCGGATCGGGTTCAGGCATGGGCGTTTCCGCTTCGTTTTCCGTTTCTTCCGAATGTGCCTCGCTCCCCGGCGTTTCCGGCTTTCCGGTCACGCTTTTATCCTCTTCCGGCTCGATCGGCACTTTCTGGTATGTCAGGAAAGAAATATTCTTGGCCTCCAGGCCGTTTTCCCGGTAGGCCACGCCCTCCTGCTTGTACTTATACAGGTTAAACCGTTCGATAATGCCCTCCATGTGGCGGCTCTCCAGTTTCGGATCGGCGAATTTTTTCAGATCCTTGTGCCGTATGCTCACCCGTTCACCCTCCCGTGAAAAGGAATGTACCCCTTTCCGTACCTTATGCGTGTAGCCTTGTTCTTTCATGGCTACGACAATCTGGTTAGCGGACGTAAAACGGTAGTTCTCCAACAGTTTTTTAAGCTCCGGGTTCTTGATCTTCTTCAAGACGGCTTCGGCCGTCGGTTCGCTTTTCACCAGGTTTATTTGATGCTCGTATGCGAACTGCCGGACAGTGGCGAACGATACCGTCGTATGGTTTTGTTCATCATAAACCACTTTATAAGCGACCTCTTTCAAGGCCTTTTCCCCTTTCTGCGCTTCATCTTTGACATACGTCGAGAAACTTATATCCTTTACCTGCAAACCGTTCTCCCTGTACCCGGCCGGGTTCGCCTCGTACTTTGTCAAGTCGAAACGTTCCGCTATGCTTTTTAGCTGCTCGTCAGACAGAGGTTGTTCGAACGCTTTCAAGAGTCTGTGTTCAACCTGGAACACTTCACCCTCCCGTGAAAAGGAATGCACCCCCTTCCTTACCTGGTGCGTGTAACCTTGTTCCCTCATGGCTGCGACGATCTGGTTTGCCGCCGTAAACTGCTCGTCCTGCAATATCCTTTTAAGCTCCGGGTTCGTGATCTTCCCGATCTCGGCCGATACCTGCGGACGTACATAAGTTTCCCCCTCTTTGGCCTGGTAATCGAATTTCCGGTTAAAACATTCCTGTACCCTGACTTTCCAGCCCTCATGTGAAAAACCCCGTTTCACCGTCCCCCTGCCCTCCAGTTCCCAGGTGTTCCCGGCCGATTTAGCCCCCGGAGAAAGTTTCACTTTCCCGTCCAGGCTCTTGCGTGAAACGATTACGTGAACGTGCAAGTTCAGACCGGGTTTAGGCTCTCCGATCCTGGCGATCCCCTGTTTCACCTCTTCATCTTCCGGATGATAGGATCGTTCCGTTTCCACACGTGCGTAATACATGAGATCCCGGCCTCCCCTAATATTGTCCCGTCCGAAGTTCAAGGCGTATTCATCCATAGCCGAACGGGTGAACGCCTCCAGCTTTTGGAAAACCTCTTTTTTCTCCTGTGGTGTAAGTTCCTTAAAATCGTCCACTTTCCGGCCGATAAGGTGCATTTGTTCCGACTGCGACGGATTGAGCGAAAGCATGAAGAATTTAGCGTCGTTAGCCCCTAACGCCTTTTTGTTCCCGTCTATATCCATGATTACCCGTTCGGGTGAAATATCCTGCTCCGTATGGGAGAAAAAACGCTGCCCCTCCCCCGTTTCCTTTTCCAGATAACGCACCAGGTCGTGACAGCTTCCCGTATTTCCGCTTTTCACGTCCTCGGCCGGGTGTACTTTGGCAAACATAGGCTTATTTCTTTAGTTCGTCCTTTAACCTTTTCACCCACATATCCAGCGTATTACGGTCTATCTCATAAACCGTATCGTAGAACGTCGGTATCTTCTTCACCTCGTCGATGCGCTCCACGATCTCCAGGATCTTGCGCGTATTGCATCCGACGGCCGGAGTTCCTTTCTCCTGCCGGGCTATTTCGAGATCCGTTTGCAGCTTCCCGGCCTTCTCCCGGTTTTCCCTGGCTTCCTGTTCCAGTTGCCTGGAACGCTCCAAAAGTTCCTGCACCTGTGAGATGTGCATATATTCGTCCGGGGTGTCCCCCGGCGTTTTCACTTCCCCGACAAGCGACAAAAGGAGTTGTTCGATGTTTTTCAGCCTTACGTTAGTGGATTTCTCGATACCCCGGACAACCTCGATCACCCGGCTTGCCTGCTCTTTGGCCGCAACGTTCGGCGGCATTACATTCGACTGCGGAGTGATCCCCGTCGTTTCAAAATAGAGTAACATTTCGGCTACGAACGCATCGTGCGATTTGCTTCCTTTCAGCATATCAAGCCTAAACCTTGTACTCTCCTTTATACGGATAGACGTATCTTTACTTGCTGTTGCCATAATTTCACGTATAGGGGTTTGCATACATAAATATCGGCTACAATATACTATAATTCAATTAATTATCAAAATAATGTATGCAATATGTATGCAATTCGCATACATATAAACAAGTAAATAGTTATATATCAGTGATTTAGAAAATCAGCATTGGACTAAGTCCAATGACTGCTTGCTCACTTCGGTAAACCGTCGTTCTCTCTCTCCTTGCTTCGCTCGTCGCTCCTGGAACGCTCCGCACGGCTTCGCTCCAATACATCAGACACCCAGCCCACGAAATGCGCATTACAAATGTACACCGCCCGAAAAAAGTGTACATTTGTAAAACGGCGCAATCGTTCCGATTATCTTCGATTTTATAGTACAAAAACGAAAATTTACATATTTTAACGCGCGAAAAAATCGCCCTAAAAAAACGCTCCGCTCCTTTTTCTCCGTTTCTCATTTTTCCATTTCCGAAATGTGCATTTTTCACCCGTTCCGAAGCCTGCAATTCCGTAAGATTTTCCTCCTTTGTGAGAATAGTCTTTGTAGAGGTTCTTTGTAAGAAAGCGTTTTTGCGTTTGTAATTGATTGAAAAACAAATAGTTACAAACGCAAAAACACAACCTAAAATACTCATTTTACTAAAATCCGAAGGGGGAAAATACTCATTTTACTAAAATTACCCCCTCCAATAAATACCCATTTTACTAAAGGTTACAATAAAAAATACTTGGTATTTTTTGTCGGTATCTTTTATTTCTTTAACTTTGTCCCGAACTCAAAAAAAAAGCCTATGGCGACCAACGACATCACCCTCTATATTCCTCCTACGGAGGAAGAAGTAATGTTAATCCAGCCGAATAACGTAACATTCGGCCAGTACTCCGTGACCGAGTGGCAAGAAAACCTCCTGACGCTGATAAGCGACCAGATCCAGCAACACATGACCAGGGAAAAACAACTGCCTAAAGACCTCTTTAACCAGCCTGTTGTCGAGATCAAATGCGACGAAGCCGGGGGGAAGAACAACAAAAGCAAAGTTCTGAAAGAGGCTATCGCCATGATGCGGAAAAACTTTTCCTTTCGTTGGGTGCATCCCAATATCCACCAGACAGTGGAAACATTCGGGGTGGTGATAACGACGGTACACAACATCAAAGGCACAAACCGGGTAGCCCTGACGCTCAACCCCTGGGCGATCCCTTTCCTGCTCTACTACGGTACGGGTGTCGGCGGTACAAGGTACGGGAAGAACATCGCCTTAACCCTCCGGGGCAATTACACCAAACGGCTCTACAAGATCATTTGCAGCCAACGGGACAGACGGGAGTATTATTACACGATCGAGCAATTCTGCAAAGACCTGGAGATCCCGGCCTCCTACTCGAACGCACAGATCGACCAAAAGGTTTTAAAGCCCGCACAGGCACGGATCAAGGAAAGCGAGGCCGATGTATGGTTTGACTACAAATTCATCTGTAAAACGCCTAAAAAGGGGCAAAAACCGAAAGCCGACACGATTATCCTGTTCATCCATGCGAGAAATCCCCAAGAACTGCGAGGCGACCAGATCCAGCAATACAATTTTGTCTATCATTGGATTTCAGGGGCTTTAAGCTATCCAACCGACAACACGACGGTAAGAGCGCTCGAAAAGATCCTGGAAAGCGGCCGTCTGAAAGACGTGTACGACCGTTGTGCATATTACGACGATAAGGTTTGCAGCGGTGAAATGAGTACAGCCCACGCACAAAATTCACTGGCAAAGATGCTGCGTGAGGATTTCGGTATCAAGGCCAGGGGGAAAAAGAAAGATCCCGACCTGTTTGGTTAAATCCAGAAGATTTCGTATATTTGTGTGCGGCCGGGGTGGTTCCCGTCCGTCTGGGGGCTGACGGCTATTGCACGTCAAGCCTTAAAAGTGGGGCGAATTGACGTATTACGACATCCCCACTTTTTCATATACCCCTATATTGTAATGCACATTACAATAATACTAAAATACTAATATTAGTATATACTTATCTTAGTATTTTAGTAAAACGAGTATGCTTGAAATCTGCCTCCGGCGGGGTTTTTACTGGGGGCTTCTGACCTTTGCACTGTTTCCTATTGTTCCGTAAAATCAGTGTCGCACAGTCCGCACCTTAACACCAGCCCGGATTTTCCCCACACGTTACAGCCGCACCCACAGGTGTATTTCTTCCGCTTTCCGCTTTTGCTCTCCCCCTCGTCCGGATCTCCCGGTTCTTCCGTTTCGTCCCCGTCGCCTCCGGCGATGCGGATCGGCCGGGTAGGTACAGCCGCCAAAGTCGGCTTGTACCTAAGCCGCAAGTTTTGCAGATCCTCCCGGCTTAGCGTATTGAAAACCTGCTCGAACTTCTCTCCCGGAATGATATAATGCGTAATGCTCTGGCCTGTCCTTTTGCCTCCGGCCTCCCCGGTGTCGGACGGCATCAGTCCGACCTGGATCATCTTGTCAGCCCATTGCGAATTATGATACCCTCCCCGGCTCGGCCTGCCGAAATCCTCCTGCCACAAATGGCACATTTCATGTACCAGGGTAGAATGCCAGTCCCGATCTTCCCGGTTCATAAAATCGGGGTTGATGCTGATCTCGTGAACGACCTTTTTTTCCTGCCCGTCCCCTCTCCAACGGTTGGCGGCGAAAAAACCGAACGCCCCACCGTGACGGGACATATTCACGATACATTCCGAAAGCTCACCGTTAAAAATTGCGTCGTTGTAAAACTGATACAAGTCGTCCAACGTCTTAAACTGGATCGTCGTTATCATAAGCCTTTTGTTTTTCAATCTGAATACAAAGATACGGATATTTTTGTAATGTACATTACAAAAATACTAAAATACTAATATTAGTATAACCGGATATAAAAGATACCCATTTTACTAAAATACTTGAATAAGTACACGTTACGTTTACAAAATACACTACTGTAATGCGCATTACAAAAATACTATTTTTAGTATTTACTAAAAAATGCGCATCTATCCCAAAGATTATTCGAGAGATTTTTTTATCTTTCGGCCGAAGAATCCCGGAACGGAAATATTAAAAATATCCACGTTCCCAATAAACCATATACGCCCATGTTTCCAAATTACAAAGACTTTCAGATAGCTGTTTACTACACGCTGGGAAAAGCACTTCCCAAGCATATAGAGGAAGTGCAGACGGAGATCATCGAGAACTTCGATATAAAATACAATTCCCCCATGCTCGCACACCCGTTACTGCGTACCCCCATTTACGAGAAAATCATCCTCCGTATATTAGATACAATGGAAGATTTAAAAGAGATCCACTTTTCCGACGACCGTACCCATGTCGTCCTTACCGGAAGGGGTAAACATCTCCTGGACGAGTACGAGAATGAAATGGATCAGAGGTTGCCTTTCATCATAAGCCGTAAAAAGTTCAAACGTCACACCAAAGAAGAGTTAGCTAAGGCATACCGGGAACTCAATGAATATCCCGATTAGTTTCTCTCCCAGGATTGAGCGCACGAACTAAAATACTAAAAGTAGTATCTACTATTTTTAGTAGATGTAGTATCAAACGAAACGTTTCTTTAAGGCGATGATCGGGTTTATCATCGTCTTGTACATTTCCAGGGGTTCACCCGTAAGCTCGCACCGGATTAGGTGTATCAGCCTCTCGTCTTTCGGATCTGTCGGCTGCGGCTGGCAGTCCTTTCCCGTCCTGGTCTGATCCTCCAGTTCGGCCACTAAAATATACTGGAGCGTAAAGATGTCGGCCACGGTTTCCACCTCTCCGGCCACCTGTCGGTATAACTTCCGGTACTCCGGCCAACGATCGGTATCATAGATATTTGCCTCGATATAGGCGTTTATCTGCGGAGTGGTGGCCGTCTGCTCGATTTCCACACCGGAAAGCCTGCGGATCACCTCTATTTTAAGTTTTTTCCCGGTAAACTTCTGTTTCGGCCTTAACCTATACTGCGGCATTTCCCCCAGGGAGATAAACGGCTCTTTATCCCCCTTTCTCCGGTAAATGAAATATTCCGTTATCATCGTTCGGGGATATTCAAAACGTGATCCACTAACAGGGCTTTGTCCTCCGGATTTGCCTTTATCCAGAACAGCGACCAATTCAAGGCGTTTCCATACTCATTAATACCGTTTTCCCGGACGGTCTGCCCGGCTGTCGGGGAAACCCCTTTCAGGCATGAAAGCGCATTATTATTGCCAAACATGGCATATCTGTTAAAGGCTTCCAACTCGAAAGGATAAATATCAAACCTTTTCTTTCCCTGGACGACCTGCGCAACAATCCGGCTATTATAGTCCGGATATTTGTCGGGTTCGACCTTAATCCCTAGGTTCTCCAGCAAAGCCCGGTTTATCTGATCGTCCGTCCCCAAATAAAACTGAAAGAAATCCCCGTCATACCCCCTGTATTTGCCTAAAAGATGCGCATACAGTTCCGCATTCACTTTTCCGTAAATACAACTCTTTATAAAATCCTCGTCGATACGGTTTCCGGCTATCGCATTGGAAACAACATCAATAATCTGTATAATCTTCGGTTTGTTCATATTACATTATTTTATCTACAAATATATATCTATCCAATCAAAAAACGCATTAACAGAGCTATGAAAGCGAAACGGAGTGTAGCGGCAAAGCGTTTTTTGGTTCTTTTTGGGGCGAGTGCCAAAAAGAACTCACCCCGAAAGGGGGACAGCCTTTCGGGGGATCTTCCTTGTATCATGCCACCTGTTCCGCTTCATCTGCGGCCGTTTCCTCGCTTTCTACGGAGATATTCAGTTTCCCGGCTATCATCTTGACAATTTTCATAGCGTCGGCCAGTACGTTTAAAATGAACTTGGGTTCTTCCCGGATCGCCTTTATCCAGCTTTTCAGATAAGCGGCGTTTTCAGTGCGTATATGTTCGGCTATCCCGAAAAACATTCCTGCCAGGGCTGCGGCGAACTCGGCCGTTAATTCCTCCTTGCCGTATTCCTCTGATCCGAACGGGTGCGCAAGATCCCGGTTCAATCGGGTGGGGTGTCCCGTGGAATGTCCCATTTCATGCAAAAGCGTTTCGTAAAAGCTCTGCATATCGACGAACTGCGAGCGAAGCGGCACTACGATATAATCGGCCAAAGGAGAATAGAAAGCCCTGTCGCCTTGTTGCTCCCGTATCGGGCAAAACCAGCTTTTCGCCTCCAGCATGGCATCTATTTCGGGGTGCGCCTCTCCGGTTGTCCTGTCGGGCTGCTCTGCCTGTCCCCCTCTGAACTTCTCCCTTAACGCTTCCCATTCTTCCGGCCTCACGTCCGAAAAATTGGTCTGATCCAGGTTAAAGACCGAGTAATATTTATAGGTCGGTATAACGTTGTATTCCTGTTGCTGCTCCCGGCTTAACGCCTTGTATTCCTCAAAGGTTATTTTCTTGCGTGTTTCCTTGTGGTACACGTAGAAAAGGAAGTAATAGACCGGAAACGATTTCGATCCTTTCAGCACGGAGATCCCGGCCTCTTTCGCCTGGTTGAACGTCATAAATACGGGTGTCTGGTACTGGAATTTCTCGCAAAGGAAAAGAAGTAAAAAGGCGTTACCTCCGGCGTACCTGCGTCCTGTAAGGTTCTGCGGAAAGAAATTGCGTGTATTCGCCGCAATGGTGATCCAGGGCTTTTGCCAATTGTCCTCTACCTGCTGGATCTTCTCGATCATCAAATTTGCAAACTGTTGCGCTGCCTTGTCGAAATAATCAGTTTTCATAACTACGTCCCCCGTTCTTTATCCTGGTGGGTGAGCCAGTTCTAAAGGTTGTTATCTCTTTTTCTATACCTCTAAGATAGCACTTTTATTTGAGATACGCAAGTATTTAAATAACATTTAACTAACTATTTATCAGATAATTATATAAAAAATAGTATTTTAGTATTTACTACCTGATTTTTTCCGATAGTAAACTCCCCACCTCGCACCCTCCCCCCCCAAAAAAATCTTGCGGATGCCTAAGATTCCGATGTTTTTGTATCAAGACAACCCCATTTTGGTTTTTCGGGGCTGTCGGTGTGGTCGTCTTGCGTTTACCTTGAGTTCCGAGGGGTTTTTGTATGAGAATACCCCAAACGGTTTTTTCCATAGCACAAGTTTTTTAGGAAAAATACTACCTGGCTTTAGCCAGGCTGGAGATTTTTTCTAAAAGCCGCTTGCGGCTCAACTTGGGATATGGAAAAAGCCGTTTGACCTTTGCAGACAAAAACCCCTCGGAACTCAAGGTAAACGCAAGGCGGCCACGCCGGAAAAACTAAAATACCTCTCTCCCCTGAAAGGGGGGTTAAAACCGGGTTCGACAATCGGCTACCGGAGTGCCCGACAAGGAATGTTCCTTGCCCAGCCGACGAGTGCCTGCGCTCATCAGCCGGGCAAGGATCATTCCGGGTACTCCTTTCCGGATTGTGCCGATCAGTGAAAAGTCAGACGGCTTTTATCCGGCTGGCTTCACCGAACGGCTCTATCCGGAAATAGCCTACCTTAATCGGGTGGGTGGGTGTATTCATGCGTTAGGGATTGCAGTGGAAAGCCCACAGCCTTTAGGCGAGGACTTGGAGGCGGAAAGCCCGACCGTTTACGGGAACGCCCAAATCCTCCAAAAGAAAAGCGTACTAATATACTAAAATACTAAAAGTAGTAAATACTACATTCCAGGGAACAAGCCTCTATTCTTTTTAAAATCAATCCAGAAAAGCCATAAAATCCTTGTATAAACGAGATATACTCCCTATATTTGCGTAGTAATCCCCTGTTGTCCCTGTCGCAAGACAAACTCCAGGGTTTTGTTTTTATATACTCCCCCCCTATACGGTAGCGTATGGATCTTTTTCCTGAATCACCTTTTTAATCTTGAACAGCCGTTCTTTGGTTAGCGGCTTTATAGTTTCCGGATCCTCACCGTCGAATGTTTCCCCGAAGATCAGATCGTCCACCTCCAGGCCATGATTAAAATTCTCCCTGATACAGTCCCTTAGCAACCAAAGGTTTTTGAGGTTCACCCAATCGGCCGTTATGTTCCTGATCCTTCTAAACATGATTATCGCAGTACGAAAATAATGCCCCACATGATCGTAATCATGGCAAACCCGTTTATCCAGATAATAAACATCTATTTCCTGGTTTTCTTCATCCTCCGCGATCCGGCAAAGGCAGAACGGGATCTGCTCCAGTTTATCCCATTCGATATATTCCGTTGATTTCATATTGTCATTATTATAAATATCATTACTTGACCAGCGAGGTTATCACTTTGGCAAATTCGGAAATATCCCCCTCCACGCTGGCCTTTTCCAACGCTTTCATATATTCTTTTCTACGCTCCACCGGAACAACCGTCCAGTTATAGCCTCCAGACGCAAGCATGGCGTTCAAGACGAACCGTCCCATTCTCCCGTTCCCGTCCATATAGGGGTGAATATACACGAAAAAGAAGTGTCCCAGGACAGCCCTTACCGCCGGGTGCGGCTCATTCTTCAAGAGATCGAAAAGGACGGGCATAGCGTCCCTGACCGCTTTCGGGTTCAACGGGATATGTTGCGATCCCCGTATATAGACCTGCCCGGTACGATAACCCACAAGATCCTCCCTTTGCAAGATCCCCACCGTAACGAACGGCATCCACATCTGCATATACCAGACCGGATGATCCGCCCTTACCGCTTCCCCTGCGTTCTTTCCTTTCAGTATATCGGAGATTGTCCCCCTGACAGCCTGGAACGCCTGGTAATACCCACGTGCCACCAGTGCGTTTTTATGCTCCTTATCTTCTTCCTCCGGCTTCCAGTTCCCGACACGCACTTTCTCGATCAGTTCCGGGGAAACCCTATATCCCTCGATCGAGAGAGAATGATAAGCGTCCTCCGAATACTTTTCATCGACGGATCTCAAATACCCCTCCACGTCATCAATCTTTCCGGGGGCTTCGGGAAACAGTTCTACAACCTTATCCCTCATGTTCTCCCACATCAGGCGCAAGCGTGTGACGTAAGGCGACACCTCATAAACAAGGGGCGTTCGTGGCTGATCCTCGAACGGATCTTCTTCTCTCACGTCATACCCGAACCCCCGCATCGTGGAAACGATGCTGTCGGCGATTTCGCTGTTCCCAATGTTCCGGAACGCCCCGGCTATTCTTCCGGCACGAAGTGAAGCCCCGTTTTTCGTCAGTACCTTTAATATATCGGCAGCGTCCCGTATCATGGCCAGGCAGGTGCGGGCTGCGATCTTCTCCACTTGGAAATATCTCGGCGTGGCATATACCAGGGCTTCGGCAAGCGGATAGAGATTAAGGCCGTATTCCGGCTCTTTATATACCTGATCCGGGATCTCGCTTTGAAACACCAAAAGCGAGGTATCATACATCAGCTTTTGCGTGTTGTTATGGCCTTTCGGCGACTTGATAACCACCTGCACGGGCACGGTCGTTTTCCCCGAATACAGATCCAGCGACTGGTCGGCCGTCAAACACCACCGTTCCCCCAGCCGGACGGCCGCATATTTCGCAATAAAATACCAAAATGAGGTGTACCAGACCGTCGTGTCCCCCTCTGTTCCCGGCCTGGCCGCAATATACCAGCCTTTCATTACTTCCTGCAACCAGCCGTTATCCAACAGCCGGGTTAAATGCGTCCTCCCTATCTCGGCCGTCCCTTGCAGGACGACACAGCGGTCTTTCTCCTGGAGCTTTCTTAATTCCTCCAGTGAAGCCGCCATTTTCTCCGCCATTGTTGCCATAACCGTTTTTATTTAGATTCTGATTATTTTCGTGCAAATACTCGTTTTTAGACACGTGTAAATACTCGTTTTTAATTATGTGCATTTACTCGTATTTGTTGCAAAAATACAATATTTGTTCCGATAATCAGCTACTAATGAAGTCTTTTTTTACTTGTTGTATCGTCGAAACGGCCTTTCCCGTGAGCTTCGCCACGTTCCGGATCGAGTAGCCTTTCTTTAACAAGGCGATCGCCTCCCGGTATTCCTCTTTCCTCTGTTCGGCCGTTTTCCGGCTTCCCGGCTTCCGTCCCAGCCTGCCCCCTTTCTGGATGTACAACTCCCGTCCGCTATTAAGGCGGTCGATGATCCCCTGGCGTTCGATCGCGGCCAGTTCCCCCAACAGGGTAGTGATCAGAGAGGACAAGGGGTTTACCGTCTTGTCCGGCCGTAACGTTTCCAGGTTCAGGTTTTGAATATACACGCATATTTTATGCGTGTGCAGCGTATCGAGTGACTTTAGGATCTCCAGGGTTGAACGCCCCAGGCGTGAGATCTCGGTCAGCAACAACATATCCACCCGGTTCTGCGGATCTGTGCAGTATTCCAGGCAACGGCTTAAAACCGGGCGTTCGATATTGGCCTTTCGTCCGCTTATCTTTTCCTCAAAGACCGCCGTCACCTCGTACCCCCGTCCGGCTGCGAACCTCTCCAGATCGACAACCTGCCGTTCGGTCGATTGCCTGGCCGACTGCGAGCTTACACGTGAATAAATAACCACATTCATCCCTTTTGCTTTTGTTCTTCCTTATCTATTGTTTTAATCACCTTATCCACCTCTTTCAAGGAGGCATTATTTCCGGATCTATCCAAAAAAGAAATTCGCTAATTAACCTATAATTACTATCTTTGCATTGTAATGCTTGGTAAAGCCTCTGTTATCAAAACACGTAA
>OGEU01002638.1_pt1 | contig 12518 bp, 7 predicted proteins | sample 1570651 | NCBI WGS metagenome assembly OGEU01 (sample SAMEA2582129, study PRJEB24529) | metagenome | biome: Human gut stool | place: China | collected 2011 | reverse complement strand
AGGCCACCCTCGCGCACCCACTTGGCAGCGGCGGGGTGCTTTGCCGCGAAGTTATTCCAGAAATTCATAGCCTGCTTCCTTTCAGCTGTTTTTCAGGCGCTCTTCCATGCGGCTGTTCAGCACGAGGTTCTTCACGGCCTCCACGATCACCCGCACAAGGCCGATGATCCAAAAGCCCCGCAGCTCCATCACGATGCCGTCCACCATGCCCATGCTGATAGCGCCATTGGTCATTTTGGCCAGCGCACGCAAAGGCATATTGTACTGGAACAGGATGTTCAGGTCGGGCTTGCCCTTTTTGATGCTGCGGCGCAGCAGGGTACCCAGTACCGCCGCTGCCAGCCAGCCGATGGGGCTGCGTCCGTGTCCCATCTCGCCCAGCGTCATGTTGCGGTCGATGTGCACCTTGTTCTCCGGGATGGGATGGCCAAGCAGCGCCTCAAACTCCGCGTCCGGCACCTTCTGCACCTGCGCAGTGCGGTAATGCTCCAGATTTTTGCCCGCATAGGGGTCGGGTGCGCCGGTGCCCGCTACCGTGACAGCGGCAGTCAAGCGGATATCGGCGCTGGAAGCGCCCACCAGCAGCTGATAGCTGCCGCCCTCCACCTCCCAGCGGTCGGTCTTGACGTTCCAGTAGCGGAACGCCTTATCGTCCAGCGGGATGGTGACGGTCTTGCTCTCTCCGGCTTCCAGCTGCACCTTGGTAAAGCCCTTCAGCTCCTTGGCGGGGCGGAAAATCGTTGCATCCGGCTTTGCCACATAAAGCTGCACCACCTCGGCACCTGCACAGCTGCCGGTGTTGGTGACAGTCAGGGTCACGCCCTTTTCGTCTGCTTTCAGGTCACTGTACGCAAAGCTGGTATAGCTCAGGCCGTAGCCGAAGGGGAAGGCGGTGGGCACACCGGCGGTGTCGTAGTAGCGGTAGCCCACATACAGACCCTCGCGGTACTCCACAGTGGGGCCGTCGCCGCCGAAATGCGCTTTTGCGGGGGTGTCGGCATAGCTGCGCGCCCAAGTCTCAGCCAGCTTGCCGCAGGGGTTCTGCGCGCCGGTGAGCATCTCGACCAGTGCGCCCGCACCGGCCTGACCGCCCAGGCAGCCGTAGACCAGCGCCTTGCAGTCCTTGACCCAACCGCTTTCCAGCGAGGAGCCCGCACTCAGCAGCACAGCCACATTGGGGTTTGCCGCCGCCACAGCCGCCAGCAGTTCCAGCTGGTTCTCTGCCAGCTTCATGTCGGCGCGGTCGATGCCCTCGCTCTCTTTGATCTCGTCCAGACCCATGCACAGCAGCACCACATTGGCGTTCTTTGCCAGCTGCACCGCCTCGGCCTTCAGCGCCTCGTCGGGCTTGCCCTGCCGGTCAAAGCCCTTGGCGTAGCCAACACTGTTCAGGCCGCTCTCGGCAAGGCAGTCCAGAAAGGAATCCACCTTGATGGAGTTGACGGCGCTGGAGCCTGCACCCTGATAACGGGGCGTCTGGGCAAAGTCGCCGATGACCGCCACCTTCTCCCCCTTTGCAAGGGGCAGCAGACCGTTTTCGTTCTTCAGCAGCACGATGCTCTGAGCAGCAGCCCGGCGTGCCAGTGCGTGGTGGGCGTCGGCATCGAACTTGCCGGGTGCGGCGTCCACCGCCGCCTTGGTGGTGAACACCAGCTCCAGCAGTTCGTCCAGCCGGGCGTCCACGTCTGCTTCGGTGATCTTGCCAGTCTGCACTGCCTTCATCAGCTCCCGGATGGCGTCCCCGCCGGGGGCAGGCATTTCCAGCGTAGAGCCGTTCTTCACGCCAAGGGCGTGGTCGTTGCTGCCGCCCCAGTCGGTGACCACCGCGCCGTCAAAGCCCCAGTCCCTGCGCAGGATATCCATGAGCAGGTGGGTGTTCTCGTTGGCGTAGGTGCCGTTGACAAGGTTATAGGCGGACATGATGGTCTTGGGCTGCGCCTCTTTGACCACCATCTCGAAGCCGGTCAGGTAAATTTCCCGCAGGGTGCGCTCGTCCACGATGGAATCCGAGGCCATGCGGCGCAGCTCCTGACTGTTCACCGCAAAGTGCTTGGGACAGGCGGCAATGCCGTTTTTCTGGATGCCGCGGACGTAGGCCGCAGCCATCTTACCGGCAAGGTAGGGGTCCTCCGAGAAATACTCGAAGTTGCGGCCGCACAGGGGGCTGCGCTTGATGTTCAGGCCGGGGCCCAGCAGTACCGACACGCCCTGTGCCGCCGCTTCTTCGCCCATGGCTGCGCCCACAGCCTCGCCAAGCTCCGGGTCCCAGCTGTTGGCCACGGTAGCCGAGGTGGGGAAGCAGGTGGCGGGCACACTGGGGTTCAGGCCCAGATGGTCAGCCGCGCCCGCCTGCTTGCGCACGCCGTTGGGGCCGTCCGACAGGGTAATGGCCGGGATGCCCTTGCCCGGCAGCGCCCGGGTGGTGAACACCGTGCCGCCGCTCAGCAGGGCGCATTTTTGTTCCAGAGACAAACTCTTGATGATATCTGTGTGTTTCATGGGTCTCTCCTGACAATCAAAAAAAGGGGGCGGGCGTTTGCCCGCCGCCCCTTCTGTTCCTATGTGTTGATCAGACGGTTTTTACGTCCTCTTTCTTTTTACGGAAGCGGAGGATCGTCAGAACGACCAGAACTGCGATCAGACCGCCGCAGACACCATCCACTGCGTAGATGACCTTCTGGTAAGGCTCGACCTTTGCCAGATAACGGCTGCCCGGCATACCGCCGTTCATTGCCTTGGAGTTTGCAATGGTGTACAGGATGTTATGGATTGCTTCACGACCGTAGTGGTAATCTGCAACGTCATCCTTGTTAAAGGTGTACCGTGCGCCGGTGGGCAGGTTCGTCAGCTTGCCGTCTGCACCGGCCTGGATCATCTGGCCAGCGTCCATAAAGACACCGGTGTTTGCGTTGTCGGTGATGATAAAGCCGTGGAAGCCCCACTCGTTGCGCAGCAGGCCGGTGATCATGTTGTAGTTGCCGCCGGCCCAGGTATAGCCAACGCGGTTGAAGGAGGTCATGATGCCGGTGACGGACGGGATCTCGGTGGTGGCATTGCTGTAAGTGCCGTCGCCGTTGTCCTTTGCATAGTTCATCTCGACCTTATCAGACTTGACGCACATCTCAAAGGGCTTGAGGTAGATCTCGCGGGCCGCCTGCTCGTTCAGGAAGGTCGCAATGCTGTACTGGCCTTCACGGTCGCCGCGGTGGTCCTCCTGATCGTTGATGGCGTAATGCTTGACAAAGACATACATACCGCGGGAGGCGACACCCTCACACTCGAGGGAAGCAATGTGACCGCCGATGAACGGATCCTCGGAGTAATACTCGCTGTTGCGGCCGGAGAATGCCGTGCGGTGCATATTGACAGCAGGTGCATACCAGCCATCAACGCCCAGATAGTAGGACTCGTCGCCAATGTTCTCGCCGTAGTGAGTGGCCAGATCATCGTTGTAGGTCTGTGCCAGAACGATCACGCCGCAGTGCGTGATGTTGCCCTTGAAGTAGAGGTTGCCGCTTGCATCAAAGCCGTAGTTGATCAGGCCGGTGGCAGTGTCGCGGTCGGTCGTGGAGGGCTTATCCACCGACTTGATGGCAGCCGTGCCATAGCCGGACTGCGTGATCAGGGTCTGATAATCGCTGGGGGTCAACTGGTCGAGCAGTGCGTCCCACTTTTCATCATCGTAATCCAGACCGCGCATATCGATCAGACCCAGACCGTTGTCCTTGCCGTAAACGATCTCATCGGTCAGGGTGGAGAAGTCGGTGGGGTTCAGGGAATCAAAAGAATCCAGCTTTGCAAGGTCCTCCTTGCTGATCGTCTTGCGGTAGGTATAGGATGCAGCCTTGCCGCTGGCATCGGTACCATTGATGGGGTTGCCCCAGGTGCTGATCTGGTCGCTGACCTCGCCGTCAACGGTCGGCCAGGTGCCAGTCCAGTCACTGCGGGAGAGATACTGCAGCCCGCCGTTTGCATGGTCGAGCTGATTGGTGATCTCCACACCGGTCGTGGTGTCAAGCTTGTAGGTCGTGGTATCCACGGTGCCGTTTGCCGGGGTGTAGATTTCAACAAAAGCAGTGTCGCCATCCGCGGTCATACCGTCTGCCACGCTCTTTCCCTTGGCAGAGAGGATGTTGTTGACCGCTTCGTGTGCGTTTTTAGCCGCAGTGATATAGTAATCACCTGCGTCCAGAATGTAGGTCTTGGCATTGACGTAGTCGTAGGACTTCAGCTGTTCCTGGTCGAAGGTGACCGTCACGGTCTCGCTTGCACCGGGAGCCAGCTCCGAGGTCTTGGCGTAACCGACCAGTTCAACGGCAGCCTTTTCCACCTTGTTGGCCTTGTCATAATCGGTGTAAGGGCTCTGTGCGTAGACTTCCACAACGTCCTTGCCTGCAACAGAACCGGTGTTGGTGACCTTGACCGTCACGGTGCAGGTATCGCCATCCCAGCTGGTGTTGTAATCCGACCAGTCAAAGGTGGTGTAGGACAGGCCGTAGCCGAAGGGGTACATCACAGCATCGTCGTAGTTGTAATCGCCCGCATTGCCCTGACCGAGGACTTTATCCTCGTAACGGGTCTCGTAGTAGCGGTAGCCAACATAGATGCCCTCTTTGTAGCTGACGTAGTTGTACTTGGTGAGGTTGCCATTCTCATCGTAGTAGGCAAAGTCGCCGAAGTTCTGCGCCGCCGGGCTGTTCATGGCATCCACTTCATAGGTATCCACGGTGCGGCCGGAAGGATTGACCTTGCCGGAGAAGATCTCAGCCAGAGAGCACAGGCCGTAGTCGCCCATGGCAGGAGCCGAGATGACCGTGTGGATGCTGGGATAATCCTCCACCCAGCTCAGATCGACCGCTGCACTGGAGTTGAGCAGCAGCACCACATCGTCAAAGTTGTCGTTCAGATACTGCAGGATCTCCAGTTCCGTAGAATCCGGCTCCAGATAAGTCTTGGTCTTGTCCTCTTCCACATCGGTGTGGTTGTACATGGAGCGGGGCATATCACGGCCTTCGCCCGCCACACGGCTGAACACAAAAACAGGAACCGTATTCTTCATGGAATCGGTCAGACCCGGCTCTGCTTTCATAACAGACAAGGGGCATTCGTTGATGGAAAAGTCCTCGTCATCACCGTAGGAAACGGAACCAACGCCCAGACCGTAATCCTTGCCGTTGCCTTCGGAATAGAATTTCCAGAGGTCCTCGTTGACACCGAACCCGGCATCTTCAAAGGCCGTTTTCATATCGACTTTGTTGCCGCCGATGTAGCTGACTGCCGAATGGCTGACAAAACTGAAGGTGGTATCCGTGCTGTACGGCATTCTGCCTTCATCGTTCTTCAGCAGGACGATGCCCTCTGCTGCAATCTGCTTGTTCAGGGCGATCTCATCCTCAACCAGCGCATCCTCTGTGTCAAAGCCGGGCTTGCCGTATTCCATATTAATGCCTTCGGTCTTTGCCTTGCTGTTGTCGATGCCTCCGCTCTTCAGGCCCAAAATGCTCTGCACGCTGCTGGCGTTGGGCGGGATCAGCACATTGGCCGCAACTATACCGCCCGCCAATGCGACACACAACACACCCGAAACGGCAGTTTTGATGATCTTGCCCATCATCTTACCGTCCTTCTTTTTCTGTGCCATAACTGTTAACTCCTTCTCTTTTGGGTACACGACCCGGTTCATGGCTGTTCTCCGGAGTGCGTCCACTCCTTTGCTTGATGTCATTTTATCATATAAACCGCAAAACGAACCGTTCTTTGCACAATCTGTCGTTTGGGATGCATAATTTGAAAAAAGTTTCAAATTGGTTTCATTTTTTATTGTGCTTATTCACAATTCTACTGCCCCTGATTTTGTGCATATCGCAAAAAGGGCGGGGATCACTCCCCGCCCTCGGTCTGTTGAATCCCCGCCTGCGGCAGAAGCACCCGCAGGGTGAACCAGCCGTCCTCCCAGTGCACGGTCATGCTGCCGCTGTGCTGCTGCGCAGCCGCCCGCAGGCTGCGCAGGTCGTAACCGCCGTGGGCACTGCGCAGCGGCAGACCGTCTGCACCCAGCTCCACCGGCTTTTTGCAGTAGTTCTCCACCCGGAACAGCACAAAGCCGTTCTGGGCATACACCGCCGTGCGGATCAGCCGCTTTTCCGGGTCCTGCTCGGCGGCACAGCTTTCAATGGCGTTGTCCAGCGCGGTGCCCACCAGCGTGCAGATCTCCCGGGTGGACAGATGGTCCAGCAGATGCCCGTCTGCCACGCTGGTCATGCGGATCTGCTTTTCCTGACATTCCATGCTCTTGGCGGTGAGCAGGATGTCCAGCACCGGGTTTCCGGTCTTGTTCTCCGCCTCATACTGCAGAATGCTGTTCTCCATCTTTGCCAGCGCCGCGTCCTGCTTGGCGCGGTCCCGCTGGGCACGGATATCAGCGATCTGGACCTTCAATTCATGGTAGCGGCTGTTGATGAGCTCGATGCCCTCCTTGCTGCGCTTGTACTGTTCGTACTGCCGGTGCAGCACATTGTCCATGGCAGAAAGCTCCTGATGCAGTGCGCTCTCCCGCAGTTGCTCGTGCTGCAGCGTCAGGATCAGCACCCCGCAGAAATCCACCAGCGTGCGGATGCAGAACACGTTCATGGTCGCCGGGCTCTCCCCCAGAAACAGAAGGTTGCTGACCACGAACACCGTGCCCGCCATGACAAATGCCGCCAGCGCAGCCTTGTTGCTGATGTCCAGATGCTTTTCGGGCAGCGGACGGCTGCGCTCCAGCCAGAACATCAGGCCGTAGACCGCGCCGTAGACCGCCGCCAGCAGCGCCAGCGCCAGCGGGTCAAAGCCGCTCCGGTGCGGGAACAGCCAGCAGTGCAGCTGCCATTCTGCGCTGGCAGCAAACTCTGCCAGCAGAAACGCCCGGGCGGTGATGTACAGTGCCTCCAGCCAGTTGACCGCCCGGCTGCCCCACAGGTACCCGTAGAGCAGCAGCACCGCGCAGAGCATACAGGGCACCCACCACGCCAGCGGCACATAGCCGGTCTTGTGCAAAAAGATTCCCAGCACCAGTGCCCACACCACCGTGACCGCGGTCTGCCGGTGGAACCGCCGCGGCAGGCGGCGGGCGTAGAGCAGCACCGCCAACACCTCTGCCAGCGCCGTGTACAGGCGGGGGATGCTCGGCAGCATGGTCATGAGCCCTCACCTCCGATGTAGTCGGTCAGTGCAGCAAGAAATGCCTTGCGCTTGGGGCGGCTGATCTGCAGCTCATAGGGTCCCACCTGCACCGTGTTCTGCTGCACCGCCTGCACCTGCGCCAGATTTACCAGATAGCCGCTGTTGCAGCGGGCAAAGGGGCGGCCCGCCAGCTTTTCCTCCACTGCCTTGAGGGTGCCCGGTGCCGAAAAATCGCCGTCCTCGGTGTAGTAATGCACCCGGTGGCCTTCGCTTTCCAGATAATACAGCCGGGAGCTGTCCAGCCGCCGCAGGCCGCTCTCCACCGGGACCATGAGATAGTGGCTGGCGCGGCGGGCCAAATTTTTCTCGGCCTTTTTCAGCTGCTCGGAAAATGCAAAATACGGCACCGGCTTCAGCACATAGTCCAGCGCTCCCACCGAGTAGCCCCGGATGGCATACTGCGCCATATTGGTGATGAAGATCAGGATGACGTCTGCATCCATCTGCCGGATGCGCTCTGCCGTGGTCATGCCGTCCAGATGCTTCATCTCCACATCCAGAAAAATAATATCGTAGACGGCGCGGTAATTGTCCAGAATGTCCACCCCGTCCGCAAAGACCGATACCTCAAATTCTGTCCCGTACTGCCGGGTATACCGCCGGATGTACTCCTGCAATACCCCCTGCACCTCCGCGTCATCCTCTACGACTGCCACCCGGATCATGACCGCACCTCCCTTACCACACCTTTGTGGAACTGTTATGGCTCTATTATAGCGCAATCACGCCGGGTTTGCCAAGTCCCCGCCCCGACAAGTTTCCACCTGCAAATTTTACGCTATCGGGGTGTTCTTTCCTTGGCGGGTGTGGTATACTCGGCTTAGCGCAACAAATCCAAATTTGCGGAGGAAACAAACGTGGAAGATAATAAATCAACGAATGTCAAGAAAACGGTAAAATCAGGAATAACTTTTGGAAGTGCATTAGCTATGGTTATTAGTTATACAACGTGGAAGTCTGTCGGTTGGGCGATTTTTCATGGATTACTTAGTTGGGTATATGTCGTATATTTCCTTTTGCGTTACTAAATTCCAGTTTGTCGCACATCCTGCCTAAAACAAAAACCGGAACGATCGTCCCTTTTTCGGGTGGATCGTTCCGGTTTTTATGTTATATTGAAAATCGTTTTATGCCAGCTTGGCTTCCAGACGGGTGCGGATGGCCTTGATAAAGCCCTCGCTGTCCACAGCGGTGGGGGTGATGCCCTCAGCCAGACCGCACAGGTCTTTCGTCATGATGCCATCGTTCAGGGTCTGCAGGCTGGCGGCTTCCAGTGCCTCGCCAAACTTCACCAGCTCCGGCAGGCCGTCCAGTTCACCGCGCTTCTTAAACGCGCCAGACCACGCAAAGATGGTAGCCATGGGGTTAGTGGAGGTCTTTTCGCCCTTCAGGTACTTATAGTAATGGCGGGTGACGGTGCCGTGGGCGGCCTCGAACTCGTATTTGCCGTCCGGACTGACCAGCACGCTGGTCATCATAGCCAGAGAGCCAAAGGCAGTGGAGACCATATCGCTCATCACGTCACCGTCGTAGTTCTTGCAGGCCCAGACAAAGCCGCCCTCGCTGCGAATGACGCGGGCAACGATATCGTCAATGAGGCTGTAGAAGTAGGTGATGCCTGCGGCCTCGAACTTTGCCTTATACTCGGTGTCGTACACCTCCTGGAAGATATCCTTGAAGGTGTGGTCGTACTTCTTGGAGATGGTATCCTTTGCGCCGAACCACAGATCCTGCTTCACATCCAGTGCGTAGTTGAAGCAGCTGCGGGCAAAACTGCGGATGGAATCATCCTTGTTGTACTGGCCCTGCAGAACGCCAGCGCCCTCAAAGTCAAACACGGTGGCGCGCTGCTCAGAACCATCGGCACCGGTGAACACCAGCTCAGCCTTGCCTGCACCCGGGATGCGGAACTCAGTGCACTTGTACACATCGCCGTAGGCGTGGCGGGCAATGGTGATGGGCTTTTTCCAGTTCTTAACCACTGGCTTGATGCTGTCGATCATGATGGGTGCGCGGAACACGGTGCCGTCCAGCACCGCGCGGATGGTGCCGTTGGGGCTTTTCCACATCTCATGCAGCTTATACTCGTCCATGCGCTGGGCATTGGGAGTGATGGTGGCGCACTTGACCGAAACGCCGTACTTCTTGTTGGCAAGGGCGGCATCCATGGTCACCTTGTCGGCGGTAGCGTCGCGGTTGGGCAGGCCCAGATCGTAATATTCGGTCTTGAGGTCCACAAACGGAAGGATCAGTTCGTCCTTGATCATCTTCCACAGAATGCGGGTCATTTCGTCGCCGTCCATCTCGACGAGGGGCGTGGTCATTTTGATTTTTTCCATAGCAGGGTTCCCTTTCCTCTCTTTGGATCGTTTCTCCAGCCGCGCTGCACTGCCAGATGCCGCGCGGGCAGTTCGGCAGAATATTTATTTGCGGTAAGCGGCTGCCAGCTTTTCAAGGGCCGGCAGGCTGCGCTTGACCTTTTCGGTATCGATGCAGTAGGCAAGGCGCACATAGCCCTTGACACCAAAGCTGTCGCTGGGCACCAGCAGCAGATCAAACTCCCGGGCCTTCATGCAGAAAGCGTTGGCGTCCTCTTCCAGCGCCTTCGGGAAAATGTAGAAGGTACCGCCGGGGCGCTCCACCTCAAAGCCCAGCGCGATGAGCTTATCGTACAGCAGGTTCATGTTGGTCTCATACACACTCAGATCACTGGTCACATCCTGACAGCGGCTTACGGCCCGCTGAATGATGCTGGGCGGGCAGTTGTGGCCGGTGAAGCGGGAGATTTGGGCCATCATGTCCACCAGCACATCCTCGCCCTCACAGCCCGGACGCACCGCCACATAGCCAAGGCGCTCGCCGGGCAGGCTCAGGCTCTTGGAGTAGGAGAAGCAGGTGAGAGTGTGGGGGAAGAACGCCGCCGGGTAGGGCACCTTTTTGCCGTCGAATGCGATATCGCGGTAGGGCTCATCGCTGACGAGGAAGATGTTGTGGCCAAAAGCCTTGCTCTTCTCGGTCAGGATCTCTGCCATGCGGGTGAGCGTCCCGGCAGAGTAGACCACGCCGGTGGGGTTATTGGGGGTGTTGATGAGCACACAGGTGGTCTTTTCGCCGATCATCTGCTCGAATGCGTCCAGATTGGGCTGGAAGGTCGGTGCCTGCGGCGGCACAACCTTGAGGACTGCCCCGGTGCCCGCCACATAAGGGCCGTACTCCGGGAAGTAGGGCGCAAAGGTGAGCACCTCGTCGCCAGGCTGCGTGACCGCACGGATGGCATGGGCAATGGCACCCGCCGCACCGGTGGTGGGGAAGATGTGCTTCTGCTCATAGGGCAGGCCAAAGGTCTTTGTCAGGTGCGCTGCCACATCGGTGCGGAAGCCCGGGTCGCCCTGACTGGGGCAGTAGCCGTGCAGGTTTACCGGTTCCTCGTTGGCCAGCAGGTCCTGCATGGCGGCAGTGAACTCCTGCGGGCAGGGCACGCTGGGGTTGCCCAGCGAGTAATCGAACACATTCTCATATCCGATCTCTGCGGCACGCTGTTTGCCGTACATGAAGGTCTCGCGGATGACGCTCTTATTGCCGAGCATCGCGCGGTAGGTCTCATTCAGCATAATACTTCCCCCTGAGAGTTTATTTGTGGGCAGCCGTATAGCTCTGTTCCACCTTGATGATGCAGCTGTAGGCTGTATCCTGTTCCTTGATGAACTGTTCCAGCTGTGCCAGCAGCTCTACCTTATCCCCTGCATAGCCTGCCGGCAGCACCAGATCGAACAGCACGTTGGTGTGGGTCCTGCCCGGCACGATGCGCAGATCGTGCAGCGAAAGGGCCGGGTCGAGCTGGCGCAGCTTTTCGGTCAGGCGGGCGCGCAGCACGCCCACGGCAGAATCCGAGGTGACGATGGGATCGTAGTGGATGGTAACCAAAAGCCGGTCATTCTTAAAAAAGTCCCGCTCAATGTTGTCGATCAGGTCGTGTGCCTCCAGCGGGTCCTGCTCGGCGGGCAGCTCCACATGCAGGGAGGCGAACTGGTGTCCCGGGCCGTAGTCGTGCACCATCAAATCGTGCATTCCCAGCACGCCGGGATAAGAGAGTACCTTCTGCTCGATGTGGTCCACCAGATCCTCGCTGGGGCTTTCGCCCAGCAGCGGGCTGAGCGTATCCATCACAAGGCCCCAGCCGGAGATCAGGATGAACGCCGCCACGCCTACACCCATCAGGCCATCCAGCACATCCCAGCCGGTCACGCGGCACAGCACCGCTGCAATGAGCACCGCGCTGGTGCTCAGCACATCGTTGCGGCTGTCCGCAGCAGTGGCAATGAGGGTCTCGGAGCCGATGATGCGCCCGATGGTGCGGTTGAAGCCGCTCATCCACAGCTTGACGAGGATGGATGCGATCAGCACGGCCACCGTGAGCCAGCTGAACATCACCGGGGTGGGGTGCAGCACCTTGACCACCGATTCCTTCAGCAGCGAAAAGCCGATGCCGAGAATGGTCACGCTGACTACCAGCCCCGCCAGATATTCATACCGGGCATGGCCGAAGGGATGCTCTGCGTCCGGGGCCTTGCCGGCCAGCTTGAAGCCCACCAGACTGACCACGTTGGACGAGGCATCCGACAGGTTGTTCAGGGCATCTGCCATGATGGCAATAGAGCCGAACAGAGTGCCTACGGTCAGCTTGCCCAGACACAGCAGCAGGTTGCATGCCACGCCCACCCAGCAGGCAAGGTTGCCGTAGGCGGCGCGCACCTTAGGGTCCTGCGCATGGTCGGGCTGGCGGATGAAAAGACGAATCAAAAACTGAGTCATAACGGTCCTCCATGGGCAGCGCTGGACACCTGCATACCCTGTCATCGCTTATAGTATAGCATTTCGCTTTATCGTTTTAAAGTATTTTCCGAAAACTTTTGCCCGGTATAGAAAGACCCCGGCAGAGCGGGATGCCCTGCCGGGGAGCTTTATGGGAACGGTAAACCGGGATTTTCGGATGAATTACTTCTCAGAAGGCTTGCTCAGGTCCACGCTGCGGATGATCTTGCGCACTGGCAGGATGCTCTTGGCGTTCATGGACAGCTCGTCCACGCCCATGCGCAGGAAGGTCTCGGTCAGGGCGGTGTCGGCACCCAGCTCACCGCAGATGCCCACCCAGATGCCGTGACGGTGGCCCGCCTCAATGGTCATCTTGATGGCGCGCAGCACAGCGGGATGGTGCGGGTTGAAGAACGGCTCCAGCTTTGCATTCTGGCGGTCCAGCGCACAGGTGTACTGGGTCAGGTCGTTGGTGCCGATGGAGA
>OGEU01002636.1_pt1 | contig 12521 bp, 9 predicted proteins | sample 1570651 | NCBI WGS metagenome assembly OGEU01 (sample SAMEA2582129, study PRJEB24529) | metagenome | biome: Human gut stool | place: China | collected 2011 | reverse complement strand
ATTAATTCTATTGATAAAACAAATGAAAAACATCTATTATCTACTATGTCTTCTTTTTCCCTTGTCCGTTATGGGACAGGAGCTAACTGGTAAAAGCCAGTGGATTTACCCGGACGCTTCTGGAAAATTAGTATATAAAACAACGAAAAAAGGTGATCGCATCATTGATTTTTCCCATGCTGGCTATAAAGGCGGTGGAGTTACATTACCTTATGTTCCGGCCAAGTTGACGGTACATCCTTTAGGAGAGAATGAAGATTGCACGGACTACATCCAAAAAGCTATTGATATGGTCTCTGCACTTCCCCAAGATGAAAATGGATTCCGGGGAGCTGTATTATTGGCACCCGGACGTTTTGTGTGCGAACGTACTATCCAGATTACGGCTGACGGTGTAGTTTTGCGTGGTACCGGAAGTGACCCAAGTGGAAGTACCATTGTTATGACTGGTGGGAAACACACAGCTATAGTTGTGAATAACAATCTTCGTCAGAGGGCAGGCAATCGTTTGGGAGAGACTTCTCCGGATGAGAAGAGCATAAAAGTCATTGACAAATATATTCCTGCCGGTTCCTATCATTTCACAGTGGAGGACGCTTCGGGACTTTCTGTTGGAGATAACATCGAAATACGTAAACCTGTGACAGAGAAGTGGATTAAATATATGAAGATGCACGATCTGGTACGCGATGGAAAACCTCAGACTTGGATAAAGGCAGGAAGACTGTTGATTGCAGAACGGACGATTGCAGGTATCGAGAAAAATACAATCACTTTGACAGTTCCATTAGTAGATTCTTATGATGCCCGGTTTACGGATGATAACACTACGGTGGTGATAGCCAATGATGTCCGGCGTATTCGTCAGTGCGGTGTGGAGAACCTCCGCATTGAATCGCCGGCGCAGGCAGTTAATCATGGAAAAGCTTTATATTACGCATTAAGAATAAATGGAGAAGATTGTTGGGCGAAGGATATCAATGCAATGGAAACCATGGAAAGCGTAGGTGTAGGAGGTCGGCGCATCACCCTGCAACAAATTAATGTGGTAAGAAGGGCTCTACATCAGGGAGCCTCCAAACCAGCAGAATTTGCACCGAATGGAGGACAGATTTTACTGGACCGTTGCTCGGTTGCAGGCGACAATATTTGGTTTGTGGCACTTGGCGGCGGACAAACAGGCCCTATTGTATTCCTTAATTGCAGCTTCAGAGGGAACGGACGCATAGAAGGACATCAACGCTGGAGCACTGGTTTACTACTTGATAATTGTGTATTGCCGGACGGAGGCATTGATTTCAAGAATCGCGGTTCTATGGGTTCTGGTCACGGTTGGGGCACTGCCTGGTCCGTTGCTTGGAACTGCGTAGCAAAAAGTTATGTGAACCAAATACCACCGGGAACCTGCAATTGGGTAATAGGTAGTAAAGGGGAAAATACACCACTACGCCGTCCTTTCAATCAATCGGGGCCGACATTGCCCGTTGGTATTTTCGATTCTCATAATACTCAGGTTACCCCTCAAAGTCTTTATCTTGCACAACTTAAGGAGCGTTTAGGCGAATCTGCATTGCAAGCTATCGGATACGGACCTACTGCACAGTTACCTCCTCCCACTCCGTCCAACTATGCTTTTCAAGGAGGCATGCAGGCTTCTTCCGAATTGGTTGGAAGAGGTTATAATGCCATACATGAATATATGCGCACTTTAGGATGGGACTACTCTGAACATCCTAATATATCGAAGAATGATCATTATGACGGAGTTCATTGTGAAGTAATATTCGATCCTGTTTTGCAACAATACATATTTAAATTCACAAATCATGCCAGTGCTGAAGCTTTGGATAGTGACCGCGGCAGGTTATTGAGTGATCGTCAGCGAAACGAAATGAAAAGCCAGACCAACCATAATTGGCACCATCTGAATGGGAACTGGAATGAATGGCAACGATTAGAATGGAAGTTCCGTATTCCGAAAGGCTTTCAACCCACTACTAAATTTTGCCACCTCCACCAACTAAAAGCGCAAGAGGGAAACAATGGTGCACCACTCATCACCATCAGTACACGTTGTGATGAGAACGGTGATAATAAACGCGTGCAAGTAATCCATACGGGAGATACAAGGACATCAGGTAAAGGAATTCTGATAGACGATCTCCCTCTTTCTGATTTTGAGGACGAATGGATACAGGTTGAGACAGAAATGCATTATACTCACCATGGCACATTCCGCATCAAGCTCACCCGCATCAGTGATGGTAAAGTACTTGCCAATCAATCTTTTTCTGATGTAGATTTGTGGAGAAAAGGAGCAACGAACATCCGCAATAAATTTGGTATCTATCGCAGTCTGGGGCGAAAGATGCAGAGTGCATCCGATCGTCCGGACAATGGCCTTAAAGATGAAAGTCTACAATTGGCAGATTTTAAAGTCTATGAAGCACATACTAATCCGAACCCACAACCTCATGATTAATTTGTCGCTTTGACATTTTGTATTTTCAACCACTGTACGTTTGTATTCTTTCGCCCTTCCTGCCATAAGTTCAAAAAGAATGCACGGAAACAGGATTAGATAAATTCAAAAAGAAAGTAGAAAAGGGTAATGCTTACGGGTTCTTCTTGTAAGTATTATCCTTTTCTGTCTTTCGGTTACAATTTGCAAGAAACGATCCGGTATCTGTTGATAAAATGCTACTGAAAAAGTGAATGGAAAAGAGGATGAAATAGAAGGTCTAAATACACTTTGGGAATTCCTGATGACGTTTATATAGGCTTTGTACATCAGGTATTAACTTCCTGTCTACAGGAAGTTAACTTCTTGCACGCAGGATATTAATGTCCTGCGTCTTGGATATTAATATTCTATCTCCAGATACTTAAGCTTTATTCTCTTTTTTATTCATTTCCTGCATATCTATTACTTTTTATTCGACCTTCTTGCATAAGTATTCCGGGATTGAATCGTAAAAGATACTATAATCTTTATCCCGCAAAAATCATGAGTCATAGAATAAATTAAATAGGCTTTCTTTTAAAAGTAAAATAGACAATAATATTGCAAAAAGACATGTGAATTGGATGTAGGCCGACTCCATTTAATATTGTGGATAACGGTCTGTATAGTCAAAACATGTCCTCCCAAGGAACAGGCCTATCATTATTATCATGTATCTATAATATATAAGCATTATCATCACACAGAATACTCCTCTCATGTTTAAACCTATCATTTGATTCTTATTAAAATAACCCCATTAGCTCCTTTCATTCCATATTCAGAACCATCTTTTTTAACCTCTATTTCACGTATGTCTTCTACTGATACTGCATTATTTGCTTCTTCCAATGAGTTATACTCCGTTCCGCTTACTATAAAAAGAGGTTCAGTACTTAGTGCAAAAGATGAACTGCCTCGTATTGAAGCTTTCATCTGCCCATCAGAGTAGTTGATTTGTAATCCGGCGATATTCCCACGCAATAAGTCTATCAGATTGTTCGCATCTAATTGTTGAATTTTCTCATAAGTTATAATATTGTTATTATAAGTTTGTCCGGGTATTTCCTGATACATGCAGGTTATTGTTTTTTCATTGGTGGCATAACGCAATGAGTTTTTTCCTAAATGTATAGTATAAGTTGGAAGGTTTAACATAGGCACATAAGCCACCAACTTTCTGTTAGGATATATCAACAGAGTATCACCAGTTTTAATACGCCCCAACTCAAAAGTACCTTTCGATGAAGTTGAAAGCATTTTCATACGTCCTTTTATCCGCATTTTTATTTTCTTTACCGGTTTACCTTTTTCATTCAGAAGAATCCCTGTTACATTTTCTTGAGCCATTCCTGAGAGCGAAATCAGAATAGCTGTCAGTAAAAATAGAATACGATGTTTCATATCTTTATAATATTAGTAAAAGGAGAGAATATTTAAACATAGTACAAATGTCCAATATTCTCTCCTCTTCAAGTGAATGAAGTTGATTATTTACCTTTCACGAGGTTCAGAGGTACAGATTGTACCATTATCATAAACGAATAAATTATCCGCAAAAATAACGACTTTATTATCAAGTCCGAAACCGGAACGGGATACATAATACTGCTCCTGTACACCAGCTAATACATTACTTTCAAAATACTTTTTACCATCATAATAAACAATGAATCGTTTATTGGCATCAATGGAGACAGCAATCGTTTTAAAAGCATCTTTCTTAAATTTAAAGTTCGCTGTATCTGTACCCTCATCTATTATATGCTCTTCAGTCTCACCTGTAGATACATTGGTTGTTGTATAAGTTACTTTCCATGCTCCTGTCTTGGGATAAGTTGTAAAGCAGGCCTTAGTTACATAAAATGTAGCATTATTAATACGAGCAAACTCAATACGAATTTCTACAAAATTATTGTCAGCAGGACAAGTATTAACTGCATAATCTACTTGTGTAGAAAAAGGAATGGATACACTTCCCCAGCTACGCGCAAAACGCCCGTCTGCTTTGCTGGAAGTTAACTTCACAGCACCATTTGAACCTTTATTGGCATCAAATGCCACTGTCATAGATGCATTGGACCAACCTTCATTATAATAAGGTGTTTCAAAGTTAGAATAAAAAAGCTCGTCCAGTACTGTCATTTTAGAGCGACGAGTTTCTTTCTTTCCACCACATTTCACTGTACACCAAACTTCATAAATACCGGCTTCATTCGGTGCTTTCCATACATTCTCAAATAACCCTTGGGGATTTGTCATACTTCCTCCATCACATCCCCATTCATAGCTGACATCGGTGTCATCGCTGAGTTCGGCAGAAACAAATACTTTCACCACATCATTACGGCAGAATTTTGTACCGAAAGTGTTTAATGAAACAATATTTACACTGTCGTCATCTGAACAAGAAGCAAAGATTATACACATTAATATAGCGATATTGAATATTAATTTTTTCATACGTTTCTATATTATTAATTTATTCTTGATTCATAAAATATCTCGATGGGCGGGGTTGCCACCAATCAGATACATGGATATAGCCATCACGCGCATGAATATTGGTAGTACGGCAACTACCGGAAGAAGCTGCCAGAAGCCCTCTGTAATTCCATTCAAAGTTATTCAATTGAAGTGGCAGGTTACGATCGTGTCCAGCTTTGATACACATAACTGCTGTATCACCTTTCAGTGTCTGTCCATCCCTGTTATAAGAAAATTGCCCGTCACCATAAGTTTCAATCCAGCGGTCTGAGGAATCAATATTGAAATATGACCATTCGCCTCTGACAATATGATAGGTTAGTAATTCTCTGACAATCTTCTTGTCATATTGCTCCCACGCTGTTGCCGCAATGGCTTCTGCTGTTCCAGGAAGTATTACAGGATTTTTCTGCCAAAAGCAATTATCTCCACTACTAAGAGCACTATTTGTTAGCAATATATGTGTATTACCCGGTTCCTTATATAAATCTTCAATTCCAGCATATTGAATACCTTCAATTAAAGTGCTGAATATATCAGGACGGTCTTGGATAAATTCCCAAATCGTCATATTTACCTTATTATCTGCTTCTTTCGCTTCATATTCCTCATTACTTTGAAAATCAAGACCAAACAAGGTACATGAACTCAATGAAAAACAAAATAAGGCAAGACCTATAAAATATCTAAAGACTTTCATATTCATTCATTTATTATTTAAAACATTATTGTTATTCTTCATAAGGCTTATTTTGCTGTCCGCTCATTGATGGATTCTTACGGAATACATCCTGATTCAAAGGCCATAAAATTCTACCGTAACCACCAATTTGATTAGCTCCTTTTTCGGCACCAATTACAAAACCTTCCGGAATCCTCTGATCACCTAAATCTTCATTCTGCAAATATGGATCTAAATATTCTTTTACCATATCATTACGCACCAAGTCAAACCAGTGTTTGCCTTCTGCCCAAAGTTCAATAGTCCGTTCATCAATGATTAATTTAATCAGATCTTTTTCTGTCGGATAATCGGCTAAGGTAGCAGAAGTTGCCCAGCTTGCACGCTTACGTATTTGATTTACAATATCAATCGCACCTTGATAGTCTTTATTTGTTCCCAGTACCAAGGCTTCAGCTTTCAATAGCAATATATCTGCTATACGATAAATAGGCATGTGGGTAGAACATGAGCCATTAGCAACATATGAATATCCAGGTCTGCCACTATTGGCAGTCGCTCCATATTCTGTAAACTTTGGGCATTTAATCTGGAAGTTAGCTGCATTACCATAATCTCCATTCATTGCTTTCTCATACGATTCATCTATCATTTCGTCTGGAGTAATGAAATAACTAATTGCAAATGTATCCATAATCATAGTCACGCGAGTGTCTTCTCTTTTACGAGATACCAATTCTTTATAATATGCCTTTGTTGGATGATATCGAATTGTATTTGAGCCTGATGCAATTTCCTGAGCATATCCAAATCCGTTACTGTCTTCTTCATAATTCCAGAAAAGGTTAAAGATCATTTCTTTAGAGCTTGATGGATTCAAGAACATACTGGAGTAAGTAGAAGCGGGCTCAAGACTATACTTATAATTTGCCAGCAGATCATTTGCAGCTATTAAGGCTTTATCATATTCTTTATACCACATCAATACATCTACACGCAATGCCATGATAGCCCCACGATTTAAATAGTATTTACTTGCACTGGACATATCTGTAGAAGCGCCAATATATTCTAAAGCTTTCTCAATATCTCCCAAAATGAAAGCTTTCAGTTCTTCTACAGAAGTTCTACCATAGTAGCGCTCCTGAGAAGACACATCTTCCATAGGTTCAGTAATTTTAGGCACACCACCCCATACACGTATAGCGTAAAAATACATCAACGCACGCATAGCATAAGCTTGACCTAAATAAGGGGCAGATACAGAACTACCAATCGGGCTGTTGGGAATATGCTTAATCGCTGCATTGGCACGATAAATAGTTTTGTAAAGATCACTCCAGCTAGAAGAGCCCGATTGTGAGTTCAGACCATTATACAATAGATTACGATCATAAGCTGTTCCACGTTCAGCATATACACCAGAACGGAGCTCTCCCCAATAGAACCAATTTGTGCGTAAAGTAGATTGTAAACCATCATACATACCCGCATTCCAGGTTTTCAAATCTTGTTCCGAGGTCCAAAAGGTCTCACCTGATAGTGAACTTTCAGGCTGCCTATCTAAAAAATTCTCACAAGAAGCGAGTAATAGGCTGACACCTGCAATCAATAAATATTTTAATCTTTTCATAAGTTGTTACAAGTTAAAAGTTAACATTTAATCCGAAACCAATTTCTCTTGCAGTTGGATATCGTCCGCTGTCAATACCCGGACGAAGTACATTACTATTGGAAATACTCGACGGGTCAAATCCTTTGTATTTTGTCCAAGTCAGAAGATTGTTTCCATATACATACAATTGAAGATCTGAAATATGGAATCGTTTAGTGAGTTTGCGATCAACCCTGTAAGCCAAACGCGCATTTGTAAGACGGATATAGTCACCATCTTCCAAGAAGAAAGAAGAAAGCTCACGTGCATTATTTACACCTGTTGTCGCTTTCGCGCTGCTATAAACTTCTGTTATTTGCCCTTGATATTTCCACAAACGATAACAATCTCTTGCCAATGGAGTCATGTTTGAGGATGAATTCTGCAACAAGTCTCGGCGTTGTTTATTATAAATCTTGTTACCAAAACTTCCATAGAATGAGAAGGACAATGAGAAACTCTTATAATTCAAATAGTTAGTCCATCCCATATACCATGTAGGCATACCATTGCCCAAAATACGCCTATCAGAATCACCGATTACACCATCATGGTCTAAATCATCCCAAATAATATCACCACCTTTACTTACAGAACCGGCAGTAGTCATTTGCCCTACATCACCTGTATATTTCTGACCACCTTTGGTTTCGTAGTGCGAGAAAACCGGTTTGCCATTTGAACCATAGATATAGTTGTTATAATTATTGGGGTCTCTTTGATATACGGGTACCAAACGGTCGCCAAATGAACCATCACCATTCTTTATGTATGCATTTGCTTCATCTGTAGCATAAATACCTAAAGCTTTTTGACCAAACCATTGTCCCAAAGGAGAACCTTCTTCAATCAGATATTTACCATCTTCTACAAAACTTTTACCTTCTGACAGTTTTAATACTTTATTTTTGTTTTTGGTATAGGTAAGGGTAGTTTGCCAAGAGAAATCGCGAAGTTGTATAGGAGTTGCATTGATTGTAAGCTCAATACCTTTATTCTCAATATTACCCATATTAACTCGCATACTACTAACGCCTAGCTCAGAAGGTATTACCTCATCAGCTAATAGATCTTTAGTCTTCTTTATATAATATTCCGCCGCTAAAGATACACGTCCATCAAGCAAAGTGACATCCAAACCGATGTTGGTTTGTTCTGTAGACTCCCAACTTAAATCAAGATTGGCTAACTTATCTGTTTGGGTAACTCCAATGACCCCATTGTAATAAGAACCAATATTATATTGATTGATTGATTCATAATTACCTACACGTTCATTACCATTTGTACCCCAACTTACTCTAAATTTAGCATCAGTCAATACTGGTTTTGCCCAATCAAAGAAGAATTCATCAGACGCACGCCATGCAACAGATGCAGATGGAAATAATCCCCAACGATTGCCTACAAAACGAGAGGAACCATCATAACGAAGATTAGACGTAAATATATATTTTCCCTTATAACTATAGTTAACACGTCCGAAAAAAGATGCCATAGCATGACTTTCATAGGTAGTCTTTGTTTTTGTCAAATCTTTCACTTGTTGAGCATTAGAAGTGAGTATTGATTCCGAGACATAATCACTACCTTCTAAATGGAATGTTTCATCGCGCCAATCCTCAACACTGGTACCCAACATTGCACCTACAGAATGATCTTTAAAATCTCTGGCAAAGTTTATATAAGTCTCCGCAGATAATTTACGAGGTATCTTGGCATCATTAGAACCTGAACTGATACCCGAAGAAACCAAATCTCCACGGATTAACTGGTCATTACGGTTAACCTTCAATTCACCTTGTACATTGGCAGACCAGATTAGCCCTTTCATAAGTTGAAATTCTGCACCTTGATATAAAGATACTGAATAAGAAACACTCTTATTTACGCGTTCATATGCATCAGCTATTGGATTAAACTGACCACCATTATTATATACATAAGAACCATCAGGGAAATAAAGTGCCATCTGTGGTGGACGACGCAATGCCTGGTTTATTACACCACCAGTGTTGATGTTATTTTTATCAGTATAAGCTACATTAAAGCGGCTCATGAGTTTAAAACGATCCGATACTGCAAAGTCTACATTCGTTCTGGAAGTAATACGATTCAAATAGCTATTTAAGACAATGCCTTGCTCGTTCAAATAACCAATACTTGTATAATAGCTCATTTTATTTTTTGCACCGCTAATATTGATATCTACTTGATTAGAATGGGCCATACGAGTAATTAAATCCTGATAGTCATTATCAGCCATAAAGTTAGGATGCAAAGAGTCATTGCTGGTTTTCCATAAAGAAGTCCCTACGTTGCCAGCTCTTTCTTTCAAGTAACGTTCAAATGCATTTGCTTGGTCAATCTTATGCCCCAACTTTTTCATAGAATGATTATACTTCACTGAAATTCTGGCAGGAGCTCCCTCTTTACCGCGCTTTGTACTAATAATGATTACACCGGCTGCTGAACGAGAACCATAAATAGCTGCTGAAGCGGCATCCTTCAAAACTTCCATACTCTCAATGTCAGCAGGATTAATAGTAGAAATATTATCTACAGCAACACCATCTACAATATATAATGGTGTAACACCAGATCCCATAGTAGAAGCGCCACGAATCAACATCGTACCTGTATCACCAGGAGCACCCGAATTATTGGAAACTTGCAAACCTGAGACTTCTCCTTGTAATGCTTGGAATATATCTACCGGTTGACGCTCCTCAATGGTCTTTGCGTTTACGGTAGAAATAGCACCCGTTAAATCTCTTTTTTTAACTGTACCATAACCAATAACTACAACCTCATCCAAAGCTTGAGCATCTTCTTGTAATACGATGTTCATTTTAGTACCCATAGCTACTTGTGTTACATCTTTATATCCAATATAACTAAATTTCAATGTAGCACCTTTATTACATTTGATGGAGAAGTTACCGTCAATATCAGTTATTGCACCATTATTACCTCTTACAACAGTAACTGTAACCCCAATCAAAGATTCCCCATTTTGATCAACGACCGTACCAGTCGCCGTTATTTCCTGAGCATATAGATTAAAACTCATAGAAAATGCAAACAGAACGAGGAGAAATCGCCATAATAGCGATTTTGACTTGTGTTCTTTCTTTTTCATTAAACTACTTTTTAAAATTAGACTTAAATTAACAAGGGATTTCACCTAAGATTCTTTTTGAGTTGTTCATAATAGATTGTTTTTACATAATATCAATACATCATTTTCAACTCTGTCTACGAAAAGCAGTTATCTTTTTGATTTTGTGAAAAGAAAGAAATGGAAATGGCTTTTGTCCGTCACTACGGAACATGCTATTTACATATATATATTTGTTTTATAGATCGAACCTTGTTAAGAGTATTGAGTTCTTTTTCCTTTCTTCAGCTTCAAAACTTGCGAGATAGTTTTCGGTAATGGCTAAATTGGAATGTCCAAGGCTTTCGGATATATAGGAAATGTTGACGCCACTGCGTTTTAACACTGTTGCAAATGAATGACGTGCTGAATAGGTTGTGACGCGTGGAATACCTGTCTTATGGGAAATTTTGTAAAGTATCTGATTACATTCGGTGACCACTTCCCTTACCAGTTTTACTCTTTCAAACGGATTTTCTTTTCCGGTAGCGAAAGGAAAAATATAAGTTTCAGGTGACTTAGGTGGATTCCCCCATTTCTCTATTATCTTTTGCATCTCGGGCGTGATGACTGCATGGATAATCTTACTGTGTTTGGTGTTTCTGGCTGTTTTTGCACGTATGAAGCAGATTTCTCCATTGATGATATTGGAGTATTGCAGATATAATAAATCACGAAAATTAATACCATTACATAAATAAGAAAAAAACCACAGATCACGATACACTTCAGTCTTTGGGTTCCCATCATTATAAGTTATAATTTTCTTGATTTCTTCTAATGTGGTTTCTTCTATAAACGGTTGTGTGGTTGTATCGTCGCTATATCCATAAATAAAATAATTTCCTTTTTTTGTTTTGTAAGCATCAACATCATACCATTTGAAAAATTGTGTGTTTCCAATTTTAAATGTTTTTCTTTTTTGCATAAAAGAATATATCTTTTCAGCTTTTTCAGTATCGTATAGTTTATTGCCTATTATCTTCTTCATCTCTCATACACCATTCTTTCCAATGCCCTTTATTTCTCACAGGACTATCATCTATACTTGCGGCCCATTTATCAAGTTCTTCTAACTGCTTATTAAGATTTTCTAGAATATCACTTCTAAATTGAGGTGTTAGTGGCTTAATCATCTAACCACCCCAATTCCTCAAACTGTTTATTGATAGCTCTTAATATTGCTACATTCGTCTTAATAGCACTATTCCATGTGTTATGATATGTAAAGATTTTATCTTTAAATTCAACTGTAAATATATCAAATCCACAATCATCTTCTTCATTTCCTATTGCTTTTTCATAAACAATATGATCTTTTCCATAACAAATTGACGTATTTTTTCTAAAACCTAGTTCTTCAAACATTTCTTGTGCTGTCATAATCAATACCCATTCTTAAGTCGTTCGTAATTTATTTTATTTTTGTTAAGATATTCTTGATATATTTCGTCAAATGAAAATCCTAACATTTCAGTTAGATATAAAAGAGCATCTAGCTTTTCAAAATTACTTGCTACAGCACCGATAAAGTTGCCTAACGCACCTGTTACACCCATTCCAAATCGAATGATATAATAGCCATACTCTTTAATAATAAAATCTATATCATTATCACTTTGGTAAAGTTCCCATGTCATTACGAAATGATAAACATCAACCAATTCTTCTAATACTCTTTGACGATTGACAGGTGGTTGTGTTTTTTTCCACCAGCACCAAGCTCCTTTACATTCATGAGTTAACTCCCCTAATTCGTCGATAATAGCTAACTCTAGTTTCTCTTCTGTCATGCTATCTTCACCGAATTCTTTTAAAATGTTTTCATTCAAATCTTTTTGCATTGTAAACATTTCTCTTAATTTTCCTTTAATGTTTAAATTTTCCATTTTAATAATCTCCTTTATTTAAAATAAAATAATACATAACATCCCTTGAATCAATTTTGAATATATTGAATGTTAATAATATTTGATTTGTGAATTATACTCTTATTAACAAAATTTTCTAATTCTATAATGTTTTCAAAAGTCTT